>Ga0335085_10013034_pt1 | contig 12203 bp, 3 predicted proteins | sample Lox_Sample_45_FD_206712 | JGI IMG/M metagenome (GOLD analysis project Ga0335085, IMG submission 206712) | Soil microbial communities from Loxahatchee National Wildlife Refuge, Florida, United States - Lox_Sample_4.5 | ecosystem: Environmental > Terrestrial > Soil > Wetlands | place: USA: Florida...
TCCTGGAAAAAGACCCCGCCTTTACCAGTCTTATCGACCAATGGGACCATAACGATTCCCAGAACAAGACCTGGAAGACGGGGGATGACTTTGAATTACGAGTGTCCAATATCGTCTTTGTCCCCAAGGATCCCAAGGACAAGGCCGTCACGGTCCTGGCCAAAGCCGGTGGAGAAGGCTGGGGCGGAAGCTGGAGCACCTCGGCCAAGCCGGATTGCCAGGCCTCGGTGACCCTGGACGGCAAGGCCGCAATGGGGGATGGGCCCGCCGTCAAGTTTTTCGGCTACATGAAGGGAGGCGGCTGGGGCGGCCTTTCCACCAACCTTTCCGCGCAGACGGTGGATGTGAGCCGGTTTGAGGCCATCGAGTTTTACGCCATGGGCAAGGGCAAGTACCGGCTGACACTGGGGCAGCCCTCCATTGCCGATTACGATTACTATGCCACGGCCGACACCTTCGATGCCCCCGCGACCTGGACGAAGATGCGCTATGAGATCGCCAAACTCAAGCAGGGGGGATGGGGATCGCCCAAACCCTTCACGCCGGAGGCCGTTTCCACCCTGAATTTCCCGGTACAGGTATCTTATTGGCCCGATATCGTGGCGGCCTGCTACGACGGCATGGCCGCGCCCTTGACGCCCTACACGATCCGGGGCGTGCTTTGGTACCAGGGGGAATCCAACACGGGAAGGCCCGGCCAATACCACCAGCTTCTTTCAGACATGATCGGTGGCTGGCGGGAAGCCTGGGGAGCCAAATTCCCCTTCATTATCATCCAACTGCCCAACTTCATGGCGGTGCAGGACAATCCTTCCGACAGCGGATGGGCCGAACTGCGGGAAGCCCAGCTCCAGACCTCCCAAACCGTTCCCAACACTGGCTTGGTCACGACGATCGACTTGGGCGACGCCAACAACATCCACCCGAAGGACAAGACCGACGTGGGCCACCGGGCGGCCCTGGTGGCCTTGGGGATGGTCTACCACCGCGGTGTGGTTTATTCGGGTCCCACCTTCGTTTCAGCCAAGGTCATGGGCGGGAAGATGGTCCTGAAGTTTGGCAACGCGAAGGGTCTGGTGGCCAAAGGCGGGGGACCGCTGAAGGGCTTCGCCCTGGCGGGGGATGACCAGAGGTATTATTGGGCGGACGCGGTGATCAAAGGGGACAAGGTTGTCGTTTCCAGCGCCCAGGTGCCCGGCCCGAAAATGGTGTGTTATGCCTGGGCGGATAACCCGGTGTGTAACCTTTACAACTCGGCTGGCTTGCCGGCTTCACCCTTCCAGTATTCCTTTCCCTTGAAACCCGGCGCCAAAGCACCGGATGACGGGATTCCGCCGCCTCCCTGACTTTTTACGGGCTGCTTTGGGATGTTTCTTCCAAGAGGCCCTGGGTTTGAAGCACCAGGGGATGGTCCTCTTGGAAGAAATGCCTGAGGATGCCGAGGGATTTTTGCAGGTCGTCTTTGGCCTTTTCCTTCCGCTTTAAATCCAGCTCCGTTTGAGCCAAATGATCAAGGGCTAGGGCTACGCGGGGGTGCCCGGGCCCGAAAACGGCCGTTTCGGTCTGCAAGACCCTTTTCCATAACTCCTGGGCCGAGGAGGCGTCCCCGACCGCCGTCAAGGCCCGGGCCAGTCTTTTCACATGGGGAAGTGCCTGGTAGTCGTAGTTCGTCCCCACGAATTTCCGTGCAATGGCCAGGGCGGACGCGTCCAAGGCGGCGCTTTTATCGGCAAAGCCGTGGCTGCGATCAAAATCCGCAAGGTCCAACATTCCATCAGCCGCCTGGGGGCTATCCGGGGAAAATCCATTCTGGGCGGCTGCGAGGGCCTTTTCCAGGTACGTCCGGGTTTGGGTAAGGTTTTGTTGGGCTAAGTAGGCCTGTGCCAGATCCTTCCAAAGGTTGACCGATGCGGCCGGAGCAAGTTTGGAAAGTTCACCCAAATTGACCTGGGCCCTTTGAAAGAGGGTAAGGGCTTGGGGGGCATTTTTCGACGCTAATTCAATCCGGCCCAAAAGTTCCAGGCTGTTAAAAAGCCCCTGGGAGTCACCCGCCTCCCGCAGGGCCACGGCCCTTTCCTCCAACAACCGGGCTTCCTCCAGGCGATCCAGGTCCAGGTAGAGTGCCGCCAAAAGGTCCAGGGAGCCGGCCACTTTCATGTCCTGGGGTCCCAGGTTTCTTTCCAAAAGGGCCAAGCTCCATTTCAGAGTTTGTTCCGCCTCCGGATACCTGGCCAATTGCCATTCCAAGACACCTTGATCTTGCAGAATGGGAACCAAGGAAAGACTGGTAGGCCCAAATTGGTCCTGGGCCACCTTGAGGGCCTGCTCCTCACCCTGTAGGGCTTGGACGAAACTTCCGGTTTTGGCCGCATTGACGGCGCCCGTACGGAAAGTGGTAAAAAGGCTGATGTCCATCACGGGTTCGGCGGCCCCAGCTAAACAGGGGATCAAAACCGCAAGAAGGAACTGACCCAAGCAACAGGCCCATGAGGGGAAATTTTTTTTCATTTTGAAAAATCCCCCTGACCCAGGAGCGGTTCAGGTGTTGGAATCGGTTCGTATCCCATTTTGGGGGAAGATGGGCAATCGGGGCCGATCACCACTACGTTGGCGTCCCGCTCAAACCCATCCAACCAATGGCTGGGGTCGCCCCCGTCCAAGGAATAGACCAACCGGGAAAGATGGGGTCCCCCGTCGAAGGAGAACTCGGCGGCTTGGGCCAAGCCCCCGGAATTACCGACATCGGAAATCACATAACAATCATCGCAGCCCGGGGAGTCCTGGGAAGGTTGGCCCGAATCGGTCTGGAAGACCAGGTACCAGCACTCCGGGGAAAAGTTCGATTTGGACCTGTCCGCAAAGCCGATGGTCACCCATTGGAACTGGGAGGGGGCCTGATCCGGGGTTAGGGCCACCGCCGTGTAAATGGGAGCGGCTTTGTGGATCTGGAAGAAGTTTTTCAGGATCGAGTAATTCAGGGGTGAAGTGGGATGGCCCTGTTTTCGCACTCGCACGGTAAAGGCGGTAGCGGTATAGCCGCAGTGGAAATGGAGGGCCTCCCCCTGGAGCACTTGCCGGGTTTTGTCGGCCGGGTCGCCACCCCCAAAAATGGGCCGCGAGCCGGGGTCGTCATAGGGGTTACCTTGCAGGCTGTTTCCGGCCCCGTAAAGGGCGTAAACGGGTTCCTGGTTCAGCTCGCGCCAATGGCCGCCCTGGGACAAGAGGACGTTGGTGTTTTTATCCACGGTTCCATCACCGCAGTGAAGATGGTTGAGGACATCGGTGGATAGAAAGGACGCGTAATTGGCGGGGCCGATCACTCCCACGGGGTGGGCGCCTCCCCGCAAGGCATCTTGTTCGATCACCAGGTGGTAGACCTTCCCTTTAATCACTGGCGCGTGAGAAAGTGGCACGGTGGTCCAGCTTTCCGGACGGGGGATAAAATGGGACGAAGCCAAGACTATTCCGGACGGATGCCCTTGTTCGTCCGATTGCAGGCTTAACAAGTAGGCGGGAGGATTTTCCGCCTTGACGCAAAAAACCGCCGCGGCCGCCAAGTCCATATCCTCCGCACAAGTGAATCGGTAGGAAATTTTTTTATCGGAGGAATCCAAAGCCAGGGAGAGTCTCTGATTGGCCACGAAACGGTTGCCGAAATCAGCCAGGGCGTGGGGGGTTCCGCTCAACAGCATTGCGGCAAAAAGAAGAAGTTTTAAAGAACGCATGGCCTAATCCTAACACAAGGGATCCGGCTTATTTCCTTTGCATCACGGATGTACGACAGTAAAGCAACCCCGAGATGGTTCGTGGTTTCCACTTCTGTCCGTCTTCGAAATTTAATAAAGGCTTTAAAAAAACATTAGGGCTTGAATCCCTCGATGTCTAAAACTTCGGAATGAACTCAATGAAGAGTCTTTCCTTACGAAAATGGGTCCCCGGAGTAGAAAATTTTTTTGTTCAAAAGTAAAAAAAGAATCCGAAACAAATCATAAAGCGACGAAAAAAGTGCTCAAACCTTTTCCCAAAAAACAGGAATTCGTTGATCGCTAAACATGTTTTAATGTGAAACCAAAAATCTCATCAAAACCGTTGCCAGAAAGCGTTAAAGCTCCAAACATGCTATATTTTTCAATGTAATTTGGTGTGTTTGAAAACAACCAACATTTCTGACAAAGTCTTTACCAATCATTTCAAACCGGTGGGTGGACGTTTTTGGGAAAAATTTAAAACGTTCTTATGGATTTTGAGTCATTTGCTCAAATCGTTTTTTGGAAATGGTTGAAAAAGGACCCGATGAACAACTTATTCCTCGAGATGACAAATTCTGCGATTCCCTCTCAATGCAAATTGAAATCGAACCGTTGTGCCTTTGTCTCCCTTTTTGGATTTTTCCTCTTACTGCCGTCCCTGGTCCTGGCTCAAATCAACTATTCGACGGTAAGTTACTGTTCACCTTCTCCTACGACTTTTACTTCCGTCGCCACCACGTATAACGGCATTCAAGGAAACGTCAGCGCCGGCAATTGCGCTTTTCCGAATTCATCGGTTGATCCCAACAATTACGCGGCGATCAATTCCATCGACTATCAGAATGGGCTGGTCTGTGGAGCTTGCGCGGCGGCGCATCTGGCTTCCGGTTCCGGCGCAGTGACGGTGATGATCGTTGACGATTGCACCTCCTGCTCGGGTGACCAGTTGGACCTCGGGCCCAATGCCTGGAGCACCCTCACCAGCGGCGCCACCGCCGGAGTGACCAACATCACCTGGACTTTCGTCCCTTGTCCGATAAGCCTCATGGGAAGCAATTCGTCGGGAGACATCCAATACCAATGGAAGCAGTGTAACAATAACGGCTACGATCCCATCCAGTTCATCGATCCGCTTTTCCCGATCACCGCCGTCAGTTTTAGCACCAGCTTGGGCGGGACCTATACACCGCTGGTCCTGGGGTCGAACGGAGTGGGTGGCAACGAGTATTGGGGGACAAGTGGCGGCAGCTTGAACGGAACCGCGGGGCCTTTCTATTTTTCCGTCACCGACGGGCGGGGCCAGTCGGTCACGATCGGCCCCATCACGAATACTGAAGGCACTTGCGCCGTGAGTACCACTTCCGTCCAGTTCCAGGGCTGCGGGCCGACCGACACCCCGACCATCACAGGCACTCCCACCCGGACCTTTACTCCGGGACCGCCCACAAGCACTCCCACTCGCACCAACACGCCTGGGGGAGCCGCCACCTCGACGCCCACCGCAGGTACCACGGTGGTGAACGGCATCACTTTTACTTCCTGCGGTTCGGGAAACCCTTCGCCGGGGTATTCCTTGGCCCAAAACAGCGTGGCTTATGGTGTGGGCCTGGATTACGCGGTGGCCAGCGGAGCCTGCGGCTCACCCTTGACCGTAAACCTTCCGGCGGGAGCGGTTCCCGTAACGGCCTTCGCTTATGTTGAGTACGACATTGGGAGCGATTCGGGAGGGCCTAATTACAGCACCATCAATTTCTCCGGCCATACGACCCCGGCGGGCGTGTTAGAGGGGGCGCCCATGACGTGGACGACGTACCAGAATATCTATTACAACATGCGTTATAGCCTCAGTCCGTCCTGGATTTCGGGCGCAGGCCAGTCCACCTATACGATCGCCACTTCCGAGGCCGGAAGCTGTTCCGGCCAATCGCTGATGATCCTTTATACGAACCCGGCTGAAACCAGCATGAATTACGTTTCCATCGCCGACGGCAACAACGCCTGGCACGTAGAAGAGAACAACGTGATCCTTCCAGGCAACGGGGTCGCGCCGCCCGATGCGGATTTAAACTGGTCCTGCCTGAATCCTTCTTGCTCCAATACCAGCTTGAAATATTCCTCCCTTGGAGGAAGGAACAACTGTAACGATGGGTCGATCGACGGGGATGAAGACCTGATCATCCAATATGGCGGGGGCGGCGTGACGACCAATTCGGGCGGCAGCCAGAATGGGACTCCGATCCTATTTAACGGCCCCCCGGGGGTGCTTAATTGCGGAGGCACCAATACCGCGGGTGATTTCGCCCGCACCTATAACCTGGGGAATTTCCAAAACGGGGCTACCAGCCTGGAATGGGGCTTCCTGATGCAGGAACAAAACGCCAAGGCCAGTTTTTGGCAACAGGCCCTGGTGTCCCAATACCAATGCAACCCGGTGCAGCAGTGCTCGTCCACGCAGGTTTTCAACCAAACCACATTGCCTTTTGGGTGGACCCCGGGCACCTATCCCTTCGGGGAAGCCTCCTGGGGGGCGAGTTCTTCAGGGGTCTCCATTAGCGGGGGATGCAACGGCAAGAATAATTTCCTCCTTAATACCAACGTCAATAGCGGCCCGGGGACGTTGCAAACTTCGATGTGCGAAAACGTCAACGGCGGCAACTTCCAGGGGCTGGTGTTCGGGTACAACCTGAGCACGGGCAACGGCAACGGACTCGTGTTTTACAATAACGGCTCCTCGAACGCGGGAACCATGTATTGGGTTTCTTACGCCGCCGGAGTCGCCACCACCCTGACCACCACAACCGTGGGTAACGGGGCCTTTAGCGGTTGCCCCTTCTGGATTGAAGTGGATGTCAACGCCTCCTGCCAATACGCCGTAAAAATCGCCACCACGCAGGCGGGTTTATCCTCGGCGCCCGTTACGGCCACCTACACGGGGTCCGGCTGCACGAGCGGCTATAACGGTTTGAGCGCGAACAACTGCGCGAACGGCACCTTCCAGTCCTTCCAGTTTACCGGCAACTGTTCCACGCCGACGCCCACCAACACGCCTACCCGGACGCCCACGCCCACCCCCACGCTGACTCCCACGCCCACTCCCACCCAAACCACTACCCAAACAACCACCTCGAGTGCCACCTCCACGCCCACCCGGACTTCCACCCAAACGGCCAGCCAAACCGCGACCGCTTCCGCCACTTCCTCGGCTACTTCCAGCGCTACCTCGAGTGCCACCGCTTCGGCTACCGCCTCGGCGACCTCCAGTGCCACGGCCTCGGCCACGGCTTCAGCCACTTCCAGCGCTTCCTCGACTGCGACCCGCACCGCCACCCAGAGCGCCACTACCACGGCCACTTCGAGTGCCACCTCGAGTGCGACAGCCTCCGCAACTGCTTCCACTACCTCCAGCGCGACGGCCTCGGCCACCGCCTCCGCTACCGCCAGTGCCACATCCTCAGCCACTGCCTCGGCCACCCGGACGGCCACGGCCACCGCCTCGTCGACAGCCACCAACACCCTCGTCAATACCCCCACGACCACCGCCACCACAACGGCCACTTCAAGCGCCACCGCTTCCGCCACCTCCAGCGCTACGTCGAGCGCCACCGCCACGGCGACCCAGTCGGCCACCTCCAGCGCTACGTCAAGCGCCACGGCCAGCGCGACTTCTTCCGCGACCGCTACGGCCACCCGGACGGCCACGTCCACCGCTTCCAGCACCCCGACCAACACCCTTCAAAACACCGCCACCAACTCCGCCACGGCTTCCGCCACCAGCAGCGCCACTGTCACCCCCACCCTTACCGCCACCGCTTCCGCCACCCGGACCGCCACGGTTACCGCCTCCAGTACCCCGACCAACACCCTCCAAAACACCGCCACGAATACCGCCACCTTGACGGCCTCCGCCACCGCCACCAATTCGACCACGGCCACCGCCACCAGCAGCGCCACTTCCACCGCCACCAACTCCGCTACGGCCACGGCCAGTTCCACCGCCACCAACACGAATACGGCCACCAACACCGCCACGGCCACCGCGACCAGCACGCCGACTAACACCCTGATCTTCACAGCGACGCCGACCAGCACACCTACCCGCACGGCCACTTCCACGGCCACCTCGACCGCCACGAATACCAATACGGCCACTTCGACCGCGACTTCCACGGCCACGAATACCGCCACCAGTACCTCGACCAACACGAACACGGCCACGAATACCGCCACTCATACCCCGACCAGCACCCCGACCAACACCCTCATCAATACCGCCACGAACACGGCCACTTTGACCGCTACTTCAACGGCGACGAACACGTCCACTCCCACTTTCTCCAGGACGCCCACCCAGACGCCCACGCTGACCGCCACCAACACCGTCACCGACACTCCCACCAACACCAACACGCCCACTAACACGCCCACGGATACGCCCACCGCCACGGCCACCAACACCGCTTCGATGACCCACACGCCTACGAATACGGCCACCTCCACCGCGACCTTAACGGCGACCTCTACCTACACCCTGACGAACGTCTTCACCGCCACCCAAACGCCCACCGACACCCCCACGGCCACGGCCACCAACACCTCGACCGCTACCCGTACGGCCACCAACACGGCGACGGATACGGCCACGGCCACACCCACCAATAGCTTTACCGTGACCAATACGGCCACGCAAACTGCCACTGCCACGCCGAGCCACACGGCGACTTCCACCGCCACCTCGACTTCCAGCGCCACAGCCACCAACTCCGCTACCTCCACCCGGACCTTAACTTCGACGGCCACCGCTACGAATTCGGCCACTTCCACGCCCAGCTTCACGGCCACCGACTCGCCCACTTCCACGGACTCGGCCACGCCCACCCGAACGGCCACCAACACGCCCACTTCGACCCCGACGGCCACGGCTACCCTGACCCCCACAGCCACCTTTACCGCTACCGCCACCAACACCGCCACCAACACGGCCACCAATACGCCCACACCGGGGGTTTCCATCGCCAAGCAGGTATCCGAAACGGCCGCCCAATCCGGAGATACGGTGACCTATTACCTGATCCTCAATGTCACCCAGGCGGCGGCCCAGTCGGTGACGGTGAGGGACGTCCTTCCTAATTACCTGACTTTCCAGGGTTTCGGCACGGTGCCGGCGGGCGGAGTGACACAGGCGACAGGGAACTCCTTAAGCTGGTATTTCCCGACCCTGCCGGTGGGGGCGGTGACCTTGAGCTACCAGGCCAAGGTCGCCGAATTCCTGGCGGGCGGGACGGTCATCACCAACAACGCCCAATTAAACTACGCGGGCAACCCGGTTACCCAGACAGCCTCGGTGAACGTCACCGTCGAGACCATCTATACGGTGAAGATCGGTGTGTACAACGCGGCCGGGGAACTGGTGAAACAGATCTACGTGAAGGAACTGTCCCAGCAGATCACCAACATCAACCTCCTGCAGACGCCTACCATCACCAGCCTTCACGGGGTGGTTTACGTCACGGTGGACGGGGTGCAGTTGGCTACTTGGGATGGGACCAACCAAGCCGGCGACCCGGTTTCCAACGGCGTTTATTACGTGAAGGTGGACAACATCGACGCCCTGGGGGCCGACACCAGCATCTCGCAGACGGTGACGGTGAGCCGGTCCATCGCCAAGATCCAAGTGAACGTCTATAACGAGGCGGGAGAGGTGATTAAGCACCTCTATGCCTACGCCGACGACCCGGGCAATATGAGCCTGGGCAATGTAGTTTTCTCCAGCAGTTCCATCCAGCCCGCGCTGGGCACGCCCACCCCCAATGGCACGGCCGACCTGACCATGGTTTTCCCCAACGGCGTCACGGTCACCTGGGACGGGACCAACGACAGCGGGCAGATCGTGACCAACGGGGTCTACCAGGTGGAAGTGCACTTGCAGGACGGAAGCGGCGGAGACCAGGTGCTCTCGCACAACGTGACGGTAGTGAGGGGCAACGACTCCTCCACGCTGGGAACGGTTTTCGCGGCTCCCAACATCCTGAGCGGCGGCGCGTCCGGAACGACCATCTATTCCAACTCCGGCCTTAGCCTGACGCTGACGGCCGCCGTTTACGACGTGGCGGGCGAGCTGGTGAAGAAGCCGCTGGCCGGCCCCACCGGGACCAACGCCGTACCCGTGGACGTTTCAGGTTTGGCCAGCGGCATTTACTTCGTGGTCGTGGATTTGGCCGACACCAACGGCAACTTTATCCACCGCCAGGTCACGCAGATCCTCATCAAGCACTGAGACTGTCGGCAATGTTCATGGAACAGTATTCCAGGAACAAGAAAGCAATCATCCAACAGTCTCGACCCCAAAGATTTCCCCAAGAAATTGGGGGGGTACCTTGAAGTTGTTGTTAAAAATCCCATTGCCGATGAGTTTTCAACACTCCTAAACTGATTTCCATCCGCTTGCTTGATGGCGATTTCTTCCCCTATGTCATCCATCCCCTTGTTGGAGTTGCATCCGAAACAACTTTCCCTTTTTGTTTTAACGAGAATACCGAACGAAACATCTCTCCTTTGCCAGGGGCTCAAGAGCATTAAAAGGGCTTAGTTTTCCAAAAAACCCATGAACCTATGGGATAATTAACCGTTAGAAATAAAAAAACCTGTGCCTGGTTATTCAGGCCCTGTCTTCGATATGGCTTTAGCGGAACCGTCGGTTGAATCCGTGGTGTTTCGAATAAAACTGGGTATCCCGAGTCGCCCTCAAATGAACTTAAAACGTTACTTGGCTAAAAAGAATAAACTTTCTCTAAACCGGTTTAATGACCCCCGCCTCCGGCTTGGGGTCTTGCTGGCGTCCCTCTTTTTGACCGCTGAAACGGCCCATGCCGCTTCGGTCACTAAATCCTCCAATAAATCCAATTACCTATTGGGTGACCCCGTCACCTGGACACTCGTGGTACAGCCGGGGGACGCCCCCGACGCAGTGACCTACCAATATCCCCTGACTTCCACGCTTCCAGTCGGCTGGACGAACCCCGGCGGGGGAGGCTGGGCCGGGGCTTCCTGGAGCATCGCGGCCGAGGGCTGTTCGGCCGGCCTTCATTACGGTCCCTATTCTTCCAGCGCCGCGGGCCAATACCCCCAATATATTTCCAACGTACAAGCCCCCGCCAACGTGGAATTCGATTATCAAGCCTGCCTTCCCAACCATACCGTCTCGGGCGACGACGACACGGTCTTCATCCCCCGTTTCATCAGCTGCCAGCAGTACTTCATGATCCGGGGCGACCAGTGGCACCTGAGCGATACCTGCAACGCGGGCGACCAGAGCGAGCTGATGTACGACTATGTCAGCCCCAACGGCGGAGCCTGTACCACCACCTTCAACGACGGTTTCAATACCGCGGGACGCAACGCCGCCATCCCCTGCATCCAGCGCAACACCTGGATGTCCTACCGGGTGCGCATCTGCAACGGCGAACTGCAGGCCAAGGTCTGGCCGACGGGCACCACCGAGCCCGGCTGGCAGATCGACTACACCGACGCGGCCCTGAACGTTCCGGGCGCCTTCGGGTTCCAGGCCAACCAGGGTGACATCACCTTCCAGAACCTTACCGTTTACGCCCTCGGAGCCGAGAGCGGGGTGACGGTCACCGATTCCTTCCCCGCCTGCCTCACCGGGCTCTCCAGCGCTTGTGGAAGCTTTTCGGGCAACAACTTCACCTGGAACGTGGGGAATTTCGCATCGGCCTGCGCCACGCCCGTGACCTGCAATATCGCCTCCAAGATCAGCTGCACCTGCCCCACGGGCCCCATGACCAATATCGCCAACGTCACCAGCAACGGTGGCGCGGGGGCGCCCAGCACGGCCATCATCAATATCGGCGGCTTCACCCTGTCCAAAACCACGAGCACCAACTACCCGGTCACCGCCAACGGGCCCATCACCTACTTCCTCACCCTCTGCAACACAGGTTCGGACGCCTACAACGCGGCTTTGACCATCCAGGACAACCTGGCGAACACGGGAGCCATCAACGGGCTGGCCTTCAACGGCTATGGGGTCGGGAGCGGCAACCTGAACGACACGGGCAACTGGCACACGGGCCCCTGGGTTTCCTCGGCCTCGGTGGACATGATCTCCAACACCGCCACGGCCCCCGAATTGATGGTGGAAAACATCCCCGGTTCCACCTGTGTTTCCATCGGGCTGTTCTACCAGATCAACGGTTTCCCCAGCGAACCCTGCACGGCCATGAGCAACTCGGCTTCCATCGTCACCGGCGGCAGTTGTCCGGTGACCACCAGTTCGGTTCCCGTCACCGTTTGCAATTCAACGCCCACCTTCACCCCCACGCCCACCAATCCCTTCACCCGGACCCCCACCTTCACCCCGCCCCCCACCCCCCCCGCAACCCCCCCACCCCCCCCCCCCACCACCCCCCCCCCCCCCCACACCACAACCCCAACCCC
>Ga0335085_10013035_pt1 | contig 12203 bp, 9 predicted proteins | sample Lox_Sample_45_FD_206712 | JGI IMG/M metagenome (GOLD analysis project Ga0335085, IMG submission 206712) | Soil microbial communities from Loxahatchee National Wildlife Refuge, Florida, United States - Lox_Sample_4.5 | ecosystem: Environmental > Terrestrial > Soil > Wetlands | place: USA: Florida...
TCTGGTTTTCTTCAATTAAAACTTTTGGGCCGTGGGCCCTGGGCCCGGGGGGGGCCCCCCCCCGCATTTAAAAACCGGCGGCAATGGAAACGGGGGGGGCCGCCCCGCCGCAGTCCAAGACGCTTCGCGCATCTCAAAAGTAGCGTCGAGCCGAAGGCTCATGGAGATCTCGCTGGAACAACAAACTGATTCGCCATCGACGCCGAGTTCACCAGGGACCGAGCCCTCTCCTTTGCCCGAGGGGAAACTATCCCGGTCCGCGCGGGAGGGTTCCGCGCTGGGCTCGCCGCGCAACACAATGATCGTGATCGTCCCCATCCTCCTGGTCTTGATAACTTTCCTCTTCTGGTATCAAACCTGGTTTGGGCGGGGACTCTCGGACCAGGAGATGGCGCAAGATCTGGCCGACACCTCGGTGCCGCACAAGACGCAGCACGCACTGGCCCAACTTTCTGACCGCATGGCGCGAGGTGACCCCGCCGCGAAGCGCTGGTATCCGCAATTGCTGGCCTTGGCGCAGAACCCGGAATCGCAACTGCGCTTGGAATCCGCGTGGGCAATGGGGCAGGATAATCAGTCGCAGGAGTTTCACCACGCGCTCGGCAAGCTGATCGATGATCCTGTCCCGATGGTGCGCTGGAATGCCGCGTTGGCGCTGGTGCGATTTGGCGACGGGGCGGCGGAACCGCAATTGCACTCCATGTTGCAGTCCTTCACGCTTGGCGCCCCGGAGCCCGGTACGATTCGATTTCGCCTGAAGGAACAGGATGCCGTTCGCAATGGGAGCATCATTGCCCGCATTCGCCCTCGGGAGAGTGACCGGCAGCGGGATGTGCTATCGCCTGTGGGTGGAACAATTGCGCGGTGGCTCATCCAGGATGGCGCAACCGTGGCCGCGAGTGAGGCGGTGGCGGTCATCGATCCGGACGAGGGGCAGGTGGTGGAGTCCCTTCGCGCCCTCTACCTGGTGGGCCAACCGCGGGACCTAGACGACGTGGAGCGCTTCGTCCGCGGGGCACCCCATATGTCGGAACAAGTGCGCCAGCAGGCGGAGGCTACCGCCCGCGCCATCCGGGAACGGCCGGCGAAAGGGAAAAGCTGAGTGGGGTGCCACGGGTTAGACCGAGAACTTGATTCCGAGATAAGTCTCGACTTCTTCGGTCGGTATCATCTCAATGGCGTCCCAAGGGCAGCCGTCTAGAAAGCTGCCGTCGGGACCTTTGCTGGTACACTTCTTGCAGCCAATGCAGAGCACCGGATCCACTTCGATCCGGCCGAAAGGGGGGTGGTCCTCATCGGGGACCCAATACATGCAATCCGCCACGGGGCAATAAGGGACGCAGGCAGGCGAACCGGAGCAGCCCGTGCAGCATTCGGTGATGACCGCGAGTTCCTTGGGCCGCTTCTTGCGCGGAGTTTCAATGCCTATCGATTTGGGCTCGCTCTTGACGACTTCCCCAACGGGAATGTAATACTCCGACAAGTCATCCTCCTCGCCCTGAATGTCAAGACATTCTCCCAGAAGGAGGCAGGTACGTCAACTACAAGGAAAGTGGTAAGTGGTTAGTGGATAGTGGCTGGCAACTACAGGCGAACAGTGGTTAGCGGTCGCGGTGCAGCTAACCACGAGCCACTGGCAACTAACCACTGCTCTTTCAGAGGTGCTATGGTAGCCTGGACGCTGGTTTTTCACATTTCTGGCTTGGTCTTCTGGCTGGGAAGTCTTCTGGTGATTACTCAAGTCCTGGCGATTCATGCGGAGGAAACTTCCCCGGAGGCGCGCGTCACCTTGGTGCGCCTGGAATCGAAACTCCTGAAGGGACTGGCACACCCCGGCGCAGCCATCATGGTGATCACAGGTTTTATCCTGGTATCCTTGGACCTCAACTATCTCCGGGAACACTGGTTGCACGCGAAACTGCTTTTGGTGGTAATTTTGATTGCGCTTGATCTACGACTGACGTTTCGAGCGAGGGCGTTCCAGGAAGGGAGAATCGACCTAACCCGCCGTGAATGCATGGTCTTGCATGGAGCCATCTCCCTGGTGTTCCTGGCAATCCTGATTTTGGTGTTGATAAAACCCTTTGGCCTTCACCGGCGCCAAGCCCGAGTGGGGGGAAGCGGGGAACCGATTACCATGGTATAGCGGCGAGGGCAGGCCAGTGGCCCAGACCTTCTGTGCCGGCCTCTCAGGCTGCACAGCAACAGCAAGAGGGCATCTCGAGCTCCGATCTCATTGGTTTGGACCGTTTGGAGTGCTGACAGCTTGCACTGTCCAACGAGAATAGGTCTAGAATGAGTAGGACAGGAGGATAGTTTGGCGAAAATCACTATCAACAATAACGGTTCGATCAAGGTGGAAGGTGAATTCACGATCTGCGACCCATCCGGCGGCGCTTTTGACTTGTCAGGCCGGACAGCAATCGGCCTCTGCCGCTGTGGGCATTCGGAGAACAAGCCCTTTTGTGACGGCACGCATCGAAAAGTCAATTTTCAGTCGGAGGTGCAGGCGCGGACCCTACCACCCCCTGTTCCCAAGGCCACATAAAGCGGTGGGCTTTGCGGTACAGGGAGTACTCGGAATTGCGCGCGGAAGCCTTGCCCCCATGACGGCCAAAGGCCACGCCAAGGCGGGGTCGATCCCAATGGAGGGCTATGTCCTCTCCTAATGATACGGATGGTCGCAGTTTTCGCCAACCTCAAGTACTGTAATGGTTTAATCATAATGAACTGAGGCGAGGAAGTTCCCCCCATGCCGTTGACTTGGAGGGGGGCGTATGTTACGTTTACCGGACAGTCCACCCCATCGAGGAGCAGTTGGAGCGTGTAGATGGCTTTTCACAAGGCCAGGGCGCTGCAAGAGGCTGAGAAGTCGGTAGCTCAAGGCAAGATCGCCCAGGCCATCAAAATATATCAAGAAATCCTCGATAATGACCCCTCCGACGTGTCTCTACTCAACACCGTTGGGGATCTCTATATTCGCGATCGGAACATCGCCGAAGGATTAAAACAATTCCAGAAGCTGGCGGAAGCTTACGTTCGCGAAGGTTTCAACGTTAAGGCCATCGCCATCTACAGGAAGATCTCCAAGGTTGAGCCCAATTCCGTGGACACCCTCCTGAAGTTGGCGGAGCTATATCAGCTCCAGGGATTGAGTCGCGAAGCTCGGGAGCAGTATCTTCAGGCGGCTGGGTTTTTCAAAAAGCGAAATCAGCCCGAGCGCGCTTTGGAGGTTCTCCGCAAGCTGGTGCAGCTTGATCCGGAAAACATTAATCTTCGCAACCGCCTGGCAGGGGAATGTGAACAGATGGGCAAGCGCGAAGATGCCGCCCAGGTCTATCTGCAATCGGCAGAGATCTTCCTCCGCCGCGACGACCAGTCGGCAGCAGAAACCGCGTTAACAAAAGCAGCGGAGCTGGCCCCGAAGAACGCGAAGATCCAGATTCTTCGAGCGCGTGTGGCCATTTCACGCCAGCAGCCGGAGGACGCCGAGAGAATCATTAATTCTTCGCCGGAGTTACAATCGGACCCCGCAGGGAAGCGGATATTGCTAGACTCATACCTTGCCTCCCGGAAACTTCCAGAGGCTGAAAAGTTGGTACTGGAGGTTTTCCACGCAAACTCTGCCGATTTCGCGCCGATCTCCACCGTTTCTGCGCTTTTGGTCGAGAAAGGTGACATTGACGAAGCCTTTAAGTTGCTCACGAGTGTGGCGGAGACTCTAATCAGTCAGAACAACGCAAGCCCTCTACTGGAAGCCCTCCGCCGAATTTGGAACAAGGCCCCCAAGCACATCCCCACCCTGGAATTGATCCATCAAATTTGCGAACAAACCGCGGATGAGTTGACTCTGCCGGAAGCCTTGGAAGCGCTGGGGCGCGCCTATGAAGACGCCGGCGACATGGAAAAGGCCGAAGCAGCCTATCTGAAGCTCACTGAACGCGAACCCGAGAATGAGAATTACCATGGTTTTCTGAATGCGATTCAACAAAAGCTTGGCAGAGAGGCTAAACCTGTAGTTGTCTCTGCCAAAGAGGTGGCGCTTACGCCGGAAGCGGAACCCCCCCCGGAGCCCGCAGGCGGTGACGCTAACCAGGAAGCATTGGTGAAAGAGGCCTTCGAGAACAGTGATCTGTTTACGCGTTACAACCTGACCGAGAAAGCGATCGCCGAGCTGGAAAAGGTCTTGCAGATATATCCCGACCAGGTCGACATTCACCGGCGAATCCTGGAAATCTCTCGCAAGGGCTTTCCGGAGCGGGGGGCAGTAGCTGCCGCGCGCTTGGCTAAGATATTCACTGATCAAGGTGATCACGAGACGGCGAGCAAATACCAGGCCATGATGTCGGCAAAAGACGCCTTGCATGAAATTCCGTTACCTCCACCGCCCCCCAGCCAGAAAGTGGAGGAGCCCGCAGCGCCGGCGCCAAGTCCTCCTGCGAGTCCGGAAGCGGGAAAGACCATGGAATCTCCGATTTCCGTGATCACGCCGGAAAAACCCGTCACTGCCGCACAGGCAGAGCCCGCGCCAGCAGAAGCTTCTTTCGACCTCACGCCTCCCGAGATTACGAGTGAGCCTGCGGCCGCGCCGCCACCTGCGGCACCGCCCGAGCGGGAGATGGAATTGGACCTCTCGGGAGACCTGGAGGCCATGGCGGCTTTTGATTTTCAAGCCCCAGCCCCCTCGGTTCCTGAACCGGTAGTTTCCCCCCCGGTAGAGATGCCGGCGCCTGTAGAGATGCTGATGCCCGCAGAAATTCTGGCGTCTCCTGAAAAACAAGGTCTGCCCCCGGTTGAAGTCCCGGCATCCCCTGAAGAACCAGTTCCGCCGCCGGTGGTGGAGCCGGCGCCGGCTCCTAAAGCACCCATCAAGGCCCCTGAAGCGCCGCCTATATCTGTAGTAGAGCCTATACCTGCGGATTTTGAAGATAGCAGGATCGAAGTTGAGTTCTACCTTGAAAATGGTTTTGTAGATGAGGCCAGGCAAGCCCTGGCAGTCCTGAAGGAGAAATACCCGGGCAACCTGGTTGTGGCAGAACTTCTCCACCGGCTGGATAAGGGGACCGGTGAAGCCCCCCTTGCGGAACTGCCGGCGCATGTCGCGCCATTGGATGAAGCCGTAGTCGTAGAACCGCCAGCCGAAATTGAGCTTGCAGATGGAGCGCCTCATGCGGAACCACCGAAAGAAATTGTGCAACTAAAACCAGAGGTTGCCCCTCCACCGGAGCCCGCACCGGTGGCGGAAGAGCCCGCGCACGAAGAATGGGAGCTCCCTACCAGTTACGCTGTTGCCTCCCCACTGGAGCCCGCGAAGCCTCCTGTGGTTCCGCCACCCCCAACAGAGCCCAAGCCGCAACCTCAGGCGGCGGAATTTGTCCTGCCGCCGGCATTCAAGCCCGTGGTGGAGGAACCTGTCGCCGCCGAGAGCAGCGGCGTGGGCATGTTTGAAGACTTGGCGGGGGATATGGCTTCATCCCTGGAGGGGTTTGAGGTGTCTGCACATTCTCCTCCGACCCCACCTACGGTCTCATCGACCTCCGCGTCCCCTCCCTCGGCGGCCCCTGGTCAGGGCGCGGCGCAACTCAGTGGTTTGCTGGCGGAGATGGAAGAGCCCGGCGCCGCCGAGGCTGCCAAAGGCGATCCCGAAACACACTACAATTTGGGTGTGGCTTTCCGGGAGATGGGACTACTGGATGAAGCTATTGGAGAGTTTCAAAAGGTTGTGAAGGGTGCGGGGAAAGGAAACTTCCCCCAGAATTTCCTCCAGGCGTGCAGTCTGCTGGCGATTTGTTTTATGGAAAAGAAGATGCCCGCAATAGCCGTCAAGTGGTACGTGCGTGCGCTGGAGACTCCCGGCCTCGATGAAGAAGCGCTCATGGCTCTGCAATATGATCTGGGCTTGGCGTACGAGCAAGCCGGCGATTCCCGGAACGCCCTGGAGAGATTTACTGAGGTCTATAGCCAGAATATCGACTTCCGCGATGTGGCGGACAAGATCCGCGAGCTCCAGCAGAAGGCCTGAAAGATATTCCACTCGCTGCCGCGAGGGTGACCGCTATCTCCTTGCCTGAGACCGAAATCCCGGATCGATCACATAAATGAATCGCATTTTGAGGATCGTCTACATCGTGTTCTGTTTCGAGATAGGCATATTTTTGTTTGTCTTCCCGTGGATTTCGCTCTGGACCAAGAATTACTTTGTGGCTCACTACCCTTTGTTTGCAAGCGTCGCGCGCAACTACTTCCTGCGGGGGGCAGTCTCCGGCCTCGGATTGGCGGATGTCTGGCTGGCATTGTTTGAGTTGTGGCGATGCCGCCGCGAATTGGGCTTCGTGAGCTCCCGCCCGAACCACTAAATCGGGTCATCGGGCCATCGGGTCATCTAAAGACGATCTTTTATCCTTTGACTTCTGTCCGTAGCAATTGATGCTGCGAAATCGAAAGACTGAAGCCATTGACGACAGACGACGGGCAGCTTTTCAATGGCCCCATGACCCGATGATCAAATGACCCGATCTGCCAATGGCTCGATGACCCGATGAACTTTCAGCTCTACTACATTACGGACCGCAGCCAAATCAAATCCCGCGATCTTGATGCCTGTATGGCAAGAATCATCGACGCTGGCGTGGATTGGGTGCAGATTCGAGAAAAGGATCTGCCTGCCCGCAGCCTGCTTGCCCTGACGAATGCTGCCCTTGAAGCCGCGCGTCAGCTGGGCCGCACACGCGTGCTGGTAAACGATCGGCTGGACGTGGCGATGGCGGCCAAAGCCCCTGGCGTGCACTTGGGCACGCGCTCGATGCCGACGGATTTGGTGCGAAGGATTGCGCCGCCGGATTTCATCGTGGGAGTTTCCTGCCACTCCCTTGAGGAAGCCGCGGCTGCGCAAGCGGCGGGCGCGGATTACATCCTGCTGGGACCGATTTTCGCAACTCCCTCCAAGCTTCCGTATGGCCCGCCGCTGGGAATCAGCAAGCTGCGCGATGTTACTTCGAAAGTTACCGCCCCGGTTTTCGCCCTGGGCGGAATCACGCTCGACCGCGTTGCCCTCTGCCGGCAGAACGGCGCCGCGGGAATCGCCGGAATTCGAATCTTTCAGGATTGCGATTCGGTGCAGGAGTTGGTTTGCAAGGCGCGGGAATTAGCTGGAGGGTAGCGCCAACCTTCACGGGAATGCAGCCCATGGGGGAAAGCCCGCATCAAACTCCCAAAAACCATTTTCATGCCGTTCGTGTTCAAGCCAGCCAACCCCCTCAAAGCTATAGCGCGTGTGAATTGATACAAAGCCGCCACCCTTCATGGGGCGGCAAGCGAAAGACAAGATTTTCCTATGACAATTTGGCGCACTTTCCGTCGGGCAATTTGCACCCCATTTTCGATCTTCCGAAAGCTTCATGTAAGTGTATTTATTTTCAGTATGTTGTCAGCTTTGGTGGGAGAAAAATCGCTTTTCCGTCTCTTTATTTTCAATCAGTTCTCAGCTTAGGGCAGTTTGTCCGCTGAGGGATATAAAGCCCCAATGCCATTGGGACATCTTGTCGACTTACCTCGCGGCTGACCGACGGGCTTGCCGCCGACGCGCACAGGGAGCCAGAGATAAGACCGGCCTCGATCATCACCGATCCATACTAGCCTAATTGGTTGGTCTTGTCAAGAGAAAAATGCATAGGAGTTTCCCCATTCTTTTGACGGGGTGGCGGGATCCGCCAGAATTGCCGCTCTATCTGGAGGGCGGGGCTCCCCGTGAGGTTTAGGCCATGGAGTCGACCCAAAGGCCGTCTTCATTGAAAACAACGCTCTTGGCAATAGGCTCTGTCGCTCATTGAACCCTCGGGACACGCTTCGGATCGTTCCAATTGCGCTGATGAGAGGAAATCCCACGGGCGCGGGATCATCCACTTTCTGAAGTGGGCATCTTGTTCGTCTACAGCAATTAGGCGCAATTCGCATGAGATTCTGCGGGAATTCCCGGGCGAATTGTCACTATTCTAACTGCGCCGACTCGACATCAAACTGTACCACTACGTTCGGGAGAGATTAAGCCAGCATGAAGTTCACCCTCCCGGGATGCCCCGGCGCCTATTAGCCCCGGACGGTCGTCCACACCGTCAAACAACGGGATCAGGTACTGGTGATCGACCACGTTCCCGCCGAGGTCTGAAACGTTTGCGGACAGACCGGGACAGGCAAACGGAATTGAAAAACTCTTGTGGAGGTGCTAACCTCTGGGCGCTGGCATAGTCTAACTATGTTAAGGAGACAAGCCCATGCACCAGGACGAAATCCCTCCCGGAACCCTCTACCTTCTGATCCTTAAGGCGCTAACTCGCGGTGGTGAACTGCACGGTTATGAGATCGCGAGCTGGATCGAGCTGGTTTCCGACGACGTCTTGCAGGTCGAGGAAGGTTCGCTCTACCCCGCGCTACAGCGCATGCTCATGAAAGGCTGGGTCACGGCGAAATGGGGCGTTACACCGGGGAAGCGCCGGGCGCGCTATTACCGTCTCACGCCGCTGGGCCGAAAACAGCTCGAGGTTGAGGTCTCCCAATTTGAACGGGTCGTACAAGCCATCACTCGCGCAATCCAGACTGCCTAAGTGGTGATCGCCATGAATTGGTTTCGCAAACTCGGTAGACGGCTTTGGATGTTGATCCATCACAATCAGTTCGACTCTGATTTAGACGAAGAGATGCGCCTCCACCGCGAGTTGCGCGAGCGGGAACAGATCGAGCGCGGCCTTTCACCAAAGGAAGCTCACTACACCGCGCAAAGACGCTTCGGGAACGACCTGGCTCTAAGAGAGGAGAGCCGCGACATGTGGGGATGGAACTGGCTGGAGAACTTGATTCAAGACATTGGTTACGGCCTGCGGACGCTAAGGAAGAATCCCGGGTTTGCAGCCGTTGCTATTCTCACCCTCGCCCTCGGCATTGGCGCCAACACTACGATCTTCAGCCTGATGAACGCTACCTTGCTGAGGCCTCTAGCATTTCCGAACCCAGACCGCTTGGTGCTTGTGTGGGAGACATTTGGTAAGAGGCCGGACAATTGGAATATCGTCTCCGCACCCAATTTCTGGGATTTTGAGCGGCAAAGTCATTCCTTTGAAGGTATGGCCATCTTTGACTCAGCCGGACGGGGGTACAACCTATCCGCGACGGGAGCGAAGCAAGACCCTGAGCAGGTCTCCGGGCTGCGTGTTACTGCCGGGTTCTTTGGCGTGCTTGGCGTGAAGCCACTCCTCGGCCGCACCTTCCTGCCGGAGGAGGAAATCCGCGGAAGAGACCATGAAGTGATTCTGAGCTACGGCCTCTGGAAGCGGCGCTATGGCGGCGATCCTCAGCTTGTGGGGAGGACCATCAAGATTGATGGCGAGGACTTCATGGTAGTGGGAGTGATGCCCCGAGAATTCCACTGGCAGTTCTGGAGCGGCCCGCGCCAGCTCTGGGTACCGGTAGGGTACACCAAGACAGACTACGGCCGTGACGAAAATAGCTTCATAGCTTTTGCGCGCCTCAAGTCCGGCGTGACCATGGCCCAGGCCCGGGTGGAAATGGAGACCCTCGCAGGCCGCGTGAGGCAACAATATCCGAAGGAAGACGCCGGCATGGGCGCGACAGTGACTTCCATGGGTGACTTCGAGATGGAAGGTCTTCGGACCACTATGCTGGCCCTTCTCGCGGCCGTGGGATTCGTTCTGCTGATCGCTTGCGTCAACGTGGCCAACTTGTCGCTGGCCCGCGGGGCAACACGGCAAAAGGAGTTCGCTATCCGACGCGCGCTGGGAGCTGCGGACGCACGCATCGCACGGCAATTGCTGACCGAAAGCGTCCTGCTAGCTCTTATGGGCGGAGGCGCCGGGTGGCTTCTGGCAGCCTGGAGCACCAAGTTGCTATTTCATCTCTTCCGGCTTGAGACCATGCATCTACCCCTGCGCGAGTTCAATTCGATCACCCTGGATAGCCGCGTGTTTGCCTTTACCTTGCTCGTCTCCTGCCTGACCGGGGTGCTGTTTGGCCTCGCCCCGGCCTTCAGTGCCTTACGTGGAGGCATCAATGAGCCCTTGAAGGAGTGCGGCCGTGGGTCGACCGAGGGTGGCGGAAGCCGTCTACGCCACGCGCTGGTGGCGTCCGAAGTGGCGCTGGCGCTCGTCGTGCTCTGTGGCGCCGGGCTCATGATCGAAAGCCTGGCGCGTTTGCTGGGCGTCGACCCGGGACTGAATCCGAAGAACGTGCTCACCCTGCAGATGTCGGTTCCGCAGGAGGACATCTATGTCGGCCCGCCCGGCCTGCCGCGTTTTTGCCAGGATCTCGATGAACATGTGAGCGCGATTCCCGGTGTGGTCTCCGCCGGGGCTATCGCTCACTTGCCTTTCGAAGGGAACGCCGGCCGGGGCTTCCAGATTGAAGGCCAGCCGCCCGCTGACCCCGAGCACATGCCGGGGGCGGACTATAGTGTCGCCTGCCCGAATTATTTCCGCACCATGGGTATTCTCATTCTAGCGGGGAGGGAGTTTACGCACTTGGACACTCTGAGCGCGCCGGGAGTGATCGTCATCAATGAAACCATGGCACGAAAGTTTTGGCCCAACGACAACTCCATCGGCAGAGTTATCAGACTCGGCGGCTCCGACGGCCCACGGCTCACCGTGGTGGGGATGGTTGGAGACGTACACTACTCGGGGCTGGACGCGCCTATGCGCCCCCAATTCTTCCGCCCCTACACTCAGGCTGGCTGGCCCGTTATGAGCATCGTCGTGCGCACAAGAAATGCGCCATCGATGTTTACATCAGCCATAAAGAAGGCGCTGGCCGAATTTCTGCCTGACCGGCCGGTCTCCGACGTCGAGACCATGCAAGACATCGTCCATGATTCGACGGGCTCGAGGCGCTTTCCCATGCTTCTTCTGGCGGGCTTTGCGTTCCTGGCACTGGCATTGGCTGCTGTGGGCATCGTCGGTGTGGTGGGCTACTCCGTTGCACAACGAACTCATGAGATCGGCATCCGCATGGCGCTTGGGGCGCGCGCGGCCGATGTGCTCAGCCTCCTGCTGCGCGGGAGCATGAAATGGGTGTTGACGGGAATCGGGTTTGGCCTCGTGGGTTCCGCCGGTCTCACAGGACTACTCGGGACTCTGCTCTACGGAGTCCGCCCGACTGACCCCACCGTGCTGGGCTGCGTCTCAGTACTGATTGCAGCCGTGGGTCTGCTGGCAAGCTATTTGCCAGCCCGCCGGGCGACGAAGGTTGATCCCATGGTAGCGCTGAGGTACGAGTAACCCACGCCCCTTCAGCGGCACAAACTTTTTAGAAGAGTTAATAACTCTGATTTACTCCGGTGCTGACAAGTCAGTCACAAATTTAGAATTTTCGAGGGCAAAGGCAAAGGGAATTCCATTCTACGTGCTCGTAACTCGTACACTAATCGAAATCCCACCAGTATGGCAGGCTAATTTACCTCGCCAAATGGCGACGTAAAGCCGCCTCTACATCAAACTGGACTACAAATCCTGCCTCCACAGCGGGGCAGGCGTGACAATCGGGTCCGGCATCGCGCAATCAGGAGTTCTCCCTGACCCGCAAGGGCGGGGATCGAGAGACTATAGTCTCTTCCAGTCCTCCCTCGCGCCAGCGTTTGATCTTCCTTGGAATACTACGATATCTGCCCGGCTGAACAGGCCGCGGAAAAACGCCCGAACCGCCGACAACCACCCCGGCATCTCGATGCCCTGCAGCTGAATCCCTTAAGACGGCTCATCCTTCGCCCATCCAAGCGCCATAGGGTTTGAGGACCTCAACGTTATCACATACGGCCTTGATGGCAGCAGTGATGGGCACGGCCAGAATCAAGCCGAACCCTCCCCACAGCCAGGACCAAAACATCATAGCAATGGTCACCGAGAGCGCATTCAGGTTGACGCGCTGGCCCACGAGCTTGGGCGTAAGGACGTTGACGGCCACGAAGTGAACCACCGTGACGGAGACGCCGATGATCACAAAGGGGCCCGTGGTGTCGTACTGCATCAGGGCGACCAGCAAAGGGGGAAGAATCCCCAATGCCACGCCGATGTAAGGAATCAGGCTGAGAATCGCGGCAAGAGGTCCCATTAGTAAAGCGTACTGGAGATGAATGATGGCGAAGACGGGCGTGATAAGGCCGGCGGAAATCAGACCGACGAATAGGTTCCCCACCACGAATT
>Ga0335085_10013036_pt1 | contig 12203 bp, 12 predicted proteins | sample Lox_Sample_45_FD_206712 | JGI IMG/M metagenome (GOLD analysis project Ga0335085, IMG submission 206712) | Soil microbial communities from Loxahatchee National Wildlife Refuge, Florida, United States - Lox_Sample_4.5 | ecosystem: Environmental > Terrestrial > Soil > Wetlands | place: USA...
GGTCGTCCCCCGGCGTTCGGCTCGGGACCGCGAGTACGGTAGGGCGGCCGTACCGGTCGAAGGTCCGGTCCTTGCGCGAACCCCCATGCCGTGACACCAACCCGTCTTGACCCGATAGCTCAATCGGGCATCTGGCGGGATGGGCGCTATAACGCCCCGTGCGACGCCTAACCCGCATCGTCTTCCTCGCTTTTCTTGCCGCTACGGGCTGTGGAGCCACCGGCACGAAGTCGGCGACAACGGGCTCGCAGTCGGCGACGGCTACCACCGCGTCTTCCTCCACCAACAGCACTGCCCACAAAGGCGCAATTCATCGCGGGGGCCGAGGGTATCTGTCGTCGCGACCACGCCCAGCTCGCGCCGATCATCGCTCAGGTCCGCGCACTCAGGGGCTCGACGCTTGCGACGGAGAGCAAGCAATTGCCACCGCTGGTCCTGAGAGCTGTGGCCATATAAAGCGCAGACGTCGCGGAGTTGCAGGCGCTTCCCACGCCGGCCGGTGAAACCGCGGTGATCGAAAAGCTGGTGGTTGCTAACCAGGAAAAGGAGACTGACGAGAGCAACCTCGTCCACGCCTTGGCCAACCAAGAACTCAGCGGAATCGACGCCGCCGAGGAAATCGTCAAGACCGCAAAGGCTCGCGTGCGCGGGCTGGCGCAGGGCTACGGGATCGAATGCGGCGGCGAAGCGGAATGAAGCCAGTACGCAGATCGGAGCCGCCCGGACAGAAGGGACCAGCCATCCCAGTCGCGGTTTCGAGTCCCCACGCTCATCCCTCGGATATTGCGTCGCGCGCGGCTACCGTTTGCGTACTGCCGAAGGCGCTGGGCGGACGCTCTGAGTAGATGATCGGGAGCCATGGATCGAGATCCAAATACCTGCGCCGGTCAGTACCAGCAGAACGATCGAAAGACCGACGACCGCTCGCTGCAGCCGAAGGTTCGACCCCGCAACGAGAGTGTCCGTGTACGCACGCACCACTGCGGCAACCTCATCGGCATGACGCCTCACTGCCGTGCTTTCTCGTGCAAGCCGCTCCCTTAGCCAATCTAAGAGGGAGCGCTGGTTGGGTGAGTCCAGTAGGTGAAGATCCGCTGCATTCGCCCGATACCACAGGCGACTTCGCGTCTCATCGAGGTAGGAACCAAGCGCCTCCAACCCGGCAAGGTCCCTCACCGCTGGCAGTATCCGGCTCATGAGATCACCGAGCTGCGACCGGGTCGCGCGGTAGGTAGCTTTCGTAGGGAGGCGCTTATCGCGGGGGCCAGCCAGGCCCTCGTTGTATGAGTCCACAGCGTAAACCGCGCCCCACGCGGCAAGCGTCGGCGCCACCTGTTCGTCGATCCGGTTAACGACCGAGTAGAACTGCTTGGGTCGGCCCTCACCGAGCGCGTCTATCAGGATCTGCCGGCGCCCCGTAAAGGTCGGCCGCGGCTCCGGTATGACACGGAATGGTGGCAGCACGAGGACGAGGTCGTCGTCCGGTGGTTCAAAGCTCCACCGCTCGCCGTAGTCCACGCCTAGCGCATCCCTCCAATCTGGTGCCTGATCACGACTCCGGATCAAGGGTGACAGCTCGGTGGTAATGAGGTCCCAAGACGGCAGATTCGCGCCAGTGACCGCAAAGCACCCCGGAATATGTTGCGCGATCCAGCCAGCCGCGGCCGAGCGAATACGCCCCCGTTCAGCGGCAATTTGCCCTTCCTTGACCATCCGCGGTGGAAAGGTCCGCACACCGGTCCGACCGTGAGCCTCCGCGCGAGCCTCTGTTCGCTCACGCAAGGTCCGGTCTAAGCACGCTTGCTCAGACTCGCTCAATACAAAGCTCGCAACAAGCGCGGTGACGCCTGGGCCCAGCTGGAGCAGCTTGGCCTGTAGGGACGCGAAGGGCTCGGGAATGTCCGCGCGGGCCATCATCGGGAAATCCCGAGCGGCCTGCGGGCGGAAGGGCCCGAGCCGTGTCCAGCCAAGCTGACCGGTGGCGCGGGCCGTCCTAACCCACTTGACGGCGTCGCGGATGGCTAGGCCTTCGTCTCGGTCCCACCCAAGCTCTCTGAGACCTTCCACCAGGTCCTCGGCGTTGTCCGGGAGGTATAGCTCCACCATCCACAGCGCTGCCCACGTGACGTGCTCATCCTCGGGGGGCGTGGTCTCAGCGTTTTCTTGGTCGCCGAAGACGCCAGCGTCACGCGCTGCCTCCTTCACCCATCTGCGGCGTGTGATCCTGCTCCTCGCGTAGAACCACCTCAGGCGCAGCCGGAGTCTCATTCCTGCCCCGCCGAGGTCAGTGCGGCCCCCGCTGCGGGCAGCCTGGGAAGTCGTCGGCACACGGCCGGCAAGCTTAACCTCGCGCCAGGACCGCCGACGCACACGACATTGAAGATGTGCCAGCAGGCCGGGACTTCGTTGGCGGCTGGGCCGGGCCGCGTGTCCGCGACCCGGAATGAGCGAACCGCCCCTTCCTCGTCGGACGCATCGTTGTGCACGACGAGAGCGTGGGTTGCGCCCCGTCGCCGGCACACTAGTCGAACCCGTCGCGCCCACTTGCCTCCGCGAGAGAATCTAGCCGGTGGGCCCGCCAGCGCCGCGGGAGAGTTCCTCGATCGATGCGGCGCCCTCCACGGCGACGCAGAGGGAGGCTACGACGTTCGGATTGCCGACGGCGTTAAGTGCGTCGGCCAACCGATCGCCGTCTCTCGACGAGCGACAGACGGCGATCCAGCGGAAAGGGCCGCGTACCCTCACGACCCACAAAGGCGGCGAGCTCACAACTTGCCCCCAGAACTCACCTTGGACCGCCGGGGCCACTGGCTCGAAGACGAGCACTAAGCACATGCTCGACCGAATCTGGATTGGGGACTCACGCAGAAGGTCGAGCCCGTCGTCGGACGCCATATAGCTCTTGTGGCCTCGAGCGTTGACCATCTCGCGAACCAGGCCTCGCTTGCTCATGGTTCCCAGCCGCTGTCGAACGCCCCGCTCGTCGAGCAAAAGCCGATCGGCGAGACCATTCGCAGTCAAGGGACCCGCAACGGCCAAGTGGCGTAGCGCATCCAACCAGCCGTTCTCGTGTGATCTTCCGTCCGCCATACCACTTAAGCTTCGGAAATTAAGTGGTCTGGCCCCGATAGAGTGCCCGGTTTAGGGCCAGCTGTCCTTTCCTTTCGCGGCGCCGATCATACGAGGGTCGCTGCTCTTTGTCCAGCTGTGCGGGGGGCCTTCCTTCGCAAGGCTCAGCATCACTGCCACTTAAATCCAAGATCTTAAGTGGTACCCACGTATCCGGATATATGGCATGCCGACGGCGATAGTGCGCAAGACGTATGACAGAGCCGGCTCGTCTGGGCCACTCCGCTCCGTTCCATTCTCCGACCAGGCTGCCGTTCTCGCCCTTGGGGTCCGAAAGGCACTGGGCATCGCGCGAGCCGACGTCGCCCCCGTCGGGCGAATCGAAGAGATCTGCCGGACCGCTGGGATCAAGCTGCGGCTGCGGCGACTTCGGGGCAAGGATGATGGACTACAGGCGGTTCTGGCTGCCTGCCCAGGCGGGTTCGAGGTGACCGTCGATACCGAGCCGCCCGGCGGGTGGAAGAGCGTCCCGGAGACCATCCGACCCGGCCTCCACCGCCACCGGCTGCGATTCCGTGTGGCTCACGAGCTCGCCCACACGCTGTTCTACGACCGGACCACTCCCCGCCCTCATCGGATCGTGCCGGACAGCACCGAGCAGGAGGCGTTTTGCGATGTGTTCGCGCGGGCCTTCCTCGTCCCGCCAGCGGGCATCCCGCCGCGAATAGCCGATCCCGCCGTTGTGGTCAGCCTCGCTCGCCGCTATGACGTATCGCTTGAGGTCGCCGTCAGGGCCGTCGCGGCTGCACACCCCGACATGTGGTTCGGCCTCTACCTAGACCAGGCGGACGGCGCCACCCCACAGTGGCTTTCATCAGCTGCAGCGGGCCCTCCCTGGATGCAGTGGTGGGTGCGCCGACTTGACCCGGCCTCCGATTGCGCGAAAGCCCATCATCCCAGGGACGGCTGGATTGGGACCGCGCTACCGCTGCCCGCTAGGCGTCAGTTGCTGGTCATAGCCCGCGCTAAATGACCTAACCACTCGCTTGCGCCTTGCGCCTGGCTGCCCTGACTTGCGGCAGCGCTGCGATCTGCGCCTTGCGGTCGCGAAACGTGGCGCCACCCCGCGCAGCCGCCGACGCGACCTCCAGCAAGAGGTTCTCGATAAACGGTCCGTCGAGAGATGGTGCAGCATGATTTGAGGCCAGGATGCGGGAAAGGGCGAGGCGGTCGACGTACTCGCCCGGCTTGCGACCAAGCTTGTCGCGCAGCGTCTCCCAGCATACCCCGAGCTCCCCCGCTAGGAAGGCCAGAACGACTTCTCGGTCGGGTTCGGGCACGTCAGGGCTGATCCAAACCCACAAACTCCAAAGCCGCAGATGGGCGTCGTAGATTTCGCTCCCGCGCCCGCCGCGCGCCCGCTCATAGTCGACGAACGTGTCGATATGGCGTCCATCGTCCACTAGCACCCCTGCCAGCTTAAGGCGCATGTCGGGATCGGGGAGCCACATAAGAACCTGTGGCCCCGGGCCGAGTTCGGCGAACCGCTGCGCGGCGTCTTGGAGAGCTATGCGCTTCTCGGGCGGGCCGTAGCGCTTGAAGAGCTCCCCCGCGGATGCCTGCTCTGTATCGACGCGCCCCGCGAACTTGTAGAGGTCGCGGCGCAGCAGGCGGCTGGCTAGCGACGCCGCCTGGCTATTGACCGACGCGAGCGCGGGAGAGACCACCGTCGCCGGAGGCGCTTGCTCGTCGAATGCCGCAACGCTCTCGAGCAGGCCGTCGTCGCCGTGGCGATAGAGGAGCTCCTCCAGACGCGAACGGACATTGCGATTGATGGTCTTTGCCTCCGACGGGGCGTTCTGCTTGACGGCCTTTCTCAGTCCATCGAGATTGGCGTCGTGGGCCAGCATGCTGAGCGCTGGGAAACGACCGGCGACGTCCGAGACCTCGTCGAGCCAAACCGAGTCGCGCACTAGCTCGAGCATCTTGCCGACCATCGCGTCCGCCACGAGCTTTGCGTGGTGCGCGAGCACACGCTCCTGGAGCTCGTAGCGGTAGCGCAGGGCCTTTAGGAGCTCGCTCGCGACATCCGCCCGTTCGTGACCGTCTCGAAAGATGTTGATCGCCAGGCGTCTTGAATACGGCCCACGTCCCGTAGGAACGATGAAAAAGGCGCTTGCGAAACGCATGCCGAGGCTTGCGGGGAGACCGGTGAACATATGGTCCCGCAAGAGGTAATCCAGCAAATCGGCGCATATGGTGTTCCCGACGAGGTCTGCGACGAACGGGTACCTGCGTTCGTCGATCGCGGGGAGCGACTTGTGCTCTGCTGCGCTGAGGACGAGGGGTGCCACCTCGGCCCGCAACTCCCCTTGGTTGGAGAAGAGAGTGTCGAGCGTCGCGGCCGCCCTGCGGTCGATGTGGCGCAGCGCCCGATGCTTGACGAACTTTCCGATCGCCCTCCAGTGGCGGTCGAAACGAGGGCGGTTCTTGTCATGCGCGTCCAGAATCCCAAGGTCATCCTCTATCGAATGACCGTACGGCACATGGCCAATGTCGTGGCATAGGGCCCCTAAACGCGCTGCAACGGTAGCCGCCGCGATGTGGGCCTCGGCGCTTTCCTGTGCGTACGGTTCCCGTCTGAGCCACGCGTCCTCGTAACGCCATTGCGCTATCAAGTCGGGAACACTGTGAGGGCCTTGACCCTGGGAGACCACCGCGTCGAGAAGATCCTGCACGACCCGCAATGCGCCCAAGGAATGAGAGAAGCGGGTGTGGGTAGCCCCCGGATAGACCCCGAACGTGTTTCCGAGCTGCCTTACGCGGCGCAGGCGCTGAAACTGCTCCGTGTCGATGATCGCCTGCTCGAGGAAACTCGTGTAGATATCGCCATGCACGGGGTCAGTGATCACCTTGCAAGGGCCCAAAAGCCTCTCATCGAGTCCCCACGGGCCCAATGTGCGCTGCGCTTTGGTAAGACCGCATCCCGGCATAAGCAGCTCTGCCTCCCATCCTCGGCCCTACTCGACCGAGTGCCAAGGATCGCACAAACGATCGCACAGTCCGCTACTGTGCCAGGCCAATCGTTGAGCGGTCAACCGAACTCGTCCCTCGGGTGGGCGTTGCAAGCGGCCCGTCGCGCTCCCAGGCACCGTCGACCGTAGCTGCCATGATAGGAACGTGGACGCACCTCTCCGTTGCTACCTAGCGAGCCCGCTCGGCTTCACCGAGGGCGGACGAAGCTATTACCGCGCCGAGTACCTGCCGGCCCTTGCCAGTGTGGTCTCTCCTGTGGACCCGTGGAGCCTCACGACTCAAGGCGAAATCGACGAGGCTCACGCTGCCGGGCGCCAGCGCGAGATGGCCCTCGAGATCGGCAGGCGTAACGTGGCTGCGATCCGCGCATCCGACCTGCTCGTCGCCTACCTCGAGGGACAAGAGCCCGACTCGGGGACGGTTGCCGAGCTCGGCTATGCGGCGGGCCTCGGACTGACGTGCTTTGGGCTACGATCGGACCTCCGGCAAGCCGGCGAGAATGGTGCGGCTGTCAACCTGCAAGTCGAGACGTTCGTGCTCGAATCCGGTGGACGGGTCTGCGGCTCCCTGGACGAGCTCGTTTGTGAGCTCGAGGCTCTGGGCGCAAAGGCGCAGGGCCGGGACATCCTGGTCGGCACGTAACCGGCGCCCTGGCGCCGGCTAGTGCCCCGCGACAGCGATGCCCGCCGCGTAGACGAGGAAAGTCGCTACGGCCGCGAGCTCGTAGCGGAGATACCGGTAGCCGCGCTCGGCATGGCGTGACTCGAAACGCAGGATGTCCGCGAGTTTGAGCGTCTCCGCGGCGAGGTCGTCGTAGACTCGCTCGGGCTCAGCGAGCTGATCGACGCGACCGCGGAACACGCTGAAGAGTTGGCCTTCGGCACGAAGCTCGTCCAAGAGGGGAAAGAAGACCTTCGGGTATCGGCCCGCTAGCTCACCCTCGGTCGCCACGGGTCGGTAGGGGCTGAGTGCCCGCGTGAGGGCTCGCACTGAGAGCAGAAAGAAGGCGAGCGCCGCCGCGAGGAGTCCGAGCGCAACTGCGCGCTCCGGGGTCGTGGCGTGCCGGTACACAGAGCCGGTCTTTGTGAGGATCGTGAGGACGCCGGTAAACAGCAAGCCGTGAACGATCAACGCCGCCGAGGCCTTCGAGTCATCGGCCTTGATTGAGCCCTGCAGATCCGCGATCGACGCGAGAAGGAAGTTGCTTGTCGTGTCTTGTGCCATCGCCTGGGATCGGGTCCGGCCACCGAAGCACCGGCGCCAAGCCCCGAGTAACCTACGCCACCAACGGCCCGACGTCGAGCACGCCACTCCGTATCCGTTCGTCGAGCGGCCCCCGACTCCTCTCGAAGATCTCGGTCAGGCGATCGGCCAAGCTTCCTGGCAGGAAGGTCTCCGCCACAGTGGGATCGTCGGTCTGGGTCCACCGAACGTCGATCTCGGCAATTAGATCGCGCCAGGCTTGGGGCATCCTTTCGGCGCGGGGCGCAGCGAGGGCCCCCGCCTGCGTGTCTTCGTTTGCCACGATGACCTCGTGGACCCCGGCGTTGATCAGGGCAACGGTGCACATCGGGCACGGCTCGAGGCTTGAGTAGAGGCGTAGCTCGCCGGGCGGTCCCGTCGCCGGGCGGAGCATTATCGTGTCCTTCGCGTCTTCGCGTAGGCGCGCCGAGCCACTGCCGAGCGGTGCCACGTCTCGGGCTAGCCGTCGTGTTCGTCTGAGTGCGTTGATCTCAGCGTGTCCGCACGGGTCGTGATCTGAGAAGAGCGTGTTTACGCCGATCACCACGACCTCGGTGCGCTTCCCGGTGATCGCCAGCGCCGCCGCGATTGCGTAGTTGCCTTCGCTGGCGGTCCTCTCGGCGTGCGTCAAGAGCTGCTCGAAGTAGTAGGTAGCCGCGCGGCTTGGCACGCTCGACACAGTACCTAGGCGGGACGTAGGATTCTGCGCCGCGGTGCCTCCGGAGCGTGGAAGCCGCGTGGAAGCCTCAGCGACCGTCAACGGAGTCCCAGGGATCGCCAGAATCGGCCCGAGCAGCTAGAAATGGTGGATGTGTCCCGATCCGACCCGCAGAGATCGCCAGCGGCTCACTCCTGATAAGGAAGAGGTCCCTGGTTCGAATCCAGGATCGCCCACTGGGAGCTTGCCGGGCTTTTGTTGCTCGCTTCGCGCAACCGCCCGGCAGAGAGGTACCAAAGCGGCGCGGGTAGTGGAGTCCGGGTCGGATAAGGAGTCGCAAGTGGGTTCCTTGGGCGATGGCGCTGACGGCACTCGCCTGCGGGTTGGCGCTGGGCCCCCCTGCCGGTGCGGTGACGGTCGGGCAGATCGCGCCCAGCAGCGGTGGCACCTGCTCGAGGGTGGGCCGTACGGCACGAGTGCCGGTTCCGCGCTGGAAGCGGAAGCTGTTAGGAAAGGTTCCTACCAGCACCGGTGTCCACCTTCTCGAGCGCGCAACCTGCGCTCAACAGAGACACCGGGCGCGCCAGCATCCCGATGATGCGCGCCCGGGGAATAGGAGCTCCTCATGAAACGCTCTTGCCGAGAGCTGCTGCGTGCTGCCTTGACCCGTGCGACCGCATGGACGAACATCGCGCGTTCCCATCCGGTCGGGCGGCATGGAGAAAGCTTCGAGCTGAACCTCGATAGGGCCCACCGCGTGCGTATCCGTCCCTTGCGCGAGGCCGATCGCGACCGGTACGTGACGGCCGTCGCGGCGCTCTCGCCACGCTCACGCTACCTGCGCTTCGCCTCGCCTCAACCCAAGTTGACGAAGCATCAGGTCGACCTGATGATGCGGGTGGACGGAGAGCACCACGTGGCGTACGCGGCACTGACCCCGGATGAAGCCGTGCTCTTGGGCGTGGCGCGTTACATCAGGGCAGGGGACAACGCGGACGTGGCCGAAGTTGCCATCGCGGTCGCCGATGATTGGCAGCGTCGCGGCCTGGGCCGGATACTCCTGTCGCGCCTCATCGATCACGCGCGTTCAGCCAACCTGGAGCGGCTCGTCGCGATGATCCTCGGCGAGAATCGCGCCGCGGCCGAGCTCTCGCGTGCAGTCGGCTTCGGGTTCACCGGGAGGGATGGGTTCTTCGCGCTGTACGAGATGCCCTTTCGTCGGCAAAGAGCGTTTGCACCACGCGCTCCGGCATGAATTGCGGCGCGCGGGCGAGGGCCGGCGACTCGGGCCACGTGGCCTCGGCGACGAGCGGGTGGGCGGAGGCCGCTTGGGGGCCTCGGCCGCCCCGATCTGCCCGCGTAGGCCTGTGAGGCAGTGCGCCGGTGCGCGATCGGCAGAAACCCTCAGCCGACCGTCGTTCGCCGCACCGCCGCGGCGCGCATCATCCCAGGTCGGCCAGCTTGCGCTTGAGGACCTTGCCAGCGGCGTTCCGGGGTAGCTCGGTCACGAAGACGACCTCTCGCGGGACCTTGTAACGCGCGAGGCTGACCTTGACGAAGTCCTTCACCAGCTGCTCGGTCAGGTCGTGGTCATCGCCCGGCACCACGAACGCCTTCAGCCTTTCGCCGAACTCCTCGTCCGGCACCCCCACCACGGCCGCCTCGACAATCTGGCCGTGTCGTGCAAGCAGATCCTCGACCTCGCGCGGGTACACGTTCTCGGACCCCGAGATCACCATGTCGTCTTCACGACCGTCGACGAACAGGCGGCCCTCGTCATCGAGATGGCCGATGTCGCCGGTGCTGAGCAGGCCGTCGATCGCTTCGCGGCCCTCGCCGCTGGTGTATCCCTGGAACAGATAGCCGCTCTTCACGAAGATCCGCCCGCGCTCACCGCGGCTGACGTCGCGGCCGTCCTTGTCGAGCAATCTCACCTCCGTGCCCACCGGCGGCCGGCCGGCCGTGCCTGGCGCCTCACGCAGATCGCGCGGGCTGGCGATCGCCACGGCGCCCGTCTCGGTCGTGCCGTAGAGGTTGTACAACACGTCGCCGAAGGCGTCCATGGCTCTGAGCGCCAGGTCGCCGGGCAGGGCCGATCCGGAGACCGCGATCACGCGCAGGCAACTTGTGTCGTAGCGCGCCCTCGTCTCCGGGTCCAGCCGCAACATGCGCTGCAGCATCAGCGGCACGATCACGAGCACACTGACCCGGTGATCGGCAATTGCGCGCAGCGTGTCCTCGGCATCGAAGTGTCCTCGCAGCACGTATGTGGACGAAAGGGGGAGCCCGAGCATCAGCTGTGAGTAGCCCCACAGGTGATGAAGCGGTGCTGCGATCAGAGTTGTTTCCAACGGCCGCAGGGGGATGCGCGAGACAATCGGGGCCGCGACGCCCGACGCCTGGCTGCCTGGTGCCGGCCGGCCCCGAACCGCGGCTCTGGGCGTACCTGTGGTGCCCGAGGTGAGGATGATCGTGTGTCCGAGGTCGCTGGGCGGAGGAAGCGGCCCCGCGCTCGCCGGTGCCGCGGACGGTTCCCCCCAGGGGTTCGCCTGCGCCCTCTCCGTTTCGGAGTAGACGACGAACCGCCTCGGTGCCCGCGTACCATCATCGCCCGCCAGGTCGCTGAACTCGTCGTCGCAGAGGAATGCCGCCGGTCGCTCACGGTCCAGAACGCGCGAAACAGCGGCCTGCGCAAGCTCGATGCTCAAATAGAGGGCGTCCGCGCCAAGCTTGGTGCTCGCCAAGGTGGCCTCGATGAAGCCGCGGTGGTTGCGACACATGATCGCAATGCGGTCGCCTTCCTTGACACCGGCAGCAGAGACCGACCTGGCCAGCGCATTGGCCCGGGCGTCGAGCTCTGCGTAGGTGAGCGTGCCGAGCTCATCGATCACCGCGGGCCGATCGGGATGGCTCATCGGTGCGCTGGCAAGTGCGACCGCGCGCTTGCGCGGGGAGTTGCAGGACTGCGACTCCTCTTCCCGCTCCATCGTGCGAAATCCCCGCGGTCGGCGCAGCGCGCCGACCCGGCTCAGCTTGTCCCCATGTTGGCCGCTCACGTGGCCCCTCCTGTCTTCGCTCCTCGCGCCCGCAGCGCGGGCCTCCTGCCCTTATCGGCAGAAGCGGCGCCGGTCTCAACACCGCGATGCCGATCCTGGACTCCTCGCCGTCCATGCCCATGGCGGCCCCGGCGCCGAGGGCCTCACGGAAGCCTCCTCCGCCGAGCGTCCGCTGCGATGAGTTCTGCCAGCCGGGCCGGTCTACCGGGACGTACGCCATCGAGCAACCGACTGGAGACCCACATGACCGATCCCGCACACCCCGGCCGCCTGCTGTTCGTGAGCATCCCCGTGGCGGACCTCGAGCGCAGCAAGGCGTTCTTCGCCCAGCTCGGGTTCAGCTACCACTCCGGGTTCACAGACGAGACCGCCGCCTGCATGCTGGTCGGCGAGCAAGCCTTCGTCATGCTGCTCACCCGCGAGAAGTTCGCGGAGTTCGCAAAGCTGCCGATCGCCGATCCATCCAGGCACACACTGGCGCTGTACTGCTTCGGCGTTTCATCCCGCGATGAGGTCGACACGGTCAGCGCCGCCGCGCTCGCCGCGGGCGGCGTCGAGGCGGATGGCGCCGAGGACTACGGCTTCATGTACTCGCGCAGCTTCTTCGATCTCGACGGCCACGGCTGGCAGGTGATGTGGATGGACCCGGCGGCGGTCGAGCAGGGTCCCGAGGCGTTGGCGGCCGCCATGCAGGACGCCGACGGCCCGGCCTGATCCACCGCCATGTTCCGCAGCGGCCGCGCCCGGGTCCTCGTTGCCCAGCGAGGCGCCGCCACTCGCGGTGAGCGGCGGCGCCCGATCGAGCTGGGGTGCCTGCTGCTAGTAGGAGTTGCCCTTCGGGCACAGCGGGTTCTTCGGCACCCCTGCGCACGGATTCGGCATGGTGGGCTGAGCGGGCGGCGCCGGCTGACCCACGGGCGGTTGCGCCGCGCGGATCAGGTCGGCTTCCGTCTGCAGCGTGATGATGTAGTCGAGCGCCGCTTCGCCTCCGCCGGGGTTGGGGGTGGTCTTGTTCTGGCAGCCCCAGGTGCCCTCGATGTTCGCCGGGAAGGTGGCACCGGTGAACGCGTTGCCGCTGACGCAGTTGTTGACGGACTGCGCTTCCGGTCCGCCGACGAGTTCGCCGACGCCGCTCAGCAGCG
>Ga0335085_10013037_pt1 | contig 12202 bp, 11 predicted proteins | sample Lox_Sample_45_FD_206712 | JGI IMG/M metagenome (GOLD analysis project Ga0335085, IMG submission 206712) | Soil microbial communities from Loxahatchee National Wildlife Refuge, Florida, United States - Lox_Sample_4.5 | ecosystem: Environmental > Terrestrial > Soil > Wetlands | place: USA...
CGATCCGTACTTCAAGGACGTCCTGATCGACGGGGCCACCGAGACCGGCTCGGTGGCCGGCGCCGAGTCGGTGCTGTACGGGTTCAGCGCCGCCTACCCGCTCGGGCTGACGCTGCGCGGGGTGCGCTTCGACGTGACCGCGACCACCGCCCAGGACGCCAACATCACCGAGATCGACTCGAACCTGGTGATCTCCGGCCCGGGGGTGACGGTCACCCGGGCCGGCTAGCCCTGGCCGGGCCGGCTAGGGCTAGCCGCCGGAGCCGGTGGCCGGCTTCTCCGCGTGCCCGCCGAACTCGCTGCGCAGCGCGGACAGCAGCTTGTGGCTGAACTCCCCGAGCCCGCGCGACTCGAACCGCTCGAACAGCGACGCGGTGATGACCGCGGCCGGCACGCCCTCCTCGATGGCCGCCATCACCGTCCAGCGGCCCTCGCCCGAGTCGGACACGTGGCCGGCGAAGTCGTCGAGCTGCGGCGAGCGGGCCAGCGCGTCGGCGGTCAGGTCGATCAGCCAGGAGCTGATCACCGAGCCGCGCCGCCACACCTCGGCCACCTCGGCCACGTCGATGTCGTACTGGTAGTACTGCGGGTCGCGCAGCGGGGTGGTCTCCGCGTCCGCCGCCTGCATCTCGGCCTTGCCCACGTTGGCGTGCTTGATGATGGACAGGCCCTCGGCGATCGCGGCCATCATGCCGTACTCGATGCCGTTGTGCACCATCTTGACGAAGTGCCCGGCGCCGGCCGGCCCGCAGTGCAGGTACCCGTCCGGGGCGGTGCCGGTCCGGGTCCGGCCCGGGGTCGGCTCGGCCGTCCCCTGGCCCGGGGCGATCGACTTGAAGATCGGGTCGAGCCGCTCGACCGGGCCGTCCTCGCCGCCGATCATCAGGCAGAAGCCGCGCTCCAGGCCGAACACGCCGCCCGAGGTCCCGACGTCGATGTAGTGCAGGTCCTTCGGGATGAGCTGCTTGGCCCGGTCGATGTCGTCCCGGTAGTAGGTGTTGCCGCCGTCGATGATGGTGTCGCCCGGCTCCATCATCCCGGCCAGCTGATTGACCACCTGCCCGGTGACCGAGGCGGGCAGCATGACCCAGGCGGCCCGCGGCTTCTCCAGCTTGGCCACGAACTCCTGCAGCGTGGCCGCGCCGGTCGCGCCCTCGCCGGCCAGCTGCTTGACGTGCGCCTCGGTGTGGTCGTACGCGACGACCCGGTGGCCGTCGCGCATCAGCCGCCGGCTCAGGTTGGCGCCCATCCGGCCGAGCCCGACCATGCCGAGCTGCATGGGCCTGTCCGTAGTCATCGGGTTCTCCTAGCTCTTCAGGCTGCGGTAGCGGCGGATCAGCGCGTTGGTGGACGAGTCGTGGCTGAGCGCGGGCTCGCCGGTGCTCTCCAGCTCGGGGAGGATCTGGACGGCCAGCACCTTGCCTAGCTCTACCCCCCACTGGTCGAAGGAATCGATGTCCCAGATGACCCCCTGGGTGAACACGCTGTGCTCGTACAGCGCGATCAGCGTGCCGAGCAGGTGGGGGGTGAGCTTTTCGGCCAGCAGCACGCTGGTGGGCCGGTTGCCGGGCATCACCCGGTGCGGCGCGACCTCCGGCGAGGTCCCCTCCGCGAGCACTTCTTCAATCGTCTTCCCGAACGCCAGTGCCTGGGCCTGTGCGAACACGTTGGAGGACAGGATGTCGTGGTGATTCCGCAGCGGGTTCACGGTCTTGCCGAAGCCGATCAGGTCCACCGGGATCAACTTCGTGCCCTGGTGGATGAGCTGGTAGAAGCTGTGCTGCCCGTTGGTGCCGGGCTCACCCCAGAACACCGCGCCGGTGTCGTAGTCGACCTCGGCGCCCTGCAGCGTGACGTGCTTGCCGTTCGACTCCATGGTGAGCTGCTGCAGGTAGGCCGGGAACCGCTTGAGGTACTGCTCGTACGGCATCACGCCGTAGGTCTGCGCGCCGAAGAAATCCCCGTACCACACCGCCAGCAGGCCCAGCAGGACCGGCAGGTTCCGGTCCAGCGGGGTGGTGCGGAAGTGCTCGTCCATCTCGTGGAACCCGGCCAGCATCTCGGTGAAGTGCTCCGGCCCGATGGCCACCATGGTGGACAGCCCGATGGCCGAGTCCATCGAGTACCGGCCGCCGACCCAGTCCCAGAAGCCGAACATGTTCGCGGTGTCGATGCCGAACTCCGCGACCCGCTCGGCGTTGGTGGACACCGCGACGAAGTGCCTGGCCACCGCGTCCTCGCTGCCCAGCTCGCCGACCACCCAGTCGCGGGCCGAGTGCGCGTTGGTCAGCGTCTCCAGCGTGCCGAACGTCTTGGACGAGATGATGAACAGCGTCTCGTCGGCCGCCAGGTCGCGGGTGGCCTCGACGAAGTCGGTGGAGTCCACGTTGGACACGAACCGGAACGCCAGGTCGCGCCGGGAGTAGTACCGCAGCGCCTCATACGCCATCACCGGCCCGAGGTCGGAGCCGCCGATGCCGACGTTGACCACGTTCCTGATCGGCTTGCCGGTGTAGCCCTTCCATTCGCCGGACCGGATCTGGCCGGCGAAGCCGGCCATCCGGTCCAGCACCTCGTGCACCTCGGCGACCACGTCCACCCCGTCGACCACCAGCGAGCTGCCTTTCGGCATGCGCAGCGCGACGTGCAGCACCGAGCGGTGCTCGGACACGTTGATCTTGTCGCCGCGGAACATCGCGTCCCGGCGCTGCTCGACGCCGCACTCCTGGGCCAGCTGGACCAGCAGCGCCATGGTCTCGTCGGTGACCCGGTTCTTCGAGTAGTCCAGGTACAGGCCGGCCGCCTCGGCGGTGAGCCGTTCGCCGCGTCCGGGGTCGGCCGCGAACAGGCCGCGCAGGTGCTGCGGGCCGATCTCGGCGTAATGCTGTTCCAGCGCCTTCCAGGCCGGGCGCTGGCGTAGGGGACTGGTCGGCATCTGCTCATTCCTCCGGGCGGTCAGCGAGTGATCCGGTGCGGGCTCAGACGGTCACAACGTAGCGCGCCCGGCCGGACGGCTCGCCGGTCCCCCCGGGGCTGGGCCGGCGAGCCACGCACCGGCTCGCTCAGCTGCCCCCGGACCCGGCCTTGACCACGCTGACGGTCAGGATCCGCACCGCCTTGGCGCACGCCTGCGCCTGGTACTTGAGGTACACCGGGGTGGTCTGGTTAGGCGGGTAGATCTGCAGGAAGGTGGCGTTCTTCAGGTCGCAGCGCGACGGCGGGAAGTTGGCCGCCTGGACGATCCGCAGCAGCGCGTTGGCCACCGCGCCCGGGGCCAGCGTGATCGGCAGCCGCTGTGAGCTGTGGTCCTCGGCCGCGGCCAGGCCGATCTGCTTGACCGGGCTGCCGCCCGCCAGCGAGACCCCGGGGAAGCCGTACAGGGTGCACGTGCGGTCGGAGATGTTGCTGAAGTCGATCACCTGGTAGATGCTCCCGGCCGCGCCCTGGGACAGGCCCGCCCTGACGGCCAGCGACCGCGTCGGGCAGGCGGCCGGGGCCGAGCCGCCGGTGGTGGTCCCCGTGCTGGGGGTGGCCGCCGCGCTGGACGCGCTGGCCCCGGCGGCCGTGCTGGCCGGCGCGCTGGAGGTGACGGTGACCGTGGTGGCCGGGGCGGCCGCTGGGGCGCCGGAACCGCAGCCGGCCACGAACCCGGCCAGCAGCAGAGCGAGGCCGGCCAGGGCCGGCCGGGGGACAGGTGAGAATCGGGTCATCGAGGGTGTTTCCTTCTGCCCAGGACGGCTCCGCGAGCCGTGGTGTCTCATATGACGCCACGGGGCCGAGCCGGGTTGCCGTGGAGTATGGCGGCGTGGGCGGTACCGTCACAGTTGTGTGCTTGCTCATCGCGCTGTCCCGGACCGTTCCAGGTACGCCGCTGCTGGTCGCGGCCAACCGGGACGAGCTGTACGCCCGCCCGGCCGAGCCGATCACGGTGCTGCGCGGCGAGGCGCCGCGGATTCTCGGCGGCCGGGACGAGGTGGCCGGCGGGACCTGGCTGGCGGTCAACGCCGCCGGCGTGCTGGCCGGGCTGACCAACCAGCCCTCGGCCAGCCGGGATGAGACGAAGCGGTCGCGGGGCGAGCTGCCGCTGATGTTCGCCGCCTACCCGGACGCGGCCACCGCGGTGGCCGAGGTGTGCGGACGGCTGGACCCGGCCGGCTACAACCCGTGCTGGCTGCTGGTCGGCGACCGGCACACGCTGTTTTCCATCGACCTGACTGGCGGGCCGCGGCCGGTCGTGCAGGAACTGCCGCCGGGCATGTACGTGCTGGAAAACGCGCCGCTGCGCCGTGAGTCGGCCAAGCAGCAGCGGGTGGCCGCGCTGGCCGGCGTGGCGCTGGCGGCCGAGGGGCGCGGTGCCGAGGCCGACGCGCTGGCCACCGTGCTCTGCGACCACGAACCCGCGGCTGGGACGCTGCCACCGCTGCCGGACGGGCTGCCCCGGCCCGCCGAGATATCCGCCGCGTGCGTGCACACCGGGCCGTACGGCACCCGCTCTTCGATGATCGTCAGCGTGCCAGCCGACGGCCTGCCCCAGGTCCGGGTGGCCGCGGGGCCGCCGTGCGCCACCCCGCTCGTGGATCAGGCCAGGCTGTGGCGCGGCCCCGTGCCGGCCCCCGCGGCGATACCAGGCCGTTCGCGGTGATTGCTACTATCCGGGGATCCGGACGAAGGGGCGGCAGCTATGGGCGACTGGCTGATCTCGGGCGCGCTCATCGTCTTCATCGTGGTGACGCTGGTGCTGCTGAAGCGGGCCGAGCGCCGGCGCGAGCGTGGGTCAGGTGACTGAGCACCGGCCGCGTGCCGCGCAGCCAGGCGACTACGACGCTATCGCCGCGGCCATCGATGAATGGTGGGGCCGCCCGGTGCTGGCCGCGCTGCCCCGGCTGTTCCTGGACCTGTTCCACCACAGCAGCCTGGTGGTGGACGGTCCCGCCGGGCCGGTGGCCTTCCTGGTCGGCATCCTGTCCCCGGCCGACCGGCAGCGGGCCTACATCCACTTCGTCGGGGTCGCGCCCGAGCAGCGCCGCCAGCGGCTGGCCGGCCTGCTCTACGACGAGTTCTTCGCGCTGGCCCGGGCCGACGGCCGGACCTCGGTCAGCGCGGTCACCGCGCCGGGCAACGCCACCTCGATCCGGTTCCACCAGGCCATGGGGTTCACGGTCAGCGACCCGGTCCCCGACTACAACGGCCCCGGCCGCGAACTAGTCATCTTCCACCGCACCCTGTAGCCGCCCCGCCCTCCGGTCACCCGCCCAAGGCACCCGCTACCCGGCCCAAGTTGCCCGCCGCCCCGTCAGCCGCCCGCCCCGTCAGCGTGCCGGTCCCGTCAGCCGCCCGTTCCGTCAGCGTGCCGGTCTCGTCAGCGTGCCGGTCTCGTCAGCGTGCCCGTTCCGGCAGCCGCCCGTTTCGTCAGCGTGCCCGCCCGCGCGACCGCCCAGTAGCCCCCGCGCACCTGGTTGGCCCCCCGGCACCCATCCGCTGGTCGGCCGCCCGCGCACCCGTCACCCAGCCCGCCGACCGCACGATAGCCCCCCGCGCCCGCCCGTTCGTCGGCCCGCGCACCCAGTCGGCCGCCTACCCGCGTACCTGGGCCATCCTGGCCCAGGCCCCGTCAGTAACACCAGCCCCAGCGGCCCCGATGGCCGAGTGACGCGGTCCGTATCAGCGCACTCTCTTCACGTGAAACGTGCGCCAAGGTGGGAGATTTGTCGGTTATGTCTGCACCGAACACGTGAAGAGTCGCAGAGGCGGAAGAAATATACCTGTGCATGCCTGTTCGTCCTGTTTGGGGTGTCTGGGGTGATTCTCTTGGGTACTCTCGGGCGAATGTTCCCTCGTGTCCGAATTTCTCGCTGGTGGTCGGCGGTGCGCCGGAGCCCTGGGTGGGTGCCTGGGGCGGTGACCGCCGTCGCGCTCGCGCTGGTTATCGGCGCTCTTGGAGCGGCCGGGCTGGTGTCCGCGGCCAGCACCGGAGCGCAGCCGGGCCCGCGCCCGGCCCAGCAGGACGCGGGCCCGCAGGCTGGTGGCCAGGTGGCCGGCGCGGCGCGCCGGGCTGGGGCTGGGAGCGGCCAGGCCTCGGGCAGCGGGCTGCAGGCGGGCGCGGGGTCGCGGGCGGACTCGGCGGCGAGTATGGGCACCGGGTCGGGGGCGGGCCAGACGGGCCGGGCCGGAGCTGGCAGCGGCCCGGGTGCGGCGCGGGGTGGTCACGGCGCGAAGGCGGCCGCCAGCCGGGATGGTGCCACGGGAGGCAGCGGCCAGGCGGGTGCGGCCGGAGGAGATCAGGCGGGCGCGAAGCCGGCCGCCAGGGCGGCGGGTGGGCGCCGGCTGCGCACGTCGTGCCGGGCGGTCGCGCACATTGGCGACTCGACCTCGGTCGGCATGGTGTCGGCCGGCTATCTGCCGAACCCGGCGCAGCGGCTGGCCGCTCAGTATGCCGATGTGGGGGTCCGGCACGCCTGGATCAACGCATCGGGCGGGCGGTCCATGGTGGAGGTCCTCCCCGGGCAGGTCAATGGCTATGACGTGGCCCGCCAGATGGCCGCGGCCGGATTCCGCGGCTGCTGGGTGATCGCGCTCGGCACCAACGACACGGCCAACGTATCGGTCGGCTCGAACGTGGGCCGGCTGGCCCGGATCCAGGAGCTCCTGTCGGTCGCGCACGGCGCCCCGGTGCTCTGGGTCAACGTGAAGACCCTCGACCCGTCCGGGGCGTGGGCCGAGACCAACATGCAGTTGTGGAACGACGCCCTGATCCAGGCCTGCCGTCAGTATCCGAACCTGCGCGTCTTCGACTGGGCCGCGGTGGCCCACGACGGCTGGTTCATCTCGGACGGGATCCACTACACCTCGGCCGGGTATGCGGCCCGGGCGCGGCTGACCGCCCGCGCCCTGGCCCGGGCGTTCCCGAGCACCGGCTCCAGCGCCGGCTGCCTGATCAGGTAATCGCCGGTCATAACGCCCGAATGGCTGGACCGGGCCTATCTCAGCCGATGCCCGGATATGCCAGTGCACTGAAGCCAAGCCGGCCAAATCTTTGGTGACTACTATGTGTAATTAATATGTAGCACTGGGTAGTGCAATTCGTGCCGCGCACATCCGCGACCTTGCCGGACGGGGGACCCGGACAAGGGCGGGTCACGGCAAGGGGGACTACCATGCCGGAACCAGTACGCTCCGGTCAGCGCTACATGCCTGGCCTCGACGGCCTGCGCGCGCTGGCGGTGCTAGCTGTCATCGCGTATCACGAGCAGTTCGGCTGGGCGCCCGGGGGGATGCTCGGCGTCGGGGTGTTCTTCACGCTGAGCGGCTACCTGATCACCGATCTGCTGCTCGGGCAGTGGGCCGCGCACGGCCGGCTGAACCTGGGGGACTTCTGGCTGCGCCGGGCCCGCCGGCTGCTGCCCGCGCTGTTCGTCATGCTGGCCGTGGTGACAGCCTGGGCCACCGTGGCCAGTCCCAGCCGGCTGGCCGCGCTGCGCGGCGGGGTGGCCGCCGCGGCGACCTATTCGAGCAACTGGTATTACATCGCCACGCACAGCTCGTACTTCGCCCGGTTCGCCCCGCCTGGCCCGCTCGATCATCTGTGGTCGCTCGCCGTCGAGGAGCAGTTCTACCTGGTCTGGCCGTGGCTGCTGCTGCTCGGGGTGTGCTGCCTGCGCAGCCGCCAGGCCAGCGCGGTGCGCTGGCTGGCGCTGCCCACTCTGGCGCTGGCCGCCGGATCGGCCGTGCTGATGCTGATGCTGTACCACCCGGGCTACGACCCGACCCGGGTCTACGAGGGTTCTGACACCCGGGCCTGCGGCCTGCTGGTCGGGGCGGCGCTGGCCATGGTGTGGCCCAGCCGCCGGGAGGCCGGGCCGGCCCGGTGGGCGCGGGTCGCGCTGGACGGCGCCGGGATCGCCGGGCTGGCCGTGGTCGGCTGGATGATCTGGCGGGTCGGCCAGTACTCGTCGTTCACCTACCAGGGTGGCCTGGTCGTGCTGTCGGTGGCCACGGCCGGGGTGCTGGCCGCGGCGGCCTGTCCGGGCAGCCTGGTCGGGGCGGCGCTCGGCTGGCGGCCGCTGCGCTGGATCGGCGTCCGGTCCTACGGCATCTACCTGTGGCACTTCCCGGTCATCGTGCTGACCACCCCGGCCAACGCCCCAGAAGACCTGCCCCGGGCGGCCGTCCAGATAGCGGCCAGCATCGGGCTGGCCGCGCTGTCCTGGCGGTTCGTCGAGGAGCCGATCCGTCATGGTGCGCTGGCCCGGGTCTGGAAGCGGCTGCGGACCCGGGAGGCGTGGCGTGCCCAGCCCGCCACGCTGGGGTCGTGGGCGGCGGCGACCGGCTGCGTCGCGGTCGTCGCGCTGGCCGGCGCCGGGCTGAGCGGAGCGGTGCCGGTGGCCGCCGGCAACACACCAACCGGGACGCTGGCGGCCGGCAGCCTGCTGCCGCCCCCGCCCCAATCCGGTAGCACGGGCACGGGGGGCACGGGAACCCACGGTGCCGGCAAGCACGCTGCCGGCAAGCACGATGCCGGAAGCGACCTGGCGGGCGCCGGGACGGCCACCCCGTCCGGGCCGCTGCGTACCTCGTGCCAGGCCGTCGAGCACATCGGTGACTCCACGTCCGACGGCTTGGTCTCGCCTGACTACCTGCCGAACCCGGCCCAGCGGATCCCGGCCCAGTACCACGACGTGGGCGTGCGGACGGTGCACACCGACATCTCCGGAGCGCGCTCGGTGGTCGAGGTGCTGCCCGGCCAGATCAACGGCTACGACGCCGCGCAGGCGGCCTACGCCAGCGGGTTCCGCGGCTGCTGGGTGATCGCGCTGGGCACCAACGACACCGCCGACGTCGCGGTCGGCTCCAACGTCGGCCTGATGACCCGGATCGGGCGGATGATGAAGGCCGCACACGGTGAGCCGGTCATGTGGGTCAACCTGAGATCACTGCTCGTCAACGGGCCGTACTCGGAAGCCAACATGGTGACCTGGGACAACACCCTGGTACGGGCGTGCGCCCGGTACCCGAACATGCGGGTGTTCGACTGGGCCGCCTATGCCAAGACCAAGTGGTACATCTCCGACGGGGTGCACTTCACCTCGGCCGGGTACGCGGTCCGCGGCCGGATGATCGCGCAGGCGCTGGCCCGGGCGTTCCCCAAGACCGGGCGCAGCACCGGCTGCCTGGTCAGCTAACCCCCGCACGAGCCCGCCCGCGGGCCGGTGCAGCTGACTGCGCCGTCCCGCGGGCGGTTCCACACCTGCCTGCTAGCGTCTGCCTGCTAAACCCGGGCGGTGTCCTTGCGGAACCGCCAGACCGCACCGGCCGCGAAGATGGCCAGCCAGGCGATGGCGTTGACGGCCCAGTTCCACTGCACGCCCTCGCCCAGCAGCGGCGCGTGCACCAGATAGTTCAGCCCGTACAGCGGGGTCCACGCGGCCAGCGTCTGCAGCACGTGCGGGAACTGGCTGAGCGGGATGAACAGACCGCCGCCGAAGGAGAACAGCAGCAGCGCGAAGCCGAGGAACTGCATCGCGTTCTCGGTCGGCAGCAGATACCCCATGAACAGGCCGAACGCGGCGAACACCAGCGATCCGATCCACACACACAGCCCGCTGACCACCCACAGGTAGGCCGGCATGCTGGGCTTGCCGGTGCCCGCCGCGACCAGGAACACGACCACCACCGACGCCAGCCCGAGCACCATGGCGGTGAGGATCTTGATCGCGATGTAGGCGACCGGGGACAGCGGGGTGATCCGCAACTGGCGGCTCCAGCCCAGGGACCGCTCGATCGAGACCATGGCCCCGCCGCTGGTGGTGGCGAGCACGGCCCCGTACAGGGCCATGCTGATCATGATGAACGCCGACACGTTGCCGTGCCCGGCCGTCTGGTTGGCGTACGCCTTGTTGAGCCCGAACAGCAGGAACAGGACGGCCGGGGTGATCATCGCGAAGATGACCGTGCGCCGGTTCCGCAGCAGGCGGCGGACCTCCAGCTTGAGCACGGTCACGTTGAAGCCGCCCAGCGCCGGAGCGGTCCTGGCGCTCACGTCGGGCACGGGCACCGGAACTGACTGGGCGGTCATCGCCGTCCTCCCTCGGTGGTGCTGGACTCGTCGGCGTCGTCGCTGGTCAAGGCGATGAACGCGTCCTCGAGACCACGGGTGGTGATCTCCATGTCGCGGGCCGGGGTCTGGGTCAGCAGATACCGGGCCACCGCGTCGCTGTCGCTGGCGTGCAGCAGCACGGTCTCGCCGCGCACCTCGACGCTCTCCACGCCGGGGATGGCCAGCAGCGCGGCCTGGTCGGGATCGGCCATCGTGACGCGGACCGTCCGGCCCGCCGCCATCGCCTTGACCTCCGATGAGGTGCCGTCGGCCACGACCTTGCCGTGCCGAAGCAGGATGATGCGGTCGGCGTAGGCGTCGGCTTCCTCCAGGTAGTGCGTGGCGAACAGCACGGTGCGGCCGCGCGCGGCGTCCTGGCGGATCGCGCCCCAGAAGCTGCGGCGGCCCTCCACGTCCATCCCGGTGGTCGGCTCGTCCAGGATGAGCAGTTCGGGGTCGGGCAGCAGGGCCATGGCGAAGCGCAGCCGCTGCTGCTCACCGCCCGAGCACTTGCCCACCAGACGGTCCGCGATCGAGGTGATCCCGGCCCGCTGCAGCACCTCGGCCACCGGCCGGGTGTTGGTGAACAGGCTCGCGGTGTACTCCACGGTCTCGGCCACCGTGAAGTCCTTGAGCAGGCCGCCGGTCTGCAGCACCGCGGACACCAGCCCGCGGGAGATGGCCTGCCTGGGGTGCAGGCCATAGACCGCTGCCGTGCCCGTGTTGGGCTGGGACAGGCCCAGGATGATGTCGATGGTCGAGGTCTTGCCGGCCCCGTTGGGGCCGAGGAAGGCGACGACTTCCCCCGACGAGATGTCCAGGTCGATGCCCCGCACCGCCTGGACCGACCCGAAGTTCTTGCGCACTCCACGCAGGGCGATGGCGGGGGGCTGGCCTGTCCCAGCCCCCCGGTGCCCCCGTTCGTCCGACATGTTGGTGACTGTCATGCCGCCTATCGTGGCATCGGCGTACGGTCGTCCCAACCGATGGCTGTCACGAGGGAGCCATGACAACTGTCATGGCCGCGGGGGAGAGGATCCAGGGCGATGGCGTTCAGCGGATGGCCAGCGGAAGCGCTGGACTTCTACGACGGACTGGCCGCTGATAACAGCAAGACGTACTGGACCGCGCACCGGGCTGTGTATGACGAACTCGTGCTCGGGCCGATGGCCGAGCTGGTGGAAGAACTGGCCGGGGACTTCGGCGAGGGGAAGATCTTCCGGCCGTACCGGGACGTGCGGTTCAGCCCGGACAAGACGCCGTACAAGACGCACATCGCGGCCCGGCTCGGCCGTGGGTACGTGCAGCTGTCCGCGCACGGGCTGGCGGCCGGCGACGGGATGTACGTAATGGCCCCGGACCAGCTCGACCGGTACCGCCGGGCGGTGGCGGACGACCGGACCGGCCCGGAACTGGAGCAGGTCATCGCGACCATCGAGAAGACCGGCATCGGGGTGTCCGGCCGCGACACGCTGAAGTCGGCGCCGCGCGGCTACCCGGCGGACCACCCGCGGATCGGGCTGCTGCGGCACAAGGGGCTGGTCGCCTGGCAGGACTGGCCGGCCGGGGGCTGGCTGGAGACCGCCGGGGCGAAGGACCGGGTGGTCACGTTCCTGCGCACCACCCGGCCGCTGAGCGACTGGCTGGATGACCGGGTGGGCCCGTCGCGATTGCCGGAACGGGGCAGGTAGCGACGCTCCGGCCGGACCGGCGGAATGACGCCGGGCCGGCCGGATGTTGACGGTACTGAGCCGGTGCGGCCGGCCAGGGCCTGCGCGCTGCTGCGCAGTTGCCCGCGGGCCGCGTGACGGCCCGGGACCCCCGGGCGGCCGGCGGGCGCGACGTCGCGGCCAGCACGATGACCGACCGGTACCGCCATTCCCGCATGTTCGGAGAGGACAGTTGTGGACGATGCCACGCCCGCGCGCGACGCGCGGCGGATCGCCCTGATCGCGCACGACAACAAGAAGCAGGACATGCTGGAGTGGGCCAGGTACAACCTCCCGCTGCTGACCCGGCATGAGCTGTTCGCCACCGCCACCACCGGCCGGCTGCTGCAGGAGCAGCTGGACCTGCCGGTCACCTGCTTCCGCAGCGGGCCGTTCGGCG
>Ga0335085_10013038_pt1 | contig 12202 bp, 11 predicted proteins | sample Lox_Sample_45_FD_206712 | JGI IMG/M metagenome (GOLD analysis project Ga0335085, IMG submission 206712) | Soil microbial communities from Loxahatchee National Wildlife Refuge, Florida, United States - Lox_Sample_4.5 | ecosystem: Environmental > Terrestrial > Soil > Wetlands | place: USA...
GTTTGCCATCGAGCGAGGGAAGCTTGCCTGCCGCGGCGACACAGCACATGACATTACCCTCGCAACCTTCGATCGCGGTGCTGCCGTTCGCTAACCTAAGCGCCGATCCGGGCCAGGAGTTCTTCGCCGACGGTCTGGCGGAGGACATTCTGACCGGCCTTTCGCGTTTTCGCGACCTGTTCGTCATCTCCCGCAACTCGACCTTCCGTTACAAAGGCAAGTCTGTCGATGTGCCGACAATCGCGCGGGAGCTGGGCGTCCACTTCGTGCTGGAGGGCAGCGTACGCCGGGCGGGCGACAGAATCCGGGTCACGGCACAGCTAATCGACGCTACCACCGACCACCATGTGTGGGCGGAGCGGTATGATCGCAGGCTTGAAGACATATTCGACATCCAGGATGAGCTGACATCTTCGATCGTCGCCACGCTGCCCGGACGCGTCGAGGCCGCGACTCGCGATCGGGTGAAGCGAAAGGCACCTGACAACTTGGCAGCTTACGAATGCGTGCTCGCCGGCAAGCTGCTCCACCACCGCTCCTCGAAGGTAGAAAATGCTGAAGCGCTGCGGCTGCTCGAACGCGCAATTACGCTTCAGCCCGACTATGCGCACGCCCACGCTTGGAAGGCTTGCACCTTAGGGCAATGCTTCGTCTATGGTTGGTACGAGGATCGCGACGCGACGGTGCGTCAAATAGTGGAAGAATTGCAGCTCGCGCTCGCGCTCGATGACAATGACAGCGACGTCCATCGCATTCTCGCCGCCGTCAATCTTGCGGCGCATCATGATCACGACAAAGCATTCTTCCATCAGGAACGCGCTTTGACCCTCAACCCCAACGATGACCTCATCGTCGTGCAGCAGGGCGAAATGTTGACCTGGCTAGGACGCCCGGTAGAGGGAATTGAATGGATCCAAAAGGCGATGCGCCTCAATCCGTTCCATCCGGAGCGGTTCTGGAGCCATCTGGCCCGCGCGTATTTCGTGGCACGGCGTTACGAGGAAGCGATCACGGCCTTGCAGCGCGTCAATCAGGCAGATCACATGAAATTCATCGCGCTTGCCGCCTGTCATGCCGCGCTGGGTAACGAGGCCGCCGCAAAGGATCACGTCAAAGAGATCCTCAGGCGAGAGCCCGACTTTTATGTAGACGACTATCTCGCGACCCAGCACTACAAGCTTTCGACCGACCTCGATCATTGCCGCACAGCTTTGCTCAAGGCAGGGCTGCCGCCGAGGCGCCAGGCGGTTACCGCTCGCGACAATTGAGGCTCGATGTTCCTCGAGCACAACGCCCCGATAACCGATGCGTCTATCCGGAGAAGAGCGGAAGTGGCGCGGGCGACGGCAGAAGGCCGATTTTGAACGGACATTGACGTGCCACGTGGCGGGCCTAGTCTCTTGCGGAGTATGCGAGGAGCAAGACCCACAATGAGAGCCATCGTCGCACTCCCAGTGCTCATTTGTTTAGCTCCATTGGCCCACGCGCAATCGCCCGCCGACACAGTGCCGGTCACGGTTCAAAACTTCACACGCGCCGAGTCTGACAACTATCTGGCCGTCAATGTGAAGAAGGCTGGCCTTGGCAGGCTCGCCCACAATCGCGAGCCCGCTGCGGTCGATGACCAGACTGTCATCCGGCTAAACCGCGATACGCTCTATTCCTTTGGTGTGTTCGATCTCGCAGCAGCGCCGGTGACGGTCACGCTCCCCGACGCAGGCAAGCGCTTCATGTCGTTGCAGATCATCAACGAGGACCATTATGTTCCATTCGTAGCCTACGACCAAGAGCCGCACACGCTCACGGAGAAGAACGTAGGCACCCGTTACGTGTTGGTCGCAATCCGCACCTTCGTCGACCCCAATGACCCAAAGGACCTCGACGAGGTCCACAAACTTCAAGACGCGACCAAGGTCAGCCAAAAAGATCCCGGCAAGCTCGAACTTCCGAACTGGGATCAGACAAGCCTGAAGGCAATCCGCGAGGCCTTGCTGATGCTCGCCAACCACACAGACGGCTTTAAGCACGCCTTCGGCGCCAAGGACCAAGTCGATCCGATCATGCATCTGATCGGCACTGCAGCAGGCTGGGGCGGCAATCCGGACAAGGATGCGACCTATCTCGGCGCGATGGTGCCGAAAAATGACGGCGCGACCGTCTACAGGCTCCATGTCATGAAAGTCCCCGTGGACGCGTTCTGGTCGGTCAGCGTCTACAACGCCGCCGGCTATTTCGAGAAGAACCCCTATAACGCCTATTCACTCAACAACGTTACGGCGAAGAAGGACCCGGATGGCGCTATCACAATCCAGTTCGGCGGCTGCGACGGAAAAATCCCAAACTGCCTGCCGATCATGCCCGGCTGGAACTACACGGTGCGGCTCTATCGGCCGCGTGCCGAAATCCTGAACGGCACGTGGAAATTTCCCGCTCCCGAGCCCGCAGGCTGAGACGGACTTAAATCTCCGGTTCTGGCATTTCAGCGTCCTCGCGGATGCGCGGACGAACGTCCGTTATCTGTTAGAAGAACGGAAGTGGCGCGGACGACGGCCAAAGACCGATTTTGTGACCCATCCGGAAGTAGCCGCGAAGTATCCCTTATCCCTCTGCGAACCCTGAATGCGGTAAGCTTTCTCAATCATCCATAGCGGCGCGTGCTCAAGGCGTTCCACTTCTCGCGGACTTCATTGAGGGTCCTGCATTGAAACTTTTTGACGAACCGCCTTGCCACGGGGCAACAAGCCGGTGGACGGATCGACGAAGAGGTCGGCGTCGATGACGACAAGTTCTTGCCGCTGCGTGATGGCCGTTGCTACCCGGCGCGGCGTTGATCGGCCGCCGGTCCGATAACGAGTTCCAGAACGACACGCGGCCCGAGCCATGCAATTCCGCCTCATGGCACATCGCGTCATTCAGCCGGGCGCGGCTCATAGCGCCTGCCCTCTGAGAGCGGCCGAGGGAATTCGCGCGGCGTCGTTCGACTAAATCACTCCGCCGGCACGGCGCGCGGTACCCGCGCCCTTTCGACATTGGCGGCGATCAGCGCGATTGCCAGCACCGCGAGCAAGAAACCCAGCGCCACGATCGCGGTGGCACCGAGAATAAGATCAAAGCCGCCGCGGGTGTAGAGGATCGCGATCATCGACACCGCGGCGCCCGAGATCATGAAGGTAAGGAAATAGCGCACGGCGTAGACCCGGCCGCGCCAGGCGTCGGCGGTGTAGCGGGCGATCACGAGATCGTTCACCGTGATCTGTCCGTAAATCGCGGTCATGACGCAGGCCAAAGCGACGAGCAGCAATTTGCCGGTTGCGAACGCCGCCCACAGGACGCTTGCGAACTGCAGCACGGCGAGGATCGCGAACAGGATATGCAGCCGGACGTGCTCGACGATCCGGCCGACCGCCATCTGCGCGATCGCGCCGCACAAGAACACCGCCGTAGTCAGGCCGCCGATCATCATCAGCGAAATATCGCCACCGGCGCGCTCGTCGATGATCTTCGGCAGCGCAATCGAGATGGTGTTGAAGACGAGGCCTGCGCAGAGCGCGACCACGACAAACAGCCCGAAGATCGCCGCCGCAGCGGCGGGCGAAAGCGAAACATCGGGCGCCGCGCTCCGCGAGGTCCCGTGCCGCGCCTCGTTCGGCACGAAGCGCAAATAGGCGAGGCCCGTCGCGATGCAGACGATGCCCGGCACCAGAAACGCGCCGCGCCAGGAGAACGCCGCGGTCAACGCCGCGGTGATGGCGGCGGCGAGCGAAATGCCGAGATTGCCGCAGACGCCGTTGAACGCCAGCGTCCGGCCCCGCTGGGTGGCGTTTTCAAGCACTAAAGCCGTCCCGACCGGATGATAGATCGCCGCGAAGATGCCGAGCGCGAACAACGCGGCGGCGAGCACGTAAAGCGACGGCGCGAAGGCAGCGCCAATAAGTGATAGGCCGCAGCCGATATAAAACGCCACCATCATATTGCGGCGGCTCCAGCGGTCGGCGAGCCAGCCCGCCGGCAGCGAGAACAGTCCGAACGCAATGAACGATGCCGTGCCGAACATGATCAGCTCGGAATACGAAAGACCGTAAAACGCCTGCAGCTCGATCACCACCATGGGGAAGATCAACATCACAAAGTGATCGAGCCCATGGGCGACATTCAGAAAACCGATCGCCACGCGCCGCTCTGAAACCGCGGCGGAGCCGGCAAATCGGTCTGCAGCGGAAATGTCGGTCGTCATTGGTCAGGTCCCGGATTGCACGCGAACATATAACGCGCTCAGTCGCTGCGACCTAACCCTTGTTTTGCAAGGCAGCTTCGCGAGGCTGTTCCCATTTTTCCCCTGGTGTGCCTGCCTCTCTCGCTTGCTTCAGATAGAAATACAACTCGACTTGTTGCGGGTTGCAGGTATTCTCGCAACAAGCCGGGAGTTGAGAGGCGCACCGGGGGGAGCAGCCTCAGTGGACGTTGTGGAGTTGTTGGGGGCGGCCTCAGCCGCCGCGTTGTTGCTGTGCGTTTCGCCGGCCCGAGCTGACAACGCCGCGCCGGACAGCCGGCCTTTTCTCGTCTTCGCCGGCTCGGACTTTTGGCGTGACGGCGCCTTCCTATACGGCGGCCTGCTTTGGTCCCCTGGCGGTTTTGCGGCTGATGGCTTCACCCTAAAACTTCTGCTAGCGGGGGGCGGTTACACTTACCCGTCCGGCGGGCTGCACACCGACGTCGACGGCCGACTCCTCTCCGCTTCGGCATTGCCGGGGTGGCGCCTGACCAGGGACGGCATCAGCATCGCCGTCTACGCCGGGCCGATCGTCCAGGACTATCGACTTTCGCCCTTCGACCCAGGCAGCCTGCTCCACGGCTTTTATTCCGGCGCGCAGCTGGCGGCTGACGTCTGGTATCAGCCGACGCCGACCAGCATGGTCGCGCTCAACGGCACGATCGCCTCCATCGCCGCCATCGGGACGATGCGCGCCGCCGTCGGCTGGCAATTCTCCGAGCCGTTCTTTGTCGGCCCCGAGGCGCAGGCGTTGTGGTGCATCGACTATCAGCAATGGCGGCTCGGCGCGCACATCACCGGCTTTCGCATCAATGGGATCGATTGGTCGGCGGCAGCCGGACTAGCGGTTGAGTCTTTTGGCCGTGTCGGTCCCTATCTGCGCCTCGGCGTCAACACCAAGTTTTGAGTCCGAATCCGGCACCTCAATCCAGCGTCCGGCGGAAACGCGTCACCGCAACTGTCATGGCGAATGCCATCAATCCCGCGAGCGCCAGTGTGTCGTATCGCAGGTCGGCGAGCGTCGAGCCCTTGAGCATGATGGCGCGCACGATGCGGATGTAGTGCGTCAGCGGCAGCCATTCGCCGATCGCCTGCGCCCAACCCGGCATGCCGAGGAACGGAAACACAAAGCCCGAGAGCAGCATGTTGGGCAGAAAGAACATCATCGACATCTGGATCGCCTGCAGCTGGTTCTGCGCCAGCGTCGAGAAGGTGTAGCCGAACGACAGGTTGGTGGCGATGAACAGCGTGGTGAGCGCGGCAAGGACCGTGAGATTGCCGACGATCGGCACCCCGAACATCAGTACGCCGGCGACCAGAATGAGCGCCGCCTGCACGAACCCGACCAGCACATAGGGCGCGATCTTGCCGATCATGATCTCGAACGGCGTGATCGGCATCGCCAGCAGGCTTTCCATGGTGCCGCGCTCGATCTCGCGCGTGACCGAAAGCGCGGTGAAGATCAGCATCGTCAGGGTCAGGATGGTGCCCAGCAGTCCGGGCACGATGTTGAGCGGCGTCGAGGCCGCGGGGTTGTAGCGCTGGTGGGCGCGAATCTCGAACGGCGGCTTTCCGGCATCGGGAATCCAGCGGTCGTTGACCAGTGCGGTTTCGACGATTGCCGAGAGCGCGGCAATCGCGGGACCGGTTGCAACCGGATCGGTGGCGTCGGCGGCGACCAGAAGCGCCGGATCGTCGCCGCGCCGCAGCGCGCGCTCGAAGCCGGCGGGAATTTCGATCGCGAACAGCACGGTGCCGGACGCGAGCGCCTGGTCCAGTTCGGCTTCATCGCGGAGCTGGCGCGTGACCTTGAAGAATTTGGTGTTCTGCAACGCCGCGAGGATGGAGCGGCCGACGTCGCTTGATTCCTGCAGCAGCACGGCGGTGGGCAAATAGCGCGGCGTGGTGTTGATGGCGTAGCCGAACAACATCAGCTGCAACAGCGGAATCGAGATCATGGTGGCAAAGGTCACCCGATCGCGCCGCAGCTGCAGAAATTCCTTGAGCAGCATGGCGCCGGCGCGGCGAAAGAAGCCGCCGCGGCGGACTTCCGTCGGCGCGCTCATTGGAACGTACTCACTGGAAATTGTCCCGGGCGCGGCCCATCAGGTCGATGAACACGTCCTCCAGCGAGGGCGACGCCCGCTCCCAGTACAGGCCGGGCCGCTCGCGATAAGGCGCGATCGCCGCTTCCAGCGCGGCGCCATCACGCGAGGACACGTGCAGGCTGGTGCCGAACGGCGCCACCATGTCTATGCCGGGAATCGCCGCCAGCTCGCCTGCCAGCCGCGAAAGGTTTTCGCCGTGCGGCGCGTTGACCGTGTAGGTGACGAGTTGCGAATTGACGATCACATCCTGCACGCTGCCTCGCGTGAGCACTTCGCCGAACGCGATGTAAGCGATCTCGTGACAGCGTTCGGCTTCGTCCATGTAGTGGGTGGAGACCAGCACCGTGAGGCCATCGGCGGCGAGATGGTGGATCTCGTTCCAGAAGTCGCGCCGCGCTTTGGGGTCGACGCCGGCGGTCGGTTCATCGAGCAGCAAGAGACTAGGGTTCGGCAGCGTGCAGGCGCCGAGTGCGAGGCGCTGTTTCCAGCCACCGGAAAGCTTTCCGGCGATCTGCTCCTCGCGGCCGTGCAGGCCGAGCCGCTCCACCATCGCCTTGGCCGCCGCCGCCGGGCGCGGCATTCCATAGATGCGCGCCACGAATTCGAGATTCTCCCGCACCGAAAGGTCTTCGTAGAGGCTGAAGCGCTGCGTCATGTAGCCGACGCGGTTTTTGATCTTCACCGCCTCGGTGCGGATGTCGTAGCCGAGGCAGGTGCCGCTGCCTTCATCCGGCGTCAGCAGCCCGCACAGCATGCGAATGGTCGTGGTCTTGCCCGAGCCGTTCGGCCCGAGGAAGCCGAAAATCGTGCCGCGTTTGACCTGCATGGAGAGGTTGCGCACGACCTGCCGGCCGCCGAACGATTTGGTCAGGCCATGCACGTCGATGACGATCTCGGGCGCCGCGGCTAATGCCGTCTCGGCTGCCGCTCCGGCTGCGGTGCTCATCGCGACGCCTGCGGCTGTGGCGCAGGCATTGGCTGGCGGGCGAGCCTCACGTCGACCGGCTGGCCGACGCGCAGCGCACCGGGCTTTTCCGGCAACGCCTCGATGAGAAACACAAGCTTGGCGCGCTCGTCGAGGCTGTAAATCACCGGCGGCGTAAACTCCGACTGCCTGGCAATAAAGCTCACGCGCGCAGTCAGGCCCGCGGCGCAGCCATCGCAGGCGACCTTGATTTCGTCGCCATAAGCAATGTTCGGCAGTGCGGACTCCGGTACGTAGAAGCGCACTTTGACGTTGCCCGGCGGCAGTATCGACAGCACCGGCCGCCCGGCAGGCACCATCTCACCGGGCCGAAAATAAATCTGCTGCACCGTGCCATCGACCGCGCTGAAAATGCGGCGCCGCGACAGCCGCGTCTGCGACGAATTGAGCCGGGCCTGCGCATCGCGCAAAATCATTTCGGCGGCGTCGTAATCCTTTTGCGTACCGGCGCCGGTCTTCAGCAATGAGGTGGCGCGGTCGTAGGTCTGCTGCGCGTTGGTCAGCGATGCCTTGACTTGGGCAAGGTCGGCGCGCTGCAGATCATCATCGACGGTGAACAATTCGGCGCCGGTTTTGACGACGTCGCCTTCGCGCACCGAAAGCGTCTGCACCCGGCCAACCTCGTCGGGAGCAACAAAGATGAGATTGGCTTCGACCCAGCCCTGATAGGGACTGTCGTAGCTGTTGCAGGCCGCAAGCGAGAGCGCCAGCGCACCGGCGATGAGGGGCAGCAGGCGGCCGCTCATGCCGGCCTCCCGGCTTGCACAAACAGCCGATCGAAGTAGGCCCGCATCATGGCACGCACGTCGAGCGGCTCGAACCGATCGAACAGGCCATGCCAAACGATGGCGATAACGGATACCGCGCCGAGCAATTGCGGGAAGCGGATCAGCGTATCGTCGGCAATCTCGCCGCTTTCGAGCGAGCGGGCCAATCTCGCCCGCAGCGCCTTGAGCAGGCGCGACAGCACCTCGCGGTAGTAGAATTCGGCGAGCGCCGGGAACCGCGGTCCTTCAGTGATGATCAGCCGTATCACCTGCTTGCGGTGGGTGCCGTAGATTTCGCGAACAAAAATCTCGATCGCCTGATCGACGATGGCGCGCAGCGGCAGTTCGCTCGCAAGCGCCGTTTCAAAGGTGCCGACCACCGGATTCAACTGGGACCGGATCAGCTCCTGAAACAGCGCTTCCTTGTCTTCGAAGTGAAGATAGATCGTGCCCTTCGCGACACCGGCCCGCCGCGCCACGTCGTCAAGACGCGCATCCGCAAAACCGCGGGTTGAAAATTCTTCGAGAGCCGCGTCCAGGATCGCGCTGCGCCGGGCGGCAGTCTTGGCGATGCGGGCACTCTGACGCGAGGCGAGCACGGGACCTCCCCTCGGATCGCGGGCCTTTGGGGGCAATCTGGATTTCGGCGAAACAGACATTTTGACAATATGACTGACCGGTCAGTCAATTTCAAGCGGCGATGTAGCTGTGCCAAGCACGGTCTTGGAACCGGTCTTGGAATAAGTGCTATGTCCGGGAGCAATCAGCCGTCCGTCGGTTGGAACGACCCCGAGTCCACAGATCTGGAGATAAGGCGATGGCTGATAATGGACTTGTTACGATCGCCAGCCAGCACGCCGCTAAAACAACGATCGATCGGCTGGAAAAAGCGGCGAAGGCCAAAGGTCTGACCATCTTCGCCCGTGTCGATCATGCTGCGGGCGCGGCATCCGTCGGCTTGCCGTTGCGGCCAACCGAACTGCTTATATTCGGCAATGCGCGAGGCGGCACGCCGCTGATGCAGCTGGCGCAGACAGTAGGGATCGATCTGCCGCTGAAGGCGCTCGCCTGGGAGGATGCAGCCGGCAAAATCTGGTTGACCTACAACAATCCGGCATGGCTTGCGGCGCGGCACGGAATTGCCGAGCAAGGCGCTGCGGTGGCAAAGACGCTCAGCAATGCTCTCGCAGCACTCGCGCAGGAAGCGACCGGCGCCTAAACGCCGCGTTCAACGATACAGCAAAGGCCGCTCAGCCCTTTTCGTCGCAGGCCCAGGCGCGCACGACGCAATCGCGGCCGCCGAAACCATAGCAGCGGCGAAGCGAGTCATTCTCGGCTTTGCCAAGGTGTGAATTGATAGCCCAGCCGAACGATCCGCACGGATGCTTGGCGTCGATTGCGAGCGCCGCGCAGCCGCGCCGGATTTCGCCGACGATCTTGCAGGCATTGCCCGAACACTGCTTCATCGCCGCGGTGCGCGCGTCGGCCGGCTTGCGGTAGTCGTAGCCGTAGCCGTAAGCGCCGCAGGCGCCGACCGCAAACGCACCCGCCGCGTGCGCGGCGCCAATGGCGGTGATCAGAGCAAAGCCTGTCGCCAAGGCGAGCGCTGACTTACGCGTAAATCCAACCATGAAAACCCCTCCCCAAGGGATGATGCGACGCTAGCGAGGAAGAGTTTCCAGTCGGTGAATCGGGAGAGATCAGGAATCAACAGGGTTGGGCTTCGCCAGCGAGCCGTCATCCGATAATGGGCGCGGCCATAGCCTCGACATTGCCGGCGGCGTGGAGCCGATCGAGCGTTGCCTTCAGGCCAGCCGTATCCGGGCAAATGATCAGCTTGGTCACGCGGCCCCAACACAGATGGACCACGTGGATGCCGCGATTATCGGTCCGGACATTATCCGTGCCAGAATTTGTTTCGTCCCATTCGATCACCACGATGGTGTTCCATGGACCGCCGCTCACCATGATCGTTCTCAGATCGAAGCGGATGTCGGGCAGGAGCCGATAGAGGCGCTCGTACCATTGCCGCGTCGCCGGCAAACTTGTCCGCGACCCGCCGAGTGCGGAATCGCCAAGGAACGTATGCTCGAACCGTTTGGCAAACTGGCGTAGCACCGGTCCGGCGTCGCCCCGATTGATGGCGCGGAACAGACCCTCGATGCGGCGGCGAACAATGGTGTGGTACACGTTGCCGATCCTCATAGTTCAATAATTGAACTATATTGAATTGAGTCCAATGATGCAACTGACTAGGATCGTAGCCATGCAGAGAACCAGTTTTGCCAAGATGCACTGTTCGCTGGCCCGTGGGCTCGATCTGATCGGCGACTGGTGGTCGCCGCTGATTGTCCGCGACCTCTATCTCGGGTTAACGCGCTTCGACGAATTGATCGAGGATCTCGGCATTTCGCGCAATCTGTTGACGCGGCGGCTCAAGTCACTCCTCCGCAATGATATCATTGAGCGACGGGTCTATCACCGGAAGCCGATCCGTTACGCATACGGTCTGACCGAGGCCGGCCGTGATCTGGTGCCTGCGATTCTGGCGCTGACGGCCTGGGGTGATCGGTGGGCGCGGCCAAAGGAAGGCAGCCCAATGCTGTTCGTTCATCAGGGATGCGGACATCACTTCCAGCCGCAGGTCACATGCTCGGCATGCGGCGAAGTAATTACCGGCGATGCGGTGAAAACTCTTGGCGGCCCAGGCGGGGCGATGAAACCGGGCACCAAAGTTTTGGCCCGCCGCCTGCGCCCGCGATAGCGGCGCCGGCGCCAACGCGCTCAGGTCCCTTCCAGCTCCGCCCTGACGGCTTCGAGAGCCTCCGGCGTGTCGACGTCGGTGAGTGCTGCGGCTCCGGTCAGCGGCACCTCGACGACCGCTTCACCGTAACGGCCAATCAAATAGCGGGCGCCAACGTCGCCTTCAACATTCATCAGGTCGGAGAAAAATCGCCGCGACCAAACCACCGGGTTGCCGCGCTGACCGTCGATGGTCGGCACGGCAATCAGCGCTCCCTTGTGGGGATCAAGCGCGCCGATGAGGCGATCGATCATCGCGGCGTCGACTTGCGGCATGTCGCCAAGGCAGACGATGACCCCGTCGGACTGAGCGGGCAGTACCGAGATGCCGGCGCGTAGCGAGGTGCCGAGACCGTCGGCGAAATGGGCATTGTGGACGAAGTCGACCGGCAGGCCGGCAAGGACCGCTTCGACGCGCTCGCGTTGATGCCCGGTGACCACGATTACCGGCCGCGCGCGCGAGGCAAGCGCTTCCTCAACGGCGATGCGAACGAGCGGCCTGCCGCCGATCTCGGCCAAAAGTTTGTTGGGCCCGCCCATGCGGCTCGAACGGCCGGCGGCCAGCACCAGCGCCGCGATATTGCTTGCCGGATGCACCGGCTCGTCGCGCGGCTGCGGACGCGTGACGATTTCCATGAGCAGGCCGCCGACGCCCATGCCGGTGATGTCTTCGCGCGGCACTTCAAGGCCGGCAAGTAACCGCATCAGCACCCAGTCGAAACCGTTCTCCTTGGGGCTGCGGGCACAACCGGGCGCGCCAAGCACCGGATGCCCGGTGGCAGTCCCGATCAGCAGAAGATTGCCGGGATCGACCGGCATGCCGAAATGCTCGATCCGGCCGCCGATGGATTCCAGCGCCGCCGGAATGACATCACGCCGGTCGGCGATCGCCGACGCGCCAAAAACGATCACAAGCTCCGCCCCTTGCTTGAGCACCTCGCCAAGCGCGCGGGCCAGCGCGGTGCGCTCATGCGGCACCCGCCGTTCGGCGATAATCGTGGCTTTGGCGGGCGCCAGCCGCTCGGCGGTGATCTTCAAGGTCTTGTCGATGACCTTGGGCGAGAGCCCGGGCAATAACGTGGACACGACGCCCACTTTGCGAATGCGGTACGGCGCGATGCGAACCAGCGGCCGCTTCGCTGCCGCAAGCGCCAAATCCCGCGCCGGGGCGGCAACCGCGAACGGAATAATCTTCACGGTCGCGATCATCTCGCCGGGAACAACGGGCTTGTACGCCGACAGCGTCGCAACAGTGATCGCTTCCTCGACG
>Ga0335085_10013040_pt1 | contig 12200 bp, 12 predicted proteins | sample Lox_Sample_45_FD_206712 | JGI IMG/M metagenome (GOLD analysis project Ga0335085, IMG submission 206712) | Soil microbial communities from Loxahatchee National Wildlife Refuge, Florida, United States - Lox_Sample_4.5 | ecosystem: Environmental > Terrestrial > Soil > Wetlands | place: USA...
CAATCGACGCCCGCTTCGGCGGCGGCGCGAATCCGCGCCAGCAGGAGTTGCGTGGAATCGGCCTCGCCGAGCGATTTCCGGCCTGTGACGTAGCAGACGATCGGTTTCACGGAAGTTTTCTTAGGTGTGGGTTGCCGCCGCGGCGGATCGGTTGCGGAAGCTTTCGAGCGACATCAGGATGTCCATGAATCCCAGGCCGGAAATCGCGCCGCGCAGGTACAAATTCTTGAGCAGCAGCCCCAGCGCCGGATACTGGTACATGAAAAAATTCGTCTCCCAGTAATCCGTCCACGGCGCGAGGATCAGCGCCAGCCCCAGCGTGAGCCACAGGAGTAGCACGATCATGCGCGCGAACTGGCTCATCGTCGAACTAGGATTATGGGAGATTCTCGCCGGAGCCGCAACAGCGTAGCGGGTGGTGAAACCTCAGGGGCTGAAGCCCCTTAGCCTCTGGCGCGCTTCATGTCGGAGCTGAAGCTCCGGCCCCCCCCAAAAAGCCTCCTGTGCAGCTTCGAGCTACCATTTGCGGGCGAAGCGCAACAGGGCCGAAAAATCCGGTCGAACCAAACGCCTGAACCGGAGAATGGGGAAAAAGAAACGGGATTAGTGCTTCTGAAGAGTGGCGATGCGGTCGGCAACGTCGCGATAGTCGATATTCATGGCGTAGACCTGGCGGAAACTGTCGAGCGCCGCATCGGCGTCGCCGGCCATATCGAGCGCCAGGGCCAGATCGTAGCGCAGCGCCATCACCGCCTCCTGATCGAGGCCCGGCATGTCCAGCGCGCGCTGATACCACATGGCGGCGATCTTGGGTTCGCCCTTGTCGGTGAATGAAAGCGCCAGGAGCGTGGCGCAGTTCATCGAATACTGGAACGGCTTGCCCTTCTGCACGGCCTTGGCGACTTTCTGGAATTCTCCGATGGCTTCGTCGAGCAGGCCCATTTCGCGGTAGGCGATGCCGAGGTTGTAGTGCGTCTCGAGATCCTCGTCGCCATCATCGATTTCGCCCAGCTCGCTGCGGAATTCCTGGAAGACTTCGGCGAGCTCGTTCAAGGTTTCGGCCGAGGGAGCGGGCACGGGCTCTGGCGCTGCCGGCGGGACGCTGGCGGATGCAACCGCAGCGGGCGCTTCGCGAACCGGCGGCGGAGGCGGCGCCGGAGCGTGCACGGGCGCGGCAGCCTTCGGCGCAACGGCCGCGGGCGTTTCCATGTCGTCAATTTCGGCGGCCAGCTCGCTCAGGAAATCCTCGGTGGTGGCCGCGCCGTTCTTTCCGGCGGCCGCCGGCTCGGGCGTCAGCTCCAGCTCGAATTCCACGTTGCCGGCCGGCGCGGATTCGGGTTCGGGCGCGGGAACGGACGCGGCGGCTTCTTCGATGATCTCGAACGCGGGATCGAGCGCGATTTCGGTTTCCGGTTCGGCGCTGGCTTCCGGCACCACAAGCTCGACCGCTTCTGGAGCGACCTCGATGGTCTCGGGTTCTTGCGCGACCGGGGCAGGTTCGGCTTCGATGGTCGATTCCGGAACGATCACGGCCTCCGGAATCTCAAATTCCGCGTCGGCGGGCGCTGGCGCGGCAGCAGCTTCCGCCGCTTCCACCACGGGCGTTTCTTCGAGCAAGGCGTCGATTGCCGCATTTGCCGGAACTTCGAATTCGGCGCTGGCTGCCGGCGCCGGCGTTTCCTCCGCGCTGATTTCTGAAAGCTCGAATTCCTCGACGGGCGCGGCGGATTTCGCAGCGGGTGCCGCTGGCGCGGGCTCGGCCGGCACTGCGGCGGCAGCGGGCTCGGCGACTTCCTGCACCATCGCTTCCCATTCGTCAGAGAGATCGACTTCTTCGGTGGCAGCGGACGCCGCGGCAATTGGCTCGGGCGCCACGACCGGATCGAGCGGCTCGGCAGCGGCGTGAGCTGGTTCGGCTTCGACCGTGCCTAGCGGGATTTCGAATTCCGCAGGCGCGGATGCCGCTTCGGGCTGAACCGCGGGATCGAGTTCCATCGCGGCGGGCGCGCTCGAGGCTTTTGCCACAGGCGCTGAAGGCGCGGAGGGCGCAGCTGGGAGCGAAGGCAGTTCTTCTGCCGAGATTCCCGCGAGCTTTTGGAATCGCTGGCGCAGTTCGGCGAAGCGCTCGGTGTTGACGGTATCGTTGCGCTCTTTGTGAATCTGTTCGAGCAGGGCCGCCAGTTCGGCGGTGCGGCGTTCGTTCCCGGCACCCAGGCAGAGATCGAGCAACCGCTCGAGCGTGGGCGTGTGCCGCGGAGCGCGCACCAGCACGTTTTCCAGCAGCGTGGCGGCCTTCTGCGTGAGCCCGTAGCTCGAGAAAAGATCGACATCCGTGAGCGCCTGCGCAATGTAGCGCTGCGTTTCCTCGTCGTAGCCTTCGTCGGCCGGGCGAACGGGCGCTTCGGCCGCGGATTCCATAATCGACGCGGAGGCCATGCCCGTTTCCACCGGAGCTTCCACGCGCGCCGTCTCCGGAGCGATTTCCAGCTCCGGCATTCCTTCCGGCTCCGCCGCGGGCAGAGCTTCCGGCGCGGCAGCCACCGGCTCCGCCGCCGGCGCCGCTTCGCGCCTGCCGGACTTGCGCAGCTGGTTGTAACGATCGATCAGCCGCTCGTCGCCCTTGTTGCGGTCGATCAGTTCCTTCATTAAATGCTCGGCGCGCGCCTGATCGCCCGACGCCGCATAGGCATCGACCAATTGGCTCAGCGCCGCGTTCAGATGGAAAGGATCGCTCGTATGGCGGCTGAAATCCGCCAGCATTTCGAGCGCTTCGGTGTTGCCGGGCAATTTCTCGATGGCCGACGAAAGCAGCTTGACGAATTTATCCTGATCGGTCGCTTCGATCATCGGATCGCGCAACTGGGCCAGCAGCGGCAGAGTCTTGGCGGCCTGATCGCTCGCGATCAGCGACTCGACCACGGTCTGTAGCGGTTTCGAGTGCGCGCTCCCGCGCGAAAGCTGCTTCGCGGCCCGCGCCGCGGCCTGGTCCGCCTGGCCGGACTTCAGTTCCAGCTCGAGCAAAATATCGGTGACTTCGCCGCCCGCATCCGCCTCGGGATGCTCCTCCAGCAGCGCGATGGCCTGCGAATCCTTCTGCTGCATGGCCAGGATCTTGGCCTTGAGCAGCAGCGCGGGGGAACTGGCGCCTTCCACACCGAGCGCGCGCTCGATCAGCTTTTCGGCTTCTTCCGCTTCGCCGCGATCGAACAGTCGCTGCGCGTAGGTCAGATACGTATGGGCCGCTTCCTTCTTCTGGCCCATCACGTTGTACAGTTCCGCCAGCCTCATCTGCACGCGCGGGTTATCCGGTTCCACTTCCAGCAGCCGGTTCAGCACTTCCACGGCTTTCGGCGCGCGATTGGCTTTCAGGTGCACTTCGGCGATCTGCAGGAACAGCGGCCGCGCCTCGCTCAGCACGCCCTGCTGCACGTACAAATCCGCCAACCGCTCGAGCGGAGCCAGCTCCGCCGGCGCCAGCTTGGCGATCTTTTTGTAAATCGCGATGGCTTTGCTGTTGAATCCGTCGTTGAGGTAGACCTGCGCGAGCCGCTCGAAGTATTCGATGGCCTGCGGCATGTCGCCCTGGCGGGCAAACAGGTCGCCGACGGTCATCAGTGTGGCTTGATCTTTCGGATCGTGGCGCAGGATCTGCTGGTATTCGCCGATGGCCTGGGCGACCTTACCCTGGTTGAGATATTTCAGCGCGCTTTCCAGCGCTTTGTTCTTGTTGAAGGCCATCGATGGTCCCGCGTTCCCCGGGCTGCGCCTGTGCCAGACCGCAAATCTGGCGAGAGGGTCAGCCAACGAGAAAGGTTAGCACGCGCGGAAAACGAGGGTCTACGCAACCAAGCGAGGTGGGTGCGCAAGGGATAACAGGCGGCAGTACCCGGGTACTATTCGAGGGTTTTGGCCGGGCGAAAGGCTTCGCCCCGACCGGTCACATCTTCACGTCGCTGATCTGCACCAGCGGCTCAATGTCCGTGTAATTCGGAATATCGCCCAGGATCTCCGTCGCGTGCTTGCCGAACGACCCCTGGAAGGCGTCGACCGAATCAAACGTCAGATTCGCGATCGCCACGAACGAAATCGGAGCCCCGGGAGCCCCTCCTGCCACGCCCGCGTCGACCGTGCAGGCCTTCAGCGCCGCGCCCACCTTCTGCTTCACCATGGGCATGTGCTTTTCCAGGTAGTACTTCATGTCGAATTTCTTGCCTTCCTTGTGCGGGTAGAACACGCCGACTCGAATCATCGTTTTTTCCTCTCGTGTGGGATCGAAACCGTTCAGTTGCCGAAAGCGATGGCGGGCGCGTCCAGCGGGAGCGGCGTCTGCTGCGCGCCCGCGGCCCAGCAGCGCGCTTCCCGCACCGGGGCGTAGCTGAAGCGATGCAGCGGCGTGGGCCCGTGGCGGCGCAGCGCCTCCAGATGATCCGGCGTGCCGTAGCCTTTATTCTGCGCCAGCCCGTATTGCGGATACAGCTGGTCGAATTCCTCCATGCGCTTGTCGCGATCCACTTTCGCCAGAATCGACGCCGCGGCGATCGAAATCGACCTCGCGTCGCCGTGAATCAGAGCTTTTTGCTCGATGGGCAGATCGAGTTCAATCGCGTCCAGCAGCAGGTAATCGGGAAAGGGATCGAGCTGGGAAATCGCGGCGACCATGGCCTGGCGGCTGGCCTGATAAATGTTCCATGCATCGATCCGGCTGGCGTCGATTTCCGCCACCGCCCACGCCAGCGCGTGCTCGCGGATGCGTTCGGCCAGCTCGGCGCGCCGCTCGGGCGGGATTTTCTTGGAATCGTCCAGGCCTACGATGCGCCGCCGCGGATTCAGCACCACGGCGCCCGCCACCACCGGCCCGAACAGCGACCCTCGCCCCGCTTCGTCGAGTCCAGCGATGCGCATCCAACCGCGCTGTCGCGCGTCGCGCTCGTACCGTGCCGAGCAGAGCCGTGCCATCGGCACGAAATAGTAGCACAAGCCTCGCGCGATGAATCTCCGTGTTCCTGGATCGAATACGCCGCAAAAGAAAAAGCCCGCACCGGAAATCCGATGCGGGCCAGGAATTCAAATCCGCGATTTTGTTAGGACTTCGTTTCGCTCGAAACCTCGGCCGGCGCCGCCGCGGAAACCGGGACCGCCACTGCCGCGCCGCCCTTGATGCGCGCCGCCTTGCCCTTGCGCGCCCGCAGGTAATTCAGCTTCGCGCGCCGCACGCGTCCGGTTCGCACCACCTCGATTGATCCGATCATCGGCGAATGCACCGGGAAAATGCGCTCCACGCCCACGCCGAAGCTCACGCGTCGCACGGTAAAGCTCTCGCCCGCCATCTCGCCCCGGCGGCTCATCACCACGCCCTCAAACGGCTGAAGGCGCTCTTTTTCCTTCTCGCCCTCGCCTTCCCGCAGGCGGACGTTGACCCGTACCGTGTCTCCGGGCCGGAAATTCGGATGGTCCTTGCGAACGTATGTTTCCTGCACCTTGGCGATGATCGGCTTCATTTGAATTATTCCCTGCAGACCCGCTCAGGTGGGGCCAGCAACAAACCGCTAATCGGCAATTATACCGAAATGGAGGCCGTCTGCCTACCCGAAATTCCCTGCGCCGCTCCCATCATGCGTTTTCCGCCTGCGAACGCATGCGCGCGCGCCGCTGGCCCTGGCCAGTGCCGTCATTGCGCGAACGGTCCCGTGTGCGAAATCGCGCCGGCGGCGAGCCAAATTCGCGCTTGAACGCCCGGTTGAACGCCGGCTCGGACTCATAGCCCACGTCACCCGCGATCCGCGCCACGCTGTGACTCGACGACCGCAGCATCCGCGCGCCCAAATGGAGCCTCCACCTCGATAGATACGTCATCGGCGGTTCCCCGAGGTAATGGCGGAATCGCTCCGCCAGCACCGAGCGCGAGACTCCCACCTCCTGCGCCAGGCTGGCGATCGTCCACGCCCGCTCGGGCGCGCGATGCAATTTCGCCAGCGCCGCGCCTACCGCTGGATCGCGCGCTCCCGCCAGCCAGCCGGTCTGCTGCGCCGGCAACTCGGCCATGTAGCGCCGCATGGTTTCCACGAACAGCGCCTCCGCCAGCCGCGTCAGCACCGCATCGCTGCCCGCGCGGTTCGTCGACGCCTGCACCGCCGAAAACTTCAGCGAATTTTCCAGCCACTCGCCCGCCGAATCATGCCGGATGTTGATCTTGAAAACCGGCGGCAGCCCGCTCAGGAATGTGCGGCTGACTTCCGGATCGGTCTCCATGTAACCGCACACGAACCGGGTCGCCTCGCCGCCTCCTCCATCCCGGCACAAGGTCAGCCCCTGCGAAAACACTTTCTTCAGATGTTTCCCGTTGTCGACGATGCGCGCCGGCGCCCCGTTCGAAAGAATGTGAGCGTCGCCGTGCGGGAACACCACGATGTCACCCGCCGCGAGCTCTTCGGAATGCGTCCCATTTTCCACGCGCGTCTGCGCGCGCCCGCCCGTGAGCAGGTGAAACATGATCAGATGCCTTCCGCCCCTGCCCAGAAATGCATTGACCTCGGCGGCCGATGGCGAGCGTACGCCCCAGGGCGCGGTGAACTCCGCGTTGAAAAACAGCGCGCCCTCGAGTTTCACCGCATGAAGAACTTCGGAAAGTGCGTCCATATTGTCGAGTCGCACCCGGACGGTTGGCTAAGGTTTCCAGACCTTAGGACAAGTGATCTCAATGCTACCCCGAGTCGATCAACTTTGCCAGACGCGCGGATAAGCGCCCCGCGCGCCGCACGGGCATAGTCGCAACCACAGAGTGAGCAACTCTGCAAAGGAGAACACGCATTATGAGCGCAACACAAACCGCTTCCGCATTGGACATGAACAAACTGAATGCTTTCATCGGGCAATTCGTCGCCGACCTCGGCGCCTCGGTTCACGCTGGTTTGGTGGTGATCGGTGAAAGGCTCGGACTTTACAAAGCTCTCGCCGCGGCTCCTCTCACCTCGGCCGAGCTGGCCGCCAAAACCAAAACCGACGAGCGTTATGTTCGCGAGTGGCTTTCCCAGCAGGCCGCCGGCGGGTACGTGACCTACGACGAGAAAACAAACACTTTCAGCCTCACACCGGAACAAGCCTTCACGCTGGCCAACGAAGACAGCCCGGCCTATCTGCCCGGCGCGTTCGAACTCGCCATCGGCTCGCTCGCGGCTGTGCCGCGCATTTCCGAATCCTTCCGCAGCGGCGCCGGCATGGGCTGGCACGAACACGCCGACGAGGTGTTCCACGGATGCGAGAAGTTCTTCCGCCCGGGATACGTGGCAAGTCTCGTCCCTTCGTGGATTCCCGCGCTGGAAGGCGTGCAAGCCAGGCTGGAGGCGGGCGCGAAAGTGGCGGACGTCGGTTGCGGCAAGGGCGCGTCCACGATCCTGCTCGCGAAGGCTTTTCCCAAGTCGCACTTCTTCGGCTTCGACTACCACGATAAATCCATCGAAGCGGCCCGGGAAATCGCGCGTCGCGAAGGCGTCGCAGACCGAGTCAGCTTCGATGTCTTCCACGCCAAGAATTTCCCCGGCAAGGACTACGACTTCGTCGCCGTCTTCGATTGCCTGCACGACATGGGCGATCCTGTCGGCGGAGCGAAGCACATTCGCGACTCGCTGGCCAAAGACGGCTCGTGGATGATCGTCGAGCCTTTCGCCAACGATCGCCTGAAGGACAATCTCAATCCCGTCGGCCGGGTCTACTACGGCTTCTCCACGCTGCTCTGCACTCCGAGTTCGCGGTCGCAGGAAGTGGGACTCTGCCTCGGTGCGCAAGCCGGCGAGGCCCGCATCCGAGATGTCGTCACCTCCGCCGGATTCAGCCGCTTCCGCCGGGCCACGGAGACTCCGTTCAACATCGTCTACGAAGCCCGGCCTTAAGCGGCATTCGTGGGGAACCGCAGCGTTCCAGAACCGGCGCACAGATCACTGTGCGCCGGTTCTGGCGTATCGACTCTTCTCGCGTAGGGACGCGCAGTGCTGTGCCCGGGCCTACCACTCCGCCGGATGCATGCCGAAGGCGACGGCCCAGCTCACGCCCTCGATTTTCCAAGTCTTCCCGCGCTTCCGCCAAGCGCCGGAGGCGCGACCGATTGTAGCCCGGCATGCAGGTCGCCACGGCGACGAACGGGATGCCGTCGATGCGCTTACAGACTGAGGCTCGGGGCCGCCTACCACTCCGCCGGATGCATCCCGAACGGCACGGCCCAGCTTATCCCTTCGATCTCGCGAATCTTTCCGCCTTCGATTTTGAACAGCTGCGGCGTCAGGAACGAAAACGCGCGGCGATATTCGACCGGCACGGCCACGTTGCCCACGCCCGCCACGGCGACCGACTTCACATCACCTTCGTTATCGAAAAACGCGAGATCGAGCACCAGCCCCTGCTTCTCGTCCACGACCAGCGGCCGCGCATCCCGCACTTTTTCGATCCCGCTCAGATATCCGCGGTCGATTTCCCCCGCACAACTCTCGCTGAACAAATGAAACGACGCGGTCGCCTTGTCTGGCGCCGGGCCCTCCGCGTTATCTGTCGCCGCGTAGCCGTTCTCGCGCCGCGCGCAGCGATCGGCGAACGCCGCTGCCGATCCCTTGCCCTGTGCGTACGCGTCGAAATAGCCTTTCGTCGCGCTCACGAGTTGCTCGCGCGATTCCGGCGCGCCCAGCGGCTCGAGCAACGCCACATCCGGCGACACGAATCCCTTCGGATCGAGTTCGTCGAGCGTCCTCGGCGTCATGATCCCGGCGGTGTTCAGCCCCAGCCCGCCCTTCGGCCGTTTCTGCTCGCGCACCGTGATGGTCTCGATCTCCGTGACGCGGTGATCCTTGATCTTCATTCGCAGCGCGATCACGCCCTGCAGCGCGCCCGCGAACTCCGTAATGTCGCCGTAGTAGCCCACCTCGCCGTTCGCCGGATCGGCCAGATACACCCGATACGTGCCGCGGCCCGAGAACGTCTTCCACATTCCCTCGCCCGGCTTCACCTCGATTTCGTTCTCGGCGTACTTCGCCTCCGGCGCCATGGCCAGATTTCCCGGCCAGCGGCTTTGCAGCGCATCGAAAAACTTGTCGACGAATCCGTAGAGACATTCTCGGTTGCATTCGCCCGGAATCGCCGGCGCCGTGGGCATCGGAGTGCGCGTCAGATTCTTCCCTTCATCGGCTCGCGCGGTCGTTCCTGCTATCGCGCCGCACAGAACCGCCAGAAAAATCGCCGCCAGCAAAACTCCCGTATGCATCTTCGACACAATTTCGCTCACGGTCTCATTCCCCCGAGTCGTCAGATCGCTCATGGCAGCGTCCCTTCTCCCGTGTGGAACGCGGGCTCGATGCCGAAGGGAACTTCATACATCGTCATTTCGATCAGCCGGATGCTTCCTTTTTCAATCCGGTAGGCTTCGTTCGACTGGTTCGTGCGCGGCGTCATGAAGTACGGCGGCACCTTCCAGTTCCGTCCGTCGGTCAGCTTCGCGCTGGTGATCGTGCCGTCGAAATCGAGGTACGCATTCGCCAGCACCGCGCCGCGCTCCACGTCCGTCACCAGAAACCGCCGGTGGCGGCAGCCGGTGGTGAATCCCAGGAATCCGAGCTTGTATTGATCGGTGCAATTCATGGTGGTGAAGTCGCCCACGTCGTTATCCGCGTGCCCGTAATTCGTCGGCGCCGGCTGGTTGGTGGTCGGCACGGCGTCTTCGATGCGGCGGCAGTCCTTCGTGAACGAATACACGCCGCGGCCGTCGTTGAGCGCCAGGCCCTCGTAATACATGTACGCGGCCTGGTCGAGCGCCGCGCGCGTCTCGCGCTGGTCCGCCGGCACCGGCTCGAGCCACAGCGGCTCGGGCGCGCCCAGCTTTTCGTAGAGCGCCGCGCCGTGCGGATCGTGCGCCATGAACTGCTCGGCTTCGGTGATTTTCCCGTCCACCACCTTCAGCCGCAGGATGAAAATTCCCGCCACGTCCTCTTCGTACAGAATCCCGATCAGTCCCACGTCGCCCAGCTCGGGATCGGCGAAATAGTGGATGTATTTGCCGCGCTTGGTCGCCGTGGCCCACAGCGCCTGCCCGATCTTCAGCGGCACGTTGTCCTGCGAATATTTCACGTCCGCGGCCAGCGGCGCCTTAGACGGATCGTGCGCCACCATCGCGTCCAGATATTTGCTCGCGATGCCTTCCAGGCACGCGCGATCGCACGCCGGCTTTGCCGCAGCGGATTTAGCTCCTTGCGCCACGACGCTCGTAGCCAACGCCGCGATCAAAATCGCGCACGCCAACGCATACGTCCCCGCAATCGCAATCAAGCGGGCGAATTTCCTCACTGTGTTTTTCAATTTCATCCCCCGAGAAAAATCTGACGAACTCGCTGGACCCCACCCGTGGACCAATGATCCTGAGAGGCCAACTTTGTAACCGAATCACCGCGCGGAGTCAATTCATTGTGGATGTCTCCGCCTTCTCTGCGCCTCTGCGGTGGATTCTTTGTTTCAATTCTCGGAAAGCAGATCAGGCCGGTTGCGACGCGTTTTCTCCAGCGCCTTCTCGCGCCGCCAGCGTCGGATCTCTTCGTGGTTTCCGCCGACGAGCACCTCCGGCACATCCCATCCGCGAAACGTGTGCGGCCGCGTGTAATGCGGATAATCCAAAATGCCCCGCCCGTTCGGCGCCAGGTTCGTGGGCCGCGCGTTCACGTGCGAGATCTCAACCGCTGAAGCTACCTCCGCGCTGAACGATTCATTCACCGCCGAATCCTCGTTGCCCAGCGCACCCGGAATCAGCCGCGTCACCGCATCCAGAACCATCGCCGCCGGCAACTCGCCGCCGGACAGCACAAAATCCCCGACAGAAATCTCATCCGTGGCCAGATGCTCCGCCACGCGCTCGTCCACGCCTTCATACCGTCCGCAGATCAGCACCAGGCGGTCAAGCTGCGCAAACCGCCGCGCCGTCTCCTGCCGAAATAATTTCCCGGCCGCGGACAGCAGCACGATCGCCGTCTTCTCCGCCGTGCTCACGTCAATGAGCGACTCCACCGCATCGAACAGCGGCTCCGGCTTCATCACCATCCCTTCGCCGCCGCCAAACGGACGGTCGTCCACGGTGCGATGCCGGTCGTGCGTGAACGCGCGCAGATCGTGCACCTGCGTTTCGATCAGCCGCGCCTCGCGCGCCCGTCGCACGATGCCGTAATCCAGCGGCCCGGCGAAAAACTCCGGGAAAATCGTGATCAGATGGAAACGCATGGCGACAATCCTACCTCACGGGGCCTACCGCACGAAGGAACGCGCGGACTCAGCTTTCCACCGGGCGTTCAACTAGCCGTTCAAATCGAGGAGACCTTCGGGAAGCACCACATCGATCGCGCGCGCCGCCGTATCCACGCGCACGCAAATATCCTGCGCCAGCGGAATCAGCAATTCGCCGCGCGGCGAATCCACTTCCAGTATCGGCGTGCCGCCGGTCATCTGCACGTCGCGCACGCGCCCGATCGCAGCGCCCTTCTCGCGTACTTCGCAGCCGGCGAGATCGGTGATGTAGTAGCTGCCCGCGGGCAGAGCCACGCGCTCCGCCAGAGGAATCTGCACGTCGAGCCCCACGAGCTTTTCCGCGTCGTTGATCGAATCGGAGCCTTCGAAATGAAAGATCGCCTGCCCGCCGCGGCTCTGGCTCAGCCAGCACGAACGCACCGCGACGCGACGCGCAGCAGCGGACGAACTGCCGCCTTCGCGCCGCAACTCCGCGAATTTCAAGTCTTTGAATCGCTGGGGAAAATCCGAGAGGATTTCACAAGCCACTTCGCCGCGCCGGCCGTGGGGGCGCAGGACGCGCGCCACGGTCATTCGCTCGCTTTGAGCTGCGGGCTGCTTTTCCACTTATTCCAGGATTTCGAGTGTGAACCGCTTCCGCAATTTCATCCCGGCCGCTCCGAGCAGCGTGCGGATCGATTTCGCCGTCCGCCCCTGCCGCCCGATCACTTTGCCCAGGTCCTCGGGATGCACCTTCAGTTCCAGCACCGTCACCTGCTCGCCATCAACCGCATTTACGATTACGTCGTCCGGATGGTCTACAAGAGCCTTCGCGATGGATTCCACAAGCTCCCTCATTGCGTTTCCTCCACAGCTTGCCGTGCTCAGCGGGGAAACTCGCTCGAGCGTGAACAAGAGTAATCAACAGGTCCATCTGTGGTAGGACGCGTCAGGCA
>Ga0335085_10013044_pt1 | contig 12199 bp, 7 predicted proteins | sample Lox_Sample_45_FD_206712 | JGI IMG/M metagenome (GOLD analysis project Ga0335085, IMG submission 206712) | Soil microbial communities from Loxahatchee National Wildlife Refuge, Florida, United States - Lox_Sample_4.5 | ecosystem: Environmental > Terrestrial > Soil > Wetlands | place: USA: Florida...
CCCCCGACGGCGAGGTCGAACGCCGGCGGCCAGATCCAGACGCCGCCGTCGGGGTGGTTGAGATACGGATCGACGACCGGGACGCGCGGGAAGTTCCGGGCGACGGACGCCGCGCGCCGGAGATGTCCGTAGCAGTCCGGCGAGAGAAGCCGGAGCCCCCCGGCCGTGGCGGCCGGCGCCGGGAGGAGGCGGACGGCGAGTGCGAGGGCGAAGAGAAGCGCGACGGGGACCACGTCCGCGCGCCAGCGGCTCGTCGTGTCGTCCACGGCGGCAGCGTAACAGGCGGCCACGTCCGACTAGAATCTCCCGGTGTCGAGAGGACGCCCCGGAGCGCTCTTCTGGCCGGCGGCGGCGGGACTCGCGCTCGCGGGCGCGCTCATCGCACACGACGCCGGCCGGCTGAACAGCGCGACGATGGACGAGCCGTTTCACGCGCTCGCCGGCGCCGAGTACGCGATCTCCGGCACCTACTTCGCCAACCTCGAACACCCGCCGCTGGCGAAGCTCCTGGCGGGCGTCTCCCTCCGCCTCGCCGGTGCGAGGGCGCCCCGCATCCCGAGGCCGTTCTCCATGCGGACGGCCGAACAGCCCCGGCCCTGGGCGTTCTCCGGAGACCCGCTCGCTCCGGACGACCTCTTCGCGGCGGCGCGCCGCCCGTTCTACGGACTCTTCTTTCTCCTCGTCGTCGTCGTCGCGGCCGCCGTCCGGCACTGGGGAGGCGATCTGGCCGGCCTCTCGGCGGCGGCGCTCATCGCCTTCGAGCCAACCCACCTCGGCCACGCGGCGGTCGTCCACACCGACGTCGCGGCCTCCCTCGGGTTCTTCGGAACGATCGCGCTCGCCCTCCTGGCGATCGAGAAGCGCTCGTTCCCCCTCTGGGCGGCGACGGGAGCGGTGCTGGGCGCCACCCTCGCCGCGAAGTTCTCCGCGGTTCTGCTCGTTCCGGTGGTGGCGGCGATTGCGCTCGCGGCGGCTCTCTCCGACCGACGGACGGCGCGCCGCGAGGGGCGGGCGCCCGACGGCCGGCCGCTTCGCGGTCTTCTGGTTTCCGGCGCGCTGGCGGCCGCGGTTCTGCTGGGATGCTACGCGGCCGCGATGCGCTCCATGAGCCGCGACGACGCGGAGAGCGCCGTCCGGATCTATCTCGGCTCCCGCGCGGTCCCCGCCGCGACCGTCGAACGGATCGCGGCTCTCTCGAGGGGACTCCCTCCGGCCGGACACTACGCCGCGGGACTCGCGGGCGTCGAAGCCCAGAACCGGACGGGGGGCGGCGTGAACTACCTGCGGGGGCGCCTCTCGACGGACGGGTTCTGGGACTACTTCTTCGTCGCCTTCGGCGTGAAGTCGTCGGTCGGCCTTCTCGCCATCCTCTTTCTGGGGCTGGCCGCGCTGCTGTCGGGTCGTGTCCGGCTCGACCTGACCATCTCGGCCCTGCTCTTCCCGGCTCTCTATCTCTTCGCCTCCGGGATGGCGACGTCCTACAACATCGGCATCCGGCACATGCTGCCGGCGGTTCCTCTCCTCGTGGCCTCGGCCGTCCTCGTCGTCGTCCGGGCCGTGACGCCCCGGGCGGCCGCGGCGATCCTTCTCCTCGGCGCGACGGCGCAGGCGGCGGAGGTCTTCCGCGTCCATCCGCACGAGATCTCCTTCTTCAACGTCCTGGCGGGCGGCCCGGAAGAGGGCGCCGCGTGGCTGAACGACTCGAATCTCGACTGGGGACAGGATCTCCGGCGGCTCCAGGCGACGCTTCGAGAGCGTGGCGAGGAGGCGTCGACGACGGTCGCGTACTTCGGCGGCGCCGAGCCGGCCGCCGTCGTGCCGCGCTCCCGACTCTTCGATCCGGCGAGACCGGACGTTCCACCCGGTCTCTACGCCGTGTCGTCCTTCCTTCTCTGCTGCGGACCGGAGACGCTCCGGCTCCACGGCGACGCCGCCGCGGCGGCTGGCCTGGCGCGTCTCCGCCGCGCCGTTCTCGAGCGCGGCGAGCCCGTGGGGCGCGTGGGATACTCGATTCAGCTGTTCCGGTTTTCCGGAGGGAAAGAGCCCGCTCGATGAGGCTGTCCGTCATCATGCCCGCCTTCAACGAGAAGCGGACGATCCGGGAGATCGTCGCCCGCGTTCTCGCTGTCGATCTCGGAGAGATCCAGAAGGAGCTCGTCATCGTCGACGACGGCTCGACCGACGGCACCCGGGATCTCCTTCGGGAGATGGACGGTTCGAACGGCGTGAGGGTCCTCCTCCAGCCGCAGAACATGGGCAAGGGTGCGGCCGTCTGGACCGGCCTCCGCGCCTCGACCGGGGACGTGGCCGTCATCCAGGACGCCGACCTCGAGTACGACCCGGCGGAGTATTCGCTCCTCCTGGGCCCGATCCTCGACGGGAGGGCCGACATCGTCTACGGCTCCCGATTCCTCGGCAACCCGCACGGACACCGCGTCCTCTATTTCTGGCACACCGTGGGCAACCGTCTCCTGACGCTCATGTCGAACGTCTTCACGAACCTGAACCTGACCGACATGGAGACCTGCTACAAGATGATGACCCGTGAGGTGGCGGACCGTCTCGACCTCCAGTCGAAGCGGTTCGGCATCGAGCCGGAGATCACCTGCAAGGTCGCCCGGATGCGCGCCCGGATCTTCGAGGTCCCCATCTCGTACAGCGGACGGACCTACGAAGAGGGGAAGAAGATCGGCCTCAAGGACGCCTTCCAGGCCGCCTGGGTCATCCTGAAGTTCTTCCGCTGGGAGGCCCCGCGCGGCGACGTCGGGACGATGACACTCCGGCGGATGGCCGGGCTGGCTCCGTACAACCGCTGGCTCCACGACCGTTTCGAACGTCATCTCGGGCGGAGGATCCTCGAGGTCGGCGCCGGCGTCGGAAACCAGACCCGCTACTTCGTCGACCGCGAGCGGGTCCTCGCCTCCGACATCGAGGCGCACTACGTCCGGGAGCTGACGGCCCATTTCGGGAACCGCTCGAACGTTCGGATCGCCTCCTTCCGGTTTCCTCTTTCGGCTTCCGACCGGGACGCCCTTCTCGCGGAGCAGATCGACACGATCGTCTGCCTGAACGTCCTCGAGCACATCGAAGACGACGGCACGACGCTCCGCGACTTCGGATCCGTTCTCCCGCCGGGAGGCCGGCTCGTCCTCATCGTCCCGGCTCTTCCGGGGCTCTACGGCTCCCTCGACATCCATCTCCGGCACTATCGCCGGTACGAACGGGACGCCCTCGCGGCGCTCGTGACGGAGGCCGGCTTCGCGATCGACGAGATCCGGTTCATGAACCGGCCCGGCGTCGCCGGCTGGTGGCTGAACTCGCGCGTTCTGAAGCGAAAGGTCCTGCCGAAGGGGCAGCTCGGGGCCTTCCGCTGGCTCCTTCCGCTGCTCAAGTCCGAGGAGAGGAAGCCGCCGTCCTTCGGCATGTCGCTTCTCGTCCTCGCGCGCCGGGCCTGAGGCCGCGGAGGCCATGGAGCGCCGCGCCCGCGCCCCGGCGACCTCCCTGGCGCTGGCGGCGGTCGCCGTCCTCTTCGCGGCGCGATTCCATGCCTTTCTCCTCGGCAGGACTCTCTATCTGCGCGACGCCGGCTTCTTCTTCGGCCCCTGGCGCTGGCTCTACCCGAAGCTCGCCGCCGGGGGCTTTCCGTTCTGGAACGACCTTCTCTCGAATGGCCGGGCGTACGCCGCGAACCCCAACGCGGCGGTCTTCTGGCCGCTCTCGCCTCTTCTGTTCGTCGTGACGCCGACCGCCCTCGCGCTGACGAATCTCGCGATGCTCCTCGTTCTCTTCTTCTTCGGTCTCCGGGCCGCCCGGCTCGGCCCTCCGGCGGCCGCGGCGGGAACGGCCGTCCTTCTCTTCTCGGGCGTTCTCCAGGCCCTCCCCCTCTATGGAGGCATCAGCGCGGCCGCCGCGCCGCTCCTCCCGGCGGCTCTCTGCTTCTGGGCGATGGGCGCCGGCGAGGCCGGAGCGGGGCGGCCCGCGGCGCTCGGCGCCCTGGCCCTCGCGCTGTCCGCGCTCGGCGGCGAGCCGGCCGTCACCGCGGCCGGCGGCCTCACGTGCTGCGCCCTCGCCGGACTGGGGCTGCTCCGGGGGCGTCCGCGGCCCGCGGTCCCCGAGGCCGGGCGGCGCCTCGCCGCGGTTCTCGGATCGCTCCTGCTCGCTGCCGGCCTGTCGGCGGTCCAGCTCCAGCCGGCGGCGCGTGAGCTGTCGCGCTCGGCCCGCGCTACGGCGCTCTCGGCGGAGCACGGGGCCCTCTTCTGGTCAGTCCGGCCGTCCCGCCTCCTCACGCTTCTCGAGCCGCGTCTCACGGGGGATCCGAACGCGGAGGAGCCGGCCGGTTACTGGGGAGCGGGGACGTTCGACGCCGGACAGCCCTATTTCCCCGACCTCGCCCTCGGCATCGTCCCGCTCGCGCTCGCGGCGGCTGCTCTCCTGGACTCGCGGGGCCGGGTCTGTCTCGGCGTGGCGGCCGGAGCGGCCGTCCTCTCTTTCGGAAGATTCCTTCCGGGCTACGCGGCGCTCGCCCGCCCCCTCGCGATCTTCCGCTACCCGGAGAAGTGGTGGGTCGTGGCCACGCTCGCCCTCTCCTCGGCGGCGGCTGTCGGGGTCGAGTTGCTTCTCTCACGCGAGAGGGACCGGAGAGAAGAGGCCCTTCGGACCCTTCGAGGAGTCCTTCTCGGCCTCGGCGCCTCTCTCTTCGTGCTGGCAGCCCTCGCTCTCCTCTCGCCATCGGCGCTTCGCGCCCTTCTCTGGAAGATGAAGCTGGGAGCGGGGACGGCCTCGACGCAGGAGGTGGCCGGAACGCTCCTGCCTGTTCTTCTCGTCGGAGCCGTGTCTGCGTTCCTGATGGCCGGCGTCGCGGAGCTGATGCGACGCGGCCGAGCGCGGGCTCTATCCCTCTTCGCAGCTCTCCTCGTCCTCTTCCTGGCCGACGCCGCGCGGCGCGTCTCGGGGACGCTTCCCTCCGGGCCGCGCGATCTCTTCACGCGGCGGCCGGCGGCGGTGGAGCTCGTGGCGGCGAACCTCGCCGGCGGGCGCTTCTTCGACGACGGCGCGGACGACCGGGCGACGGCCGAACGTCGTAGCCTCGAGGCGGGCGGCCTCGATCCGCTTCGCGCCGCCACCGGCGTGGTCTTCGGGATTCCCTACGCGCTCGAGAACGACGTCGACCGGATGACGTCCGCCGCCGCGGTCGGCGCGGCCTTCGAGGCCCAGCGGCTCGATTGGGGCGAGGAGAAGGCGACGCGCCTCCGGGAGGCGGGCGTTTCGGTGGCGCGGACCGCCGCGACCTCTTCCGACCCTCCGGGCGTCGCGGAGCTGGGCCGGTCCGGGGGGGACCGGATCGTCGGCATCTCGCCGACGCGGCCCGAGTTCCTCTTCGTCGTCGAAGCGGTCCTCGCGCCGGACGCGCGCGCCGTCCGGCGCCTTCTGGCCGCTCCGCTTCGCGATCCGCTCCGATCCGCCGTCGTCGAGGTACCGGGCGCGCCCGAGGGATCCCGGACGGCGGGCGAGGGCGCGGCGAAGGTCCGCGGGCGGACCGGCCGACGGGTCATTCTCGACGTCTCCGTCGGGAGCCCCGGCGGCGTGCTCGTCATGACGCGGGCGTTCAGCCCCGACTGGCGTGCCCTTCTCGACGGCCACCCGCTCCCGCTCTTCACTGCGGACGGCTTTCTGAGCGCCGCCTTCGTGCCGGCCGGCGATCACGTCCTCGAACTGTCGTACGACATCACGCCGTTCATCCGGGGACTGGCCGTGTCGGTCGCATCCGCGGCCGCGGCCCTCGCGCTGATCCTCCGGAGGCGCCCGTCGTGAGCGGCCGCGCCCGCCGGCTCGTTCCGCTCGCCGCGGCGGCGATTCTCCTTCTCGTGCCGTACCGGGAGTTCTTCTCCGGCCGCGTGCCGGTCTCGCGCGATCTCCTCTTCTACTTCTACCCGGCGAAGGCGGTCTTCGCGGAGGCGGTCCGGTCGGGGGAGATGCCGTGGATCGACCGGATAAGGTGGGGCGGCGTCCCGCTCCTTCCGGCTCCGGGCACGGCCCCGTTCGATCCGGGAAACCTCCTCTTCGTTCTTCTGCCGCTCGGGACGGCCGCGAAGGCGTGGATTCTCGTCCGGCTCCTGACGGGGCTCGCGGGCTTCGCGGCGTTCGCGCGGCGGCTCGGCCTCTCGCCCGGGGCGGCGTCCGCCGCCGGCCTCCTCTACGCCCTTTCGGGGCCGACGGCCTCGGCGGCGCCCTTCCTGAGCACGTCCGCCGCGCACTCCGTCCTTCCATGGCTTGCGGTCTGCGTTCTCGGCGTGCGCCGGGCGCCGACGGCCCGGGCCACGGCCGGCCTCGCCGTGTCGGCGGCGCTGATTCTCGTGTCGGGGTCTCCGGAGTACGTGTTGTACGGCCTCCTCGTCGTTCTCGCCCTCTTCGCGGGCGCGCCCGCCGACGAGGCCCCGGGCGCGCCGGCGCCCCGGCGCCGGGCCGCGTGGGCACTGCTGACCTCCGCGCTCGTGGCCGCGGCCCTCGCGGCGCCGGCGATCCTCGGCGGCCTGACGAGCCTCGCGGAAAGCTCGCGGACGGCCGAAGGGGGCTACGGCATCGCGGCGGCGGCGGCCGGAGCGGTTCCCCCGAAGCGCCTCGTGGAGCTCCTCTCCGACGGGGTGGTGGCGGACTGGACCCGGGTCCCCTTCGCGCCCGGCTTCGGCAAGTACTACCCGCACCTTCCGTCGATCACGCCCGGGCGCATCGCGCTCGTTCTTGCGGCCCTCGGCCTCCTGATCGGCGGCGCGGGCCGATTCCGCGCCCTCGCGCTCGTGGCCGCGAGCCTGCTGCTCGCCGTCGGTCCGGCTACGCCGGTCTGGGAAGCGGCGGCGCGCGTCCTGCCCGTCGTCGGCGTCGTCCGGTATCCGGAGCGCCATCTGCTCCTGGCCGGATTCGCCTTCGCCTGGCTCTCGGCCCTGGGGCTTCGGGCCCTCGAGCGCCGCGCTCCGTCTCGCATCGTTCCGGGGGCGCTCGCGGCCGCAGCCGTCCTGATCCTCGTCGACCGGGAAGGCGTCGCCCGCCGCCTCGTCTACACCGTGCCCGGCTCCGTTTTGACGGCACGGCCCGCGGCGCTCGCCGGGTGGCCGGAGCCGGCTCCGAACGAGACGCGGCCCCGTCTCGTCGACCGCGACTCGCTCGTCCCCGTCCCGAAGTACCTCGGCCTCGACGTTCTCGCGGCCAACCGGGTCGCGCGGGAGAGCCTGATGCCCGAATACCCGGGCCTCTTCGGGTTCGCGTCGCTCTTCGTGGCCGACTACGACCTGACGCTGCCGGTCGAGGCCGTGGAGTGGACGCGCCTCCTGACCGCGGCCCTCCCGCAGCCCGGCCCCCTGCCGACGCGCCTCCTCGTCAACGCGGGCGCGTCGGCGATCGTCCGGAGCGAGCCGGCTTCGGGGGGCGGCTGGGCCGTGCGCGTCGAGCCGCTCTCCGGAGGCCGACCGCCCTGGCGATTCGCCGCGCGGGTCGTCTCCGATCCGGACGGCCGGCGGCTCTTCCGCCGGTTCCTGGAAGACGGCATCGACGCGGAAACCGCCTATGTGGACGAGGAGCCCGCCGGCGAGCGCCGGCCGTCCGCCGGACGGCTTCTCTCGATCCGCGACCGGGGCGACGCGTTGACGATCGCCGCCGAGGTGGACGGCCCGGCGGACGCCTTCCTGATGCTCTTCCGCCTCCGGCAGGCGTGCGCCGAGGCGACGCTGGACGGCCGGCCGCTCGCCGTGGCGCGGACGGACTTCGGCTTCGCCGGCGTGCGCGTCCCGCCCGGGCGTCACGTCGTCCGGTTGCGACCCGACACGCGCTGGGTGAAGATCGGGTTCGTGGGGACGCTGACGGGGTGCGCGGCCTTGCTGGCCCTGGCCCTTCGGGGCCGTCGGCGGGCCGGCGGCCCCGCCGCATGAGCGAGCCCGGCCAGAAGGTCCGGCGCCGCCTTCTCCTGTACGGTCTGGCGGCGGCCCTCGCGGCCGGCGTGCTCCTTCTGCCGCGGTTCCTCCCGCGGCTGACGCCCGCGCTCAAGACGCGAAACCTGATCGCGGAAGCGGACGCGGTCATGAAGACGGAGGCGGTGGAGCGTCTTCAGGAGCTGCTCCGGATCGACTCCTCGAACCCGCCGGGCGATACGCGGGCGGCGATTCTCGGTCTCGCCCGGCTCTTCGACTGCGAGGGGATTCCCGGGGAGATCGTGGGAGACGACCCGACAAGACCGATCCTCGTGGCGCGTCTCCGGGGCCTGACGGAAGACGGGGCGCTTCTCCTGCTGAATCACGTCGACGTGGTCCCGCCCGAGGACCTCTCGAAGTGGGACCGCCCCCCCTTCTCGGGCGAGCGGGGCTCGGGACGAGCCGGCCATTACCTCTACGGGCGCGGGGCGCTCGACATGAAGGCCCAGATCATCGCGGGCTTCCTCGCCATGGCCGACCTGAAGCGTCGGGGGGTCGTCCCGCGCCGCGACATCGTCTTCGTCGCGGAGTCGGCCGAGGAGTCGTTTGAGCTCCAGTACGGGATCGGCTGGGTGCTCGAGCGCCGTCCGGATCTCCTCGCCGGGGTGACGGACGCCGTGAACGAGGGGGGCGTCAACGAAGTCCTCGGCTCCGGCATCGTCCGATACGGGATCGAGGTCCTCCAGAAGGCGATCGTCTCGGTCTGGATCGACGCCCCCACGCCCGGGCCGCTCGAGGCGTTCCGGAAGTTCCTCGAGGAGAAGGACCGGTCCTCTCCGCTCCACCTCGACCCCACGGTGAAGGAGTTCCTCCGCTTCATCGCTCCCACGCGCTCGGACGTCTGGGGCCGGTCGATGCTCGGCAGCGGGGAGTCGATCCTCGGGCCGAAGCTGCTCCGCGAGATCCCGGAGGTCTACCGGTCGCTCCTGCGCGACGCCATCTACGCGGGCTCGATCGGTCCGGCGCCCGGGGGCGGCTTCACCTTCCGCGCCGTCCGGATGCTTCTTCCGGGGAGCCCGGTGAAGGCGAACCACGACGAGCTCCTGGGGTGGGCGAAGGAGCGCGGGCTCCGGACCCGCGAGCACCTCGTGACGTACGACGCCGTCGCGTCGCCGGCGACCGGACGGGCCTGGGATGCGCTGACGGCCGTTTTCGGCCTCGACGCCTTCGAGCCGGCCCCCGTCGGCATCTACATCCTGAACGGGGCGTTCACGTCGTCGCCCTTCCTCCGGGCCCGGGGCCGGCGCGTCTTCGGGATCTCGCCCTTCAACATCAACTTCTACGACGCCTCGAAGATCCACAACGCGAACGAGCGGATCAGCCTGCCGCACTACGTCGAGGGCGTGGAGAGATTCCGCGCCTTCGTGGCGGAGTACGCGCTCGCACCCTGAAGGCCGGACGAACACGAGGAGAAGACCATGCCCGACGTCGACCTCTACTACTACCGGATCGGCTGAACGAGCTGCGATCGCACCCGTGCGGTGCTCGAAAAGACCAGAGCCCGCGTCGCGGCCGAACGGCCGTCGCGGAAGCAGCCCCTGACGGACGCCGACGCCCGGGCGCTCCTCGGCACGGTTTCCGAGGTCGTCATCGCGAGGGGGAAGGCCGTCCGGAAGCTCGCGGCGAAGGAGGCGACCCTGGACGACCTCCGCGGCCCCACCGGGAATTTCCGGGCGCCCCTGCTCAAGGTCGGGCGAAAGCTCCTCGTCGGATTCCACGAGGAGACGCTTCGGGGCGAGCTGGCACGCGGCTCGCGTTGAGAGGCGGGGTGGCGACTCCCGCGCCAGCCTGACGCCGACGGACCCGATGCGACCGACCCTCGTCTCCGCCCTTCTGCTGGCCGGCGTCCTGACGGGCGCTCCGGCCGAGGCTCAGGCCCCGGGCCCGGAGCCGGCCGGGACGCCGACGGCCCGTCCGGTCCTCTGCCCGGTCCTGTCGGGTCTCGAGGTCGGACAGCCCCGCTCGGCGGCTTACCAGTCGATGTGGCGCGGTAACCCGGAGAAACCGGTTCTGGGGCGCGACATTTCCGTTCTCTACACCCCCCGCGAGCGGCGCTACTCCGTCCGCGTCACGTTCGACGGCAGCGCCTCGGAGGCGCGGATCGCGGCGCTCCACTACGTCTTCGATCCGCCGCCCGGCTTGCTGACGAGCCTTCGCGAGCGCTACGGCCCGGAATCGACGGCGAGCGGCGACCCGGCCATCCATCTCTGGGACATCCCCTCCTGCGGCGTGAAGATCCGATACCGGGTCCAGCTCTCCGAGGGGAAGCGGCCGCTCCTGGAGGAGCTCTGGATCGACCGGCTCCAGGAGAAGCCGGCGAAGTCGCCCGAACGCCGGATTCCCTGAGGGCGGCGGCGCGGCGCGCCTGTGCGATAGTCGATCGCGATCATGCGGCGCGCCCTCGTCGTCCTCGGCACCCTCCTCTTCGCCCTCTCACTCTTCGCCGCGGTGGGGGCCGTCTGGCTGGTGAAGCGGAACCTCCCCGACGACTTGGCCCCGGCGATCCCCTCTCTCCGGGAAGCGGTCCGCGTCACCGTCGACGACCGCGGCGTGCCGACGATCGCCGCCCGCTCCGTCGACGACGCGCTCCGGGTGCAGGGATATCTCACGGCGCGGGAACGGCTCTTTCAGCTGGAACTCCAGCGGCGGGCCGGGGAAGGTCGGCTCGCCGAGCTGCTCGGGAAAGGAGCGCTCGATCTCGACCGCCGGCGCCTCACCTTCGGGTACGCGCGCGTGGCGGCGCGGGCCGTCCCGCTCCTTCCGGACGTGGAGCGCGTCCATCTCCAGGCGCTGTCCGACGGCATCAACGCGTTCCTCGCCTCCCACGGCGGACGCCTCGGCCTGGAGTTCGCGCTTCTGGGGGAGCGGCCGCGCGATTTCACGCCGGCGGACGCGCTCCTCGTCATGCTCCTCATGTACGAGGACCTGACCACGGTCTGGCGCGACGAAGCCGCCCGCGACGCCAACCGGCAGCTTCCGCCGGACGTCGCGCGTTTCGTCTTCTCGTCGGTCTCCAGCGACGACGTGACGATCGTGCCGGACGGGACGCCGCTCCGTCCGCCCCCGCTGCCCGAGCTCTCTGCGGCGACGGAGAAGGGGAGCGCCGAGGCTGCGGCGGAGCCCGCGGAGGCGGCCGCGGGATCGAACAGCTTCGTGGTCTCGGGTGCGCTCACGAAGAGCGGCAAGCCGATCCTCGCGAACGACCCCCACCTCACGATCAACATGCCCGCGCTCTGGCTCCCAATGCGGTTCGAGATCGCCGGCCGCGAGGTCGAAGGGGTGACGCTTCCCGGGCTCCCCGGGGTCGTCCTCGGGAAGAACGACGCGATCGCCTGGGGCTTCACGAACCTCTACACGGACGTGCAGGACCTCTACCGGGAGAAGATCGTGGACGGCCGGGCGGTCCGGGGCGATGGATCGGAAGGTGTGGAGCTCCGGATCGAGACGATCCCCGTCCGCGGCGCGGCTCCCGAACGGCTCGAGGTGCGCGAGACGTCCCACGGGCCGCTCGTGACGAAGGAGCTGGCGCTCAAGTGGACGGCCCTCGACCCGCGGAACCTCCGGCTGCCGACGGTCGAGGTGATGATGGCGGGAACGCCGGCCGACTTCGACCGCGCCCTCGATGGCTTCTTCGGTCCGGCCCAGAACGTCCTCTGGGCCTCGGCCGGGGGCGACATCGGCTGGCGCGCGACGGGGCTGATCCCGCTGCGGCGGACCGGGACCGACGGGGGGCTCCCGTACGACGGCGCCGACGAAGCGAACGACTGGAAAGGCTTCCTCCCCCCGTCGAAGCTGCCGCGCGTCGTGAATCCGGCGTCGGGTTTCCTCGTCACCGCGAACAACCGCGTCATCGGAACGGGCTTTCCGGTGCCGGTCTCGACGCATTTCTGGTCTTCGGTGCGGGCGCGGCGGATCCGCGACCTGATCACGACGGCGACGCGGGGCGGCGCGAAGCTCGACCGGCGGGGGGTCGAAGCCATCCAGCTCGACATCGTGTCGGAGCCGATGCGGCGCCTGATGGAGGCCTTCGGGCCCTACCTGCCTCCGGACCTCTCGAAGCTCTTCTCCGGATGGGACGGGAGCGCGGACGCGCCGACGCCCCGGTTCCTGATCGCCCGCGCGCTCCGGAATCAGCTCGCCGAACGGACGCTGGAGGTCTGGAAGGTCCGGTCCGCCGGGATGTCGCTCGCCGAGGAGCGCGTCCTCGACGTGGCGCTGGCCGACCGCGCCGCGTGGCGGCG
>Ga0335085_10013045_pt1 | contig 12198 bp, 14 predicted proteins | sample Lox_Sample_45_FD_206712 | JGI IMG/M metagenome (GOLD analysis project Ga0335085, IMG submission 206712) | Soil microbial communities from Loxahatchee National Wildlife Refuge, Florida, United States - Lox_Sample_4.5 | ecosystem: Environmental > Terrestrial > Soil > Wetlands | place: USA...
GGCCCAACTTCAACTTCCAATTCGGAAGATTGACAGAATGCCTATCTCTTTTAACAGTTCATTGCCGATCTCTTTTCATATCTCATTCCCCACCTCATTTATGATCTCATCTACTACCTCATTGACTATCTCTAATCTCGTAGGCCTGTTGTGGTAGCGGGTTATGTTTCTTCGACAGACCAAGGAATGCTAGCGCATTCGAGGGTGGGATCGTGGACAGCGCGGCGTGGTGGCGTTCGTCTCAGACAATGGCCTGATGATCGCCGCAAGCGGCTCGGACCATTCACGCGCGGCGGTGACTGCGTCAGCGGGTCGCCTTGGCCAAGCACGGATCATTCCGTGCGCCCTGAACATTACTGATGTTTTAATTTACGTCGCAATTCGCAACGAGTTAGTAACAACCCTGCGTTGTCTCCAAATAGCTTGGGAGGCCTGGAATGATCGTTGGAAGAGATGATCGCTACGAAGAGATCGTGGGGCGGATTCGCGCGGCGGGAAGCCTTGCCGAAATGCAAGAGCTCGCCGCCAGTATATGCAAGGCCTATCATCTCGCAAACATCGCCTATCACGCTCTTTATATTCCCGGTGCGAAGGCTTTTAACCCGATCCTGGTCTTGACCTATGACCCAAGCTGGATCGAGCGTTATAAAAGCAACGATTATTTCAAAATCGACCCTGTGGTCGTGTGCGGCACGAAGAGTTTCCTGCCGTTGGACTGGTCGCGTCTCGACCGGGAGAACGCCGTTGCGCGCGGCTTTTTCGCGGAAGCCGATCGGTTTGATGTTGGCCGGCAAGGCATGACACTGCCGGTCCGTGGCGCGGAGGGTGAGCGGGCGCTTTTCACGATCACCGCCAATATGTCGGCGGCAGATTGGGAGGCGCGCCAGATCACCTATATGAAGGAATTCCAGATGATCGCGCATTTTATGCATGATCGGATCGTGGAACTGTCCGGCTATCGTGAGGCCAGGCCAAAGCCGATATTATCAGCGCGGGAGATGAAATGCCTGGAGTTGGCGGCGCGTGGCGCGGCACCCAAGCAGATCGCGGGCCGGCTGCACATCTCTGACAGAGCCGTTCGTCTGTTTTTGACGTCCGGCTGCGCCAAGCTGGGTTGTGCCAATATCCATCAGGCGATTGCCAAGATGGTCTCGCTCGAGATGCTGCACCCATCAGCAGGCGACGGCGCAGCGCCGATCAATATAACCGATTAACCTTCCAGCGTACTGGATGCGCTCCCTATCACGCGATGTGATCCGGGGCGATCTGCGCCATCCCGCGCGTAAATAGCCGCGCCATATGCGGATAAAATCTCGATGTGATGGCCAGATAATGGGGCTCGTCAAGATTCCGATTCGGAAGATTGAGATCATTCAAATCCCGCTTCTAAAAATGAACTGGACGCGCAGGAGAAGCGCGGATTTCTCGATCCCGTGAGGCTTTTGACGCTGCAGTTGATCACGACATTTTAATGAACACAAGCGGAGCTAAGATGATCGTAAATTTGAACCATGCCGACCGGGTTGAGCATCCCGTGTTATTTGACCAGATGTTCCAATCCCGCGCGGCGGTCTTTCATGAACGCCTTGGCTGGGATGTGACAGTCAAGAACGGCCTCGAGATGGACAGGTACGACGAGGAAGCTGACCCGGTCTATCTCCTGGCGATCGATGACGAGCAGCGCGTGCTGGGCTCCTTGCGTCTACTCGCAACCACCGGGCCGACGATGCTGCAAAGCGAGTTCGCGTATTTTTTTGACGATGCAGTGGATGTGGCGGCACCGACGATTTGGGAATGCACGCGGTTTTGCGTGCCGCCGGTCTCGGACGGGACCGCCCAGGATGTGAGCACGATATCCGCGCAATTGCTGATTGGCCTGTGCGAGCTCTGCCTGGCATCGGGCATCGAATATGTCGTCGGTGTTTATGAGACGCCGATGACCCGCATCTATGCGCGGATCGGCTGGAGCCCGGAGCCGCTGGCACGAGCGCGTCCCGAGATCGGCGACATACATGTAGGAATTTGGGAAGCCACCCCGGCGGTGCTTTCAACCATGCGCCAGCGCCTGTCCGCCCGGACCAATGGGCGGCAAATTCTGGTGGCATAGATGTTTGGGCGGTGGGATCGTTTGGGATGCCGGCGGCGTTCCCAGATCGCACCGCCCATGCTGTGGCAGGCAGCATGCTATAGATATCTGGGTGCCGGTGCGCTGGCCTGTCTGGTCGCAGCGCACCCGTCGCCAGCGCTCGCTGCCGCATTGTCAGACGCGGATTTTGCCAACCTGGCCGCACGTTGCACGCCCGCCGTGCCGGAATGGGTTCTGCGCGCCGTCGCCCGCACGGAAAGCAATTTTTATCCCTGGATGCTGCACGATAACACGGTGCATGCCAGCGACAGCCCGACCAGCTTGGCTGCCGCCGAGGTCGAGGCAAGCGCATGGATTGCGGAGGGTCATTCCGTCGATCTTGGCCTGATGCAAATCAATTCCGCGAATCTGCCCGCGCTGCGGATGACGGTGCGCGAGGCGCTCGATCCCTGCGCATCATTGGCAGCCGGCGCCGCGGTGCTGCGGGCCGCTTATGGCGATGGCCCGGTTGGAGCCGGACAACAGGCCGCCTTGCTGATGGCGCTGTCGATCTACAACACCGGCTCGCCGCTCAGGGGCATCATGAATGGGTATGCCCGGACGGTGATGCACAATGCGGGTGAGGCAATAGCCCCCGTGTCCTTGGCGCCAGCAAAGGCGATCAGTCCACCGGACATGCCGCCGAGTTGGGATGTCTCGGCCACAGGCATCTACACGCAAGCCCATGGGGCGCCATGGCTGGTGCCGCTGGGCTTGGGCGTGACGGCGCAAAGCGTTGTCGCGGCCAATGACGCCGGTTCCATACGCCAACCAATGAGGGCACCATGATGGAAAATATCGCCTCGTTCCTTTTCACGTATGTGCATAAGCCACGCCTGACCGCGTCGTGGCGCTTGACGCTGATGGCAGCGATGCTGGGCTCTCCGACTCTCGCCTATGCCCAGACCGTTTCTGGCGGCGCCAGCCCGCAGACGATGATCAATAATGTCTGCACCTTCATTCTGGGGCCGTTTGGCGAGACAATCGCCGTGCTCGGGATTATCGGCATCGGCTTTCTCTTCATGTTCGGCCGGGCGTCGCTGGGGGTTATTGCGGGCATTATCGGCGGCATCGTCATTATGTTCGGGGCCTCCTATCTTGGTCAGACGCTGACCGGGGGCGGCTGAGATGGAGCCCCTTGAGGCAGACATCCTCTACCTCGCGGCGACAAGGCCCGCGATGTTCATGGGGGTGCCGCTGAGCCTGGGGGCCATGCTGCTCATGCTGGCGGGGCTGATCGTCGTGCTGTTCAAAAACCCGCTGTACCTGATGATCATGGCGCCGCTCTGGTTGGCGGCGCGGGAGTTGGTGGCGCGCGATTATAACGCGGTCGGCGTCATGCTGCTTTATCTGCGCACCGCCGGCCGGTCGGTCGACAGCAAGAGATGGGGTGGCGCTTCGGTGTCACCGGCGCCGATCCATGACCGCCATCGCGGCCGGGGGATGCTCGATGTGGGGGGATAGCAGCCGTATTGAGCGCTCCGCCGCTCAATATCTGCCTTATATCGGGCATATCGGCCCGCAAACCCTGCTGCTGGAAAGCGGGGCGCTGCTGGCGATGGCGCATGTCGAGGGGCAGGCTTTTGAGCTGGCCGATCATGCCGCGCGCAACGCCCGGCTGCGGCTGCTCAACACGATCTATCGCAATCTCGCCGATGATAATGTCACCATCCATACGCATCTGATCCGGCATGTCGATCTGGCTGCCATGCCCGCGCGCCGGTTCCGTTCTGGCTTTGCCAGGGCGCTCGATACCGCCTACCGGGACAAGGTGTTGGCGGGCCGGCTGTACCGGAATGATTATTTTGTTAGCCTGCTGGTCTCGCCGCGCAGCCCACTGGGCACGGGCATCGCCAGCCGATGGGCCAGGTTGGGGCGAAAAATCCCGGAGATATCGGAGGGGCTGGCGCGAGAGTTAGAGGATCAATGGCTGGTTTTGGCCAATGGGCTGGAAGGGTTCAGAGTCCGGCGTCTCGGTGTGTATGAGCAGGGTGGCATCGCCTTCTCGGAAATTGCCGAAGCGCTGCGGCTGATCATCACCGGCCGCCCTTTGCGCGTGCCGATCGTCTCCGGGCATCTGGGTGATTCCATCTACACGGATCGTGTCATCTGCGGGCGGCGCGGTATAGAAATCCGTGCCCCAGATCAAAGCATCTTCGGGACGATTTTCTCTTTCCGGGAATATCCGGCGAAGACCAGGCCAGGGATGCTGAACACGCTTCTCTCCGCGCCGTTCCCTATCGTGCTGTCACAATCCTTTGCCTGCGTTACCCGCGCCCAGGCACAAGACCGGCTGTCCCTGAAATCCGCCCAGATGCTGGGCGCACAGGACAAAGCTTTGAGCCAAATCGCCGGGCTGGAGGAGGCTGCTGACGCCTTGGCATCCAACGAATTCGTCATGGGCGCGCACCACCTCTCGCTGGCGGTATACGGGGAGTCATTGGCTGCTGTTGAGGAGCGCGCTGGCTTGGCCCGTGGGCGGCTTGCCGATGCGGGTGCCGTGGTCGTCGAAGAGCGGCTGGGGTTGGAAGCGGCGTTCTGGTCGCAATTGCCGGGTAATCTGGAATGGCGCACGCGGCCAGGGGCGATCAACTCACGCAATTTCGCTGGTTTGTCGAGCTTTGATAATTTCCCTTCGGGCGAGGAGACCGGGCATTGGGGCGCTGCGATCGCGCGGTTCCGCACGGATGGTGGCACGGCCTGTAATTACGTGCCGCATGTCGCCGATGTGGCGATGACCGTCATCTTCGGCCCGATTGGCTCCGGCAAGACCGCGCTGTTGATGTTTCTGCTGGCGATGTTCGAACAATCTATAGCCTCAACCATAGATGCCGAGAGTGCCGCGCCGCGCCGGGCCGGTTCGGTGGTGTTTTTTGACAAGGACCGGGGCGGGGAATTGCTGGTTCGCGCCACGGGCGGCACCTACCTCGAATTGCGGCGCGGTGAAGCGTCGGGGCTGGCGCCGCTACGGGGGCTGAAGGACACCGAGGCCGACCGGGATTTTTTGCGTGGTTGGCTCATCGCGCTGGTGCAGAGCGATGGCAAAGGCGGGCTGAATCCGGAGGAGGAGAAACGCCTGGAGCGCGCCATTGCTCGGCAGCTGAGCATGCCGGAAGAATTGCGTTCGCTCGCGGGCTTGCGGGAATTCCTTGGCCATGCCGACCCGATGGGGCTTGGACCTCGCCTTGAGAAATGGTGCCGGGGCAATGCGCTGGGCTGGGCGTTTGACGGCGAGCACGACGAGGTGCACCTCGATGACGCGATTACCGGCGTCGATATGACGCACCTTCTCGAGCATGACGAGGTTTGCGCGCCTGCCGGGGCTTATTTGCTCTATCGCGTGACTCAGATTCTCGATGGACGGCGCGTCGTGCTGAGCATCGACGAATTCCGGTTCTACCTCAAAAATCCACAATTTGCTGCGGTGGTCGATAATCTGCTGCTCACCGTGCGCAAGAGCAATGGCGCGGTCTTCCTGGCGCTGCAAATGCCCGAGCATATTCTGGAGAGTCCGCTCGGGGCCTCGATCGTAGCGCAGTGCCAGACCAAGATCATGTTCCCTTCACCGACGGCCGATCGAACTGTTTACATCGAGGGGCTCAAATGCACTGAAGGTGAATATCGCGCCGTGCGGGAAGATATGGTGGCGGGCAAACGCCGGTTCTTGCTCAAGCGCGAGAAAGCCAGTGTCATTTGCGAGTTCGATCTCGGCGAACTGCGCGATTATGTCGCCATCCTTTCAGGACGGGCGAATACCGTGCGCTTCGCTGAAAAGCTGCGCCGGAGGCTGGGCGATGATCCAGAGAAGTGGCTGCCAGAATTTTTGCGTTCCTACCATGACGCCAAGGACTGACAGGAGGACATCATGAAACCAGCCCTGTTTGCGTTCGCGATTCTCAGTGCCGGAGTGATGCTTGACCTGGGGACGGCGTCGAACGCCACCGCGCAGATGGCGGTGATCGATAGCGCCAATCTGGCGCAGAATATCCAGACCGCGGCGCAGTCGGTCATCGCGGTTGAACAGCTCAAGGCGCAATTGGCGCAGCTTGAGCAGACCTATCAGATGTTCACCAATCCCACCAATATTTTAGGCATGGCGACGGGGATGGAGAACCAGACCATCGAAAACCCGATGCCACTGGCGAACGCTATGACGGGACTGGTGGAGGGATCGACCGCCCCTTCCGGTGCGGCGGCGAGCTTTTTCAACCAGGACCACGTTTATACGCCAACGGACGGCTCGGTTGCGAGCACACAGCTCAATGCCAATGGACAGGCCATCGCCAATATCGAGGGCATTGCATCGACGAATCTAGCGGTGATTCAACAGCGCATGCAGGAGTTGCCAAATTTGGAAGCGGATTTGAACGCGGCAACGTCGATTACCCAGGTTGACGCGATAAATGGCCGCATTTCGGCGGAATCGCAGTTCGTACAGGCACAGCAAGCGCAGGCACAGAATCTCCAAGTGCTGGCGAATGAGCAGGCATTATCGCAACAGCAACAGGAGAAGGAGCAGTTTGTAGAGGATATGACGAATGCCTCGTCTGACTATAGCCAGGCCGCTGCGGCGGACAACTCAGGACAATAGCTATGCCAAATTGCAAAGTTATCATTGGATCCTTGATCGTAATAGGTGGCTGTGGCGCATTTTATTTTGTCGTCGGTCACAGTCACATTGATCACTCAATCGGCCAAACACAGCCTGAAATTAGCCAGGTGTTTTTGGCGCTCGAGGCGCACTCAGCAGCATGGTATCTCCGTCACCCGGAAGTCCTTAAGCGGGATGAACAGCGCTGCGCCGGAAATGCCGAGATTATCACGCCGGCAGCATGCCAAAATGTAGCATCTGCGGATGCTGAGCTTGCAGGCGCAGATTACGCAAACGCTGCGGCTGCATTCAACGCACCGGCAGGAGATCCGAATTCGAACCCCAAACCTCCATGAGGTGAGTGATGGCAAGCGCAAGCAACCTCGATCCGTTCTATGTGTTCGATCAAACGATACAGCAGCCGTTTACGAACGGAATGACTGCCACGGTTAATGCGGCGATGACGGCGATACAGGGACCACTTACAGCGATAATTGTGCTTTGGATTATTTTGACCGGTATCCTTGTTATGCGGGGAGATGTAGGTGTAAGGACGGGTGTTTCGAGGATTATAGCAGTCAGTTTAGTGGTTGGCCTGCTTATGTCCGCAACGCTTTATAATGAGTATATTGTTTCATTCTTTTCGAGCGGTATTCCGAACTGGCTCTCTTCGTCGTTTTTGGGTGTAACGGGCGCACAACCCACGGCTCATCAGTTTGATGCGATTTGGAATGAAGCCAACGAATTATTCGTGACCGCAGAGCGGAATTTGAATTTCTATAATGTCTTGTATTCAGTTGAGCTTGGGCTTTTGCAAGATTTTATTGTTTTTCCGATTGGAATCACATTTTTTATTTATGAGGCAACCAAAATCATGACTGATGTGATTGTTTCAATTGGGCCGTTTGTTCTGACCGGATACTTATTCAACGCAACAAGGGGAATTGCCGACAGATTTGTTGGCAAGCTTATAGGATTAACGATTCTCACGCTTCTCATCGACATTGTCTTGAGCATTATCATAAACGGTGATGCCGCATACTTTAATGCGAGTATGTCAAATTTGAGTGTCGCGAATACGGCAGAAACAGTAACCATCTGTATTCAGTTTTTGGTATTCCTAATGCTGGGCAGCTTGATTTGCGCGTTCTTGCCAGCGATTGCGAGTTATCTCGGTGGCGGCGTTTCCGTCAGTCCGTTGAGTATGGCTTCGTCAGCAATGCAAGCAGGGCGCGTGGTGCAAATGGTTCGTGGTGGTGGGCATCCATATCCAGGGAGAACTTAGATGAATAAACTTATCGTTATCTTAACGAATAATCTGGTTCATCTCCCCCTGTTGCTGATCCTGCTGTGGGTTGCCTACCGGAAATTTATCTCGAAAAAACCACTTCCTGCGATATTGGCGATTCCGGGGCGGCTGTTTCGGATGCTGCTGATCATCCTCACCTTTGGGTTTCTTGCGGGTTGCTCCAATTCCGATCCTATTGCCGTGGCATCGGGGCCGCTATTTGCGTTGAATACGAGCCATTGGCAGCCAACTTCGCAAGATCTGTCTGCACCTCCCGTGGTCGCGGACCGGTAGGGGGCGGCAATGGTTCAAAATTCCGGCGCATTCCCGCTCGCTCCGGCAATGCTGGACAAGCATTACAAGGAGGTCTTGTCCTTTCAGGAAGCCCGGGCGCGCTCGGCACGGCTGCTGTCCAAGGGGGCGCTGGTGGCTTTGGCGGTTTCCATGCTTGCCAACGCGGGGCTGGGATGGGCGGTGGCCTCGATGCTGCCGCTGACCAAATTGGTGCCGGTTTATTTTTTGATTCGCCCGGATGGCACGATCGACGATTCGGTTGCGCTCTCGACATTGCCGCCGTCCACGCATGAGGCGGTGATTCGTGCAGCACTTTGGCAATATGTGCAAATGCGCGAAGGCTATTCCTATGACACGGCCCGCTATCGCTACGACATTGTCTCTGGCATGTCGGATGCCGCGACAAAGGCCGCCTATCAGGCATGGTTCAATTATCCGAATCCGCAATCTCCGCAGGTGACGATTGGCAAGAACGGCATGCTCACCGTGGAGCCGATTTCGGTGGCATTGATCGGGCCTGGTGTTGCGCAAGTGCGTTATCAGCGGATTTTTGAGGCGGGCACGAACACGCCATTGACCACCACCTGGACCGCGACGGAGCAATTCGAGGAGGTCGAAACAATGTCCGATGCTGAGCGGCTGGATGATCCGGGCGGCATCATTATCACCAGCTACCAGGATGAAGAGGATGCGGCGCCATGAGGCGGGTTTTTACGCTGGCCTTGCTGGGCGGCTTGGCGGGCACGGTGGTGGCACATGGGGCGTATGCCGATCAAACGCCGGCCGCCGGTTATTATGACAGCCGCATGCGCTACGTTGCCTATAACCCGGGCCAGGTGGTGCATTTGTCGACCATCGTAGGGGCGACGATGGTGATCAGCTTCGCGCCGAGCGAGACGGTGACCTCGGTGGCGGAGACGGACAGCCTGCATCTGGCGGCGGTACCGAAGGGGAATTATCTGTTCCTCAAGCCCAGCGCGGCGCTGCAATTGCAGCCGATCATCGTGCTCACGCAGCGCCAGGATGGTTCGCTCCGGCGCTACGTTTTCGAAATCGAGACCGTGAACGCGCCGACCACGGCGGATGGCGCAGACGGCGTGTTCTACTCCGTGCAGTTCACCTATCCAGCGGATGAGGCCGCTGCAACGGCGGCGCAGGCGGCGGCAGATGCGGAGAAAGTCGAGCAGCTCAATCGGCTTGCCTTGCAGCGGGCCACGCAAACCGCGGCAAATTCGCTTCTTCAGAAAGAGCAAACCAGTCCCGATGCCGGACCGCGCAATTACAAATATGTCGCGCAAGGGGATCGTTCGCTTGTGCCGCTGGCGGTTTGGGATAATGGCTATTCCACGTTGCTACAATTCGCTGGAAATGCGCGCATTCCCTCGATCTTCGTGATCGACCCGGATGGGAAGGAGGCAACCGCCAGCTACGCGGTGAACGGCGATGTCGTCCAGCTCGACCAGACCGCCCGGGAATGGCGCCTGCGTGACGGCGGGACGGTGCTGAATATCTATAATCTCGGCTATCAGTCGGTGGGCGGCAATCCGGAGACGGGTACGACCAGCCCCGACGTCTCGCGCATCATCGATCAGCCGGGAGGTTCGCCATGAGCGGGCAGGCGCCACGTGGGCCGGATGCAATAGAACCGGCCAATCATGGGCCGGCATCACCCGTCGAGGATGGGCGGTCCCCGGTCGCGGGCAATCCACGCCGCGAGCTGAGCACGGGCACCAAGCTTGGCATTCTGGCGCTCATGGCGGTTCTGGGACTGGGATTCATCTGGTTCAACGCCTTGTTCAGCCACACGCGGGCGGACCTGCAAGCAGCCCAGCCAGCGACATACACGAATGGGGGTGAGGCTTTCAGCGCGCCACCGGTGACTGCCGTGAAGCCGTCCGCGCAGGCCTTGCCCGATCCCGCGTCGGCAGATGCACAGGCTCCGCTCCTGGGAGCCTCATCGCAGCCCTCACCGGATTCGGCGCCGATCATGGCGTTCTCTGGTTCGACCGTGTCCGCGCCCATCCAGCCGGTCTCCTCAACCACTGACCAGCCGGGCGCGGTGGCGGTGCCACCGGCGCCGGATAATTCCCCCTTGGCGGCCCGGCTGAAGCCCACCGTTCTCGAGGGCGAGCAGGCATCGGTTCTGCAAGATACCGACATGGTGATCACCGCGGGCACGATGATCCCCTGCACATTACAAACCGCGATCGACAGCCAGCTCCCCGGTCTGGTGACCTGTGTGGTACCGATCGACATTCGGGGTTCGACGGGTAACGTCGTGCTGCTTGATCGTGGCACAAAAATCGTCGGCCAGCTGGAAAATGGCCTTCTCCAAGGGCAGAACCGGGTGTTCGTCGATTGGACCCGCGCTGAGACGCCGGATCATGTCATTGTCACGCTGGATTCGCCGGGTTCCGACGAGTTGGGCCGAGCTGGCCTGCCAGGGGCGGTCGATAATCATTTCTGGGACCGGTTTGGTGGGGCGCTGATGCTGACCCTGGTGCAAGGCGGGCTGGATGCGGCGACGGTCGCGGCGGCGGGGCGTGGCAACAGCAATTCCGCCTCACAGCAGGCAGCTCTGGGTTTTGTCTATGCCGCGCAAAGCAACGGGCAGTTGGTTGCCAATACGGCCCTGGCAAACTCGATCAACATTCCGCCGACACTGACCAAGAACCAGGGCGATACCGTGTCGCTGATCGTGGCGCATGATCTGGATTTTTCCAGCGTGTACCGGCTGCGGCTCGACGATACTGGCGCGGAGACTGGCAATGGCGGGTGAGGCGGCGCGCTTGCTTGAATTTCTGATGCAGCCGTTGACGCCCTGGCTGGACGATCCCGCCACGGAAGAGATTTGCATCAACCGGCCGGGTGAGCTGTTTGTCCGCCAGCGTGGCCAATTCCGTGTGGAAGCCGTGCCGCTCGATTACGCAGACCTCGAGGATATCGCGACCCTGGCCGGGGCGCTGCGCAAGCAGGATGTCGGGCCGCGCAGCCCGCTTTGCGCCACCGAGTTGCCGGGCGGGGAGCGGCTGCAAATCTGCATGCCGCCCGCCGTGCCGTCTGGTTCGTTCAGCATCACCATCCGCAAACCGGGACATGCGGTGGCGCCGCTCGCCTCACTGGTGAGCCGCTACCGGGTGGCGGGCTGGAACAGCTGGGCCAGCCGTAAAGAGGCGACGCAGCGGGATTTCGCAGACTTACTCGCCCTCTACGATGCCGGAGATATCAAAGCCTTCCTGGAACGTGCGGTGCTGGCGCGGCTCACCATCCTGCTCTGCGGCGCCACGGGTTCGGGCAAAACGACGATGAGCAAAACGCTGATCAGCGCGATCCCAGAGCACGAGCGGCTGATCACCATCGAGGACACGCTGGAGCTGGTCATCCGCCAGCCCAATCATGTCCGGCTGCTCTATGCCAAGGATAATATCGGCCTGGCGCGGGTGACACCGGAGATGCTGCTACAAGCCAGCCTGCGCATGAAACCCGACCGGATCCTGCTGCAGGAGCTGCGTGACGATGCGGCCTGGACCTATATCAACGAGGTGGTCTCCGGCCATCCTGGTTCGATCACCACCATCCATGGCCGCAACCCAGAACAGGCATTCCGGCGGTTATTTGCCCTGGTGAAGGGCAGCCCGCAGGGCGGCAGTTGGGATGACAAGACGCTGATGGAATTTCTGTCCGCCGCCGTCGATCTGATTATCCCGTTCCACAATGCGGGCGCGGTCTATGAGATCGGTGAGGTGTGGTTCGCGGCCGATGCGGCCCGCCGTGGCGAGACCGCGGCGCATTTGCTGCGGGCGGCATGAGCCATGAGCATCACCCTCTCAGAGCAGACCGGTCAGCTCATCGTCAAAGCCGGTTTTGGTTTCATCCTGGCGCTTATGGCCTGGACCGTGG
>Ga0335085_10013046_pt1 | contig 12198 bp, 13 predicted proteins | sample Lox_Sample_45_FD_206712 | JGI IMG/M metagenome (GOLD analysis project Ga0335085, IMG submission 206712) | Soil microbial communities from Loxahatchee National Wildlife Refuge, Florida, United States - Lox_Sample_4.5 | ecosystem: Environmental > Terrestrial > Soil > Wetlands | place: USA...
CAGCCGTGCATCAGCGGCGAGATCAAACGGCACTTCCGCGACCGGCGCTGGCAGATGCGGGTCCGCCGCCAGGACCAGGAACTGTTGCTTGAGATGCGTGCCGCCGAGGAGACCCTGACCCAGCAGTTCGGCCGCATGCCCGATGACCGCGAACTGGCTTGGCACCTCGCTGTCCCCGAGGACCACGTGCGCGAAGCCCGCCAGGCCTACCTGGCGTTCAGCACCTGCTCGCTAGACGCGCCGGTGGCGCACGGTGACGATCCCTGCCTGCTCGCCGAGGTGCTTGGCGAGGACGACCCGGCTGTCACCCATTCCGTCGATATCGAAGCCGTCCGCGCCCACCTGGACGAGCTCCCTGAACGCGAGCAGCGCATCTTGATGCTGCGGTTCTACGGCAACCTCACCCAGGAGCAGATCGGCGACCGTCTCGGCATCTCCCAGATGCACGTATCCCGCCTGCTGGACAGGGCACTGACCTATCTCCGCGCGCAGATCGCCGAGCCGGCATAGAGGGCATCAGATCCAGTAGGCCGAGAGCGAGCCGGCATACGCCGACAGCTATGAGCGGTCGGCGTATGCCCAGCGCCGCTCAGTCGCCTCGGCCGGTCATTGCATCCCTGGCTTTGTCGGCCGCGGCCGCGATGGGCCCCGCGGTCTTCAGCGCGCCTGGCGAAGGCGGCGTGTGCGGATGCGGCCGGGTGGGCGCGGTCTTCTTGCCCTCGGCTATCTTCTCGCCGAGCTCGGCCGACGTCTCGGCTGGTAGCGCGGTCCGCATCAGGGGCCAGACCTGCGACTCCTCGAACTCGATGTGTTCCCGGGCGTCCATGATGAACTTGCCGAGCAACTGCTCGAACTCGTGATCGCTCGGTCCGAGCTTGTCCAGGCTGGCGAGCACCTGCTTAGCGTCCTGTTCCTGTCCGGTCGCCTCGTCGGCCAGCGTGCTGCCTGACCCTAGGTGCTGCCGCACCGCGGGCCAGAAGTACATCTCCTCCAGCGCCTCGTGCCTGGACTCCTCGATGATCAGTTGTTCGGTGATCTTCTTGCGCAGCGCGAGCTGGTCCTCGGTGGCCCCGCTAGCCCTCGTCGGGCCCTTTTCGAGTTCAGTCAGCATGCCCTTGACATCCTGGTGATCCTGGGCCAGTACGGTGAAGACATCTGCCATTCTTGCTCCCTTGGTTGGGCGTCTGTATGGACCGGCCCCTGCCCTTTCGAATGTGGACTAACCCTGCCGCCTGCGGGCCATCAGCGTGGCGCGCTGTTCACGCGCCGCGCTGGTGTCAGGTTCATGCGGCCGCTCCGGGTCTCGGTGAGTTCTTCCAGACTGAGGCCCTTTCTGCGTCCCGGTGGCTATCGGGCAAGCCCCCTGTTTCGAGGAGGACCTTGGTCCAGCCGGGCTCCCGGCCGTCAAAGGCCTCGTAGGCCTCGATCGCTGTGGGCGGAGCCCTAGTCCTCCGGAACGTGCGAGGGCTGGCCCGTGACCCGGGCTAGCCAGAGCCAGCCTGACCCGACCGTCGCAGATAAACTCCGCTGATCGCAGTTCGCCTGAGTATGTCGGCTGGCCCTGGGTAGCCGCTTCTTCGCATCCGCTGGTATCGGCATCACCTGGCGAAAGGATTGATCATGGCCAGCCAGACGCTGCGCGGCCGCAAGGTCGCGATCCTGCTCGCGCCCGCGGGAACCGAGCAGATCGAGTTCACCGAACCGAAGAAGGCCGTGGAAGAGGCGGGTGCCGCTGTCGACGTGATCGGCGCGCAGGCTGGGTCCGCCCGCACCTACCACCACGACCTGGATCCTGGCCAAACCTTCACGGTCGACAAGACCTTCGACGAGGTCTCCGCCGACGACTACGACGCCTTGCTCGTGCCAGGCGGCACCGTGGGCGCGGACAAGCTTCGCGGGGAGGCCGCCGCAGTGCGCCTGGTCCGCGGCTTCTTCGGGGCCGGCAAGCCGGTCGGGGTCATCTGCCACGGCCCGTGGACGCTGGTGGAGGCCGATGTGGTCCGTGGTCGCACCCTCACCTCCTGGCCAACCCTGGCCACCGATATCCGGAACGCCGGCGGTAACTGGGTCGATCGAGAGGTAGTCACCGACCAGGGCCTGGTGACCAGCCGCAAGCCCGACGACTTGGCTGCCTTCTGCGCCAAGATCGTCGAGGAGTTCGCCGAGGGTAAGCACCCGGCACAGGCCCGCAGCGCCTAATCCGGATAGTCGGTGCAGCGAATCGGGTCGTGCCAGACGGCTCAGCGGGGGAGCGGCGCGTTGCCCATCCTGGCGGGAGCGGACCCGGCAAGGTAGATCACCCGGCGGGCGATATTGACCGCATGGTCACCGAGTCGCTCGTAAAAGCGCGCCATCAGCGTCATCTCCATCGCCACCGGCAGAGCCATCGTGCCCGAGGCGAGTTCAGCCGCCAAGCTGGCATGCAGCTCGTCCAGCTCATCATCGGCGTCGGCCAGTGCCGGCGCGGCGGTCCCGTCCCGCTGGCACCAGCAGTCCGCGGCCCGGCGCCACATGCCGCAGGCAAGCTCGTCCATCTGCTTGATGAGCTCGCGGCAGCGCGACGATAGTTCCGGGCCGGGGATATGGCCGGCCCGGGACGCGATATGGCACACCAGGTCGTGGGAGCGCTCCAGCTCCGGTGCGATCCGCAGCACGGACAGCAGGAACCGCAGGTCCGAGGCGACGGGAGCCTGCAGCAGGATTTCCCGGCTGACGAGCTGCTCGATCCCGCGGTACCGGGCATCGATGATCCGCTCACGCTCAGCCAGCGGCCCGGCTACCTCGTAACTGCCGTCCAGCACCGCCTGCGTCACGGCCGGCAGATCCTCGCAGATCATGGCGAACAACTCCATGACCTCGGCGTCGATAGCGTCCAGCTGGCGGTCAAATTCTCGCCGGTACACGGCCACACCATCCTCTCCCCGCCTGCCCGCCTGCCCGCCTGCCCGCCTGCCCGCCTGCCCGCCGCAGGCATATACCAGCTGTAGGGCCCCGGTCCTTACTTCCAGCCTGGACACCGGACCGGCTGGCTCGTCAACCGTGGGTTGATGTACTGCCCATGACGGTGCCGTCTAACCCACCGAAGGGCACCCCGGCCAACCATGCGCACCGGCTCCCGAGGCTCAGCTCGGGGCCTGTCAGCGGAACCGCGCGAGGGCCTGTGATCCGATTACGAGGCCCCGTCTGATCCGTGAGCGGCTGCGTCTGCGGTCGGCGGGGCCTCCCGGCGCTGGTTGGGCAGTTAGCCGGACTTCGGTGGTTCGGTAGTGCTTGCGCGGTTACCCGGCGACGGCGAAGGTAATGGCGTGGCATGGTGATCAGTAGGCTTCTACGCCGGGTCCGCGGGTGCGGTGCTGTGCCGCCGTGCCCGTTGTCTGCGCCGGGCTGTGGACTCCTTCATCAGGGCGGCGGCCGTTTGATCCGCCGGGTGACGCGTGCGCGAGGGCGTCGTCCAGGCTGGTGAAGCTGGGGATCATGCGGTCAATGCCGGTGAGCGCGAAGACGCGCAGGACCGCAGCATCGGGAATGACCAGCCGCAACTCGCCGCCGTCGGCCTGGGCGCGCTTGTGCGTCGCCAGCAGCGTATGGAGCGCGGAGGAGTCGCAGAACCGGGTCCGGGTCATGTCGGCCACGAGCGTCCCGGGCCCGTCGGCGGCGGCCTCCAGCAGGGCCGAGCGCAGGTCCGGAGCGTTGGCGATGTCGATCTCCTCCGGTGCCGCCACGACCGGCACGCCGCTGACCAGCTCGACGGGGAACCTGCCGTCATGCATCTGCGTCACCTCCGCGCTGCGGTGCCCGTGCCGGGTCGACCGCGCGGGGCGGGTGACCGACCGGCGTGATACCAGGATCGGCCTGCGGCCGGAGGCCTGTCAATAGAAACACGAAAAAAATTACACGTTTTTTCTCTCGCGGGAAATAACTCGCGAACTCTACGCTGGGGAGACATGAGCGACGATGACGAGAGAGGCGGGTCCTGGACGCTGCTCACCGGGCACGGGCACGTGCTGGTGGAGATCGCCCGCAACCCCGACGCCCGGATCCGCGACATCAGCCCGGTGGTCGGCCTCACCGAACGTACCGTCCAAGCCATCGTGGCCGACCTGGAGGCCGCGGGCTACCTCACCCGGACCCGGATCGGGCGGCGTACCCGCTACACCGTGAACCCAGACAGCCCGTTCCGGCATAAAGCCCAGGAAGGGCTCCGGGTTGGCCCGCTCCTTGACCAGCTGACCGAGATGGCCGACGCCGACACACCCAGCCCGGAGACGGCCCGGCACCAGCCAAAGGGGAACAGCCGTGGCTCGCCCGGAGCCAGCGGCGATCCTCCGCGCCGAGGCAGCAGCTGATGCGACAGTCCGAGTACGCGCGCTCATGGCCCGGCTGGAGTCCATGCCGGTGATCGAGCAGGCCAAGGGCACCATCATGGCCCCGTCACACTACGGGGACGCGCAATCATTCGACCTGCTGCGCCGGGCGTCCCAGCGCAGCAACGTGCCGGTGGGGGTAGATCGAGCAGGGGCCTGGGAGGCCGCGACGAGCGAGGTGAAACGTTCATCAGGATCGCCACCGGTGCTGCTGGGGGATCAACGTTCCAGGACGATGAATTCTCCCGCGATGCTCCGCCGGTCACCACCGGCATGCTCACCAGGGCGGTCCCGGCCGCGTCGGCGGTCGTGTACGTCCGCCACGACACGTGGTCCGGATAACTGCTCACCGATCACGCGCCGCCCAGCGCACCAAGCTGGCCCAACTCAGGAACAGATATGCCGGTGCGGAATAGATCGCTGTCTGTGGGTAGCAGCATCATGACACTTCGGTTTATGAGCCAGCCGGTCCCGGGCTCCCCGGCTGCCGCTGTCCTGTCCTTCGGGAAGGTCCGGTTCCCGGACAGGTATGCCTCGTGCGGGAGGTGGATGCAGGTGCCCGAGGCCAGGTATCTCATCAAGATGATCAACGGCGTGCCCGTGGTGGCGGCGCCTGCGGAGATCGACATCACCACCGCGGAGCAGCTCCGCGCGGTCCTGCTGAGGGCGGCCGGGTGCGGGCAGCCGACGGTCGTGGTGGACATGACCCGCACCGCGTTCTGTGATTCGTCGTGTCTTCATACCCTGCTGCGGGCGCACAAGCGGATCGTGGCCGAGGGCGGCGAACTGCGCCTGGTCGTTCCCCGGGACGGCGCCGTCGCCAGGATCTTGAACCTCACCGCTCTGGAGCGTCTCTTGCCCTGCTTTTCCAGCCTGTCACAGGCGCTGGCCCTGGCACCCGCCTGTGCAGCCCGGCGCAGCCAGGAGTGCTAGCGGGCTGCCACGTCATAGCCGAGAGCCGCTATCTAAGGCGACGGGCTGCGGCTGGTCATCACCGCCGACGGCGCCGCGGACCGGATCTTCGCATCATCCGCCTGGACCGGATCATCACCCTGTTCGGCAGCCTGGACGAGGCCTGACCCCGACGCCCGCCGCCGGGCAGGGTCACGCTTGCCCATAATTCCGCTGGGGTGGCGGCCTTCAAGGGCCGCCTAACGTCAGGTCCCAGTCCGACCGGAACTTCCCTCGTTCTCCGTCGCATCCGCGAGGCCCAGCCGCGCTTGAGCCGAGAGCCTCGGCGGCCTGTCCCCGCCCGCGGCCTCGTGGCTCCACCAGATGTTTCTGGCTGTCCTGCGGGGTAGTGACGGCCCGTGCCGGATATCGCTTTTGTGGGCTTGGGCCGGATGGGCGCCCCGATGTGTGCCGCCCTGGTCCGGGCCGGCTATAAGGTCACCGCGACCGACAGGCGCGCCGAGCGCGGGTCGGCCGCTATCGCGTGCGGGGCCAGCTGGCAAGGCACGCCCGCTCATGCGGCCTCGGCGGCGGGTGTGCTGATCACCATGCTGCCCGGGCCCAGCGAGGTCCGCGCGGCGATGCTGGGCGAGACCGGCGCGCTGAAATCGCTGGCCGCCGGAGCAGCATGGATCGATATGAGCAGTAATTCGCCGGCCGCCGCCCGGCCCGTCCAGGTCCAGGCCATGAAGCAGGGCGTGGACGTCCTTGAGGCGCCGGCGGGCGGCGGGATCGCGGCCGCGCGGGAGGGATCGCTGCAGCTGTTCGTCGGGGGGGAGGCGAGCGTGGTGGAACGGCACCGCGGGGTGCTGGAGGTCCTCGGCGACCCCGGACGGATCGTCCACGCCGGCGGGCACGGCACCGGATACACCGTCAAGCTGCTGGTAAACCTCCTGTGGTTCGGGCAGGCGGTGGCCACCGCGGAGGCGCTGCTACTGGGCCAGCGGGCGGGTGTCGATCCTGCCGTGCTGCGGCATGCCCTCGCGGGCAGCGCTGCGGCCAGTGCTTTGATCCGCCATGACATCGGCCTGGTTTTCCGCGGCGACTATCTGGCCTCATTCGGGGTGGACCGGATCTGCGAGGAACTAGAGGCGGTGACCGCGCTGGCCGACGAGTACCAGGTGCCGTGGGAGCTATCCGATGTTGTTCTGCGGACCTACCGCCGTGCCCTGGACCGCTACGGGCCCGCCGATGGGGAACTCCTGGCCGTGTCACTGCTCGAAGACGAAGCAGGCGACAAGCTGCGGACCGCGCACAGCTAGCGGTCCGCCCGGTCATCCTGCTGCTCGCCTCGCTCGGCTTCTCGTTCTACGTGGCTGAGCTCGCGGTCAGGAGGCCCGGCCTGTGTGCGCTGCCCGGGCCGGCGAGTGCGTCGGCCGAGGTGCGGAAGGATGTTTCACACTGCCCGCACTGGTCCCGACGACCAGATCAACGTGGGCGACCGGATACGGCAGCCGGTCCTGCAAGCAGGCCAGCGCGCCCGTCATCCAGGCCGCCCGAGTACGCCCTCGGCACCCAGCACCCGGGCCGTCCGGTGAAGGGAGCGGCAGCTGGCCCGGTCCGGGGTGAAAGTCACGACAGCCACGAAACGCTGTGCTTCCCGCCCGCACCGGGCGCAAACAAAACCGGGCATGCGGGCGGCGCGGAAACGGTGACCGGTACCGCGGCTTGTCCCGACTCGTTGATAGCCCGGACCAGCTGCTGCAGGACGGGGTCGATGTCGTGCCTGGCCATGAGGGACTCCCTACGTCGTAGCGCGGCCAGTCCTACTACCCGCGGCGACCCGGGTAACACGTGTCAGGCTGGCCCGATGACGGCCGGCGCCGAAGGTACGCTGCCCCGAAGTCAGGTTCCCGGGCCAGCGCGCGCAGTACGAGGCTGAATCCGCGGGGCGCTCGCGCCTGGCGGCGCGCGCCCACGGACGCGCCTGTCACGCCGGGGCTCGCACTCATGCCCGTTCGGAACAAAGATCTCTAATCCCGAAAGGACCAGGCGCTGCTCCGGTGACCAGATTCACGGCCGCGAACGTGCGCGCTCATGCGAGCAGGCCTGGATATCCGAAGCGGTTTAGCAGCAGATGACGCTGGTAGACAGGACGTCTGCCGACTGCGCGGCCTGGGTGAGTCGGTACTATAACAACCTGGGGTAACGGTGCTGCGCGTACCAGTTAGGGCCTGGCGCTGCAGCGATCGGGGAGGCGATACCCATGAATTGCATGGCCCTGAAGAACGGGTATATGTCGCTTCTGACCTGCTTGCCCGATGCGGACCGTTCCGGTGCCTATGGCTAGCGACGGCCCTGCTGGCGAATCAATCGGACCCTACCGTCCGACTGATCAGTGGCGGCCGATGCTGGCCGGGCCCGACGGTATGTCGCCATTCCTTGACATGACCTTTGATGCCGGCACGCTGCATGCGCTGCGAGCGGAAGTGCGAGTCAGCGTTCTCCGGGCCGGACTTCCTGACGGCCGGGCCGAGGACGTGGTTCTAGCCGTTCACGAACTGGCGGCGAATTCCGTCCGCCATGGCGGCGGAGCGGGGCGGCTGAGGGTGTGGAAACTAGCCGGGTCATTGCGGTGTCAGGTTGACGATGGTGACCTGCTTGGAACCGCCGAGTCGGGAGCCAGCCATACCGGACTAAGGAGTGCCTCAGGCCGGAGGTCGATGAACTCGTTGCCCTGCGTGCCCGGTCACGGTTTGTGGGTGGTGCAGCAGGTAGCCGATCAGGTGCAGTCCCTGTCCGGCCTGCGCGGAACCAGCATCATGACCACCTTCGGCCTGCCCGAAGACGTTTCACCCAACGTCCCGCATGATTGAGCCCGGCCGCAGCTCTCGTCTTCCGAGTGCCTCGGCCGGCCTGTCACCAGCGGTACCAGTGTCCGCGCGACATGACAGTCTGCGCGGCCGTCAACCGCAGGGCACGGGCATACGTACGTTGATCTCAGCTCCGCCGCGGAAGCGGCCGCCTCGGCACCTCGGCACTTTCAGGCCGGGCCTGGCTGGACAACGCCAGAGGGCCTCACGATGGTGCCCTGCGGGCGCTGTCCTTCCGGGCGCCGCGGATCCAGCGCCCCGAGTCCGGCTGAATCGATGAAGGTGACCTGGTTTAGGTCCACGATCAGCGTCCCCCGGCGTCCGCCGGCTCGAACAAGCGCTCGCAACCGGGTCACAGTGGAAATGTCAATGTCTCCGGTGACTGCCGCGATCACGACACCGCGTTCACGACGGACCGTGATGGCCAGCTCACCATCCATGACCAGCCTCCTGTCGCACACCGCAAGGCGCGCCCAGGCCGATAGCCCCAGGCAGTCACGAGTGTTAATCCCGGGAACCCGGGGAGCCTGCGGCCAATGCCGTACTGCCCGCCGGCCCGCCGGTCATTCCCGCCGCCGCTCCCGATGGCCGGGTTCAGCTGGCTGCTGCCCCGGTGGGCCAGGGATCTGGTCGCCATCGCGGTCGCGCTGGCCACCACCGCCTTGACCCTGATCCTGATGGCTCGAGCGCGGGCCACCGATGATCTACTGGTTCTCCGGCTGGCGGCCCTCCGGGGGCATGGTCATCGGGGTCGACTACACGGTCGGCCCGCTCAGGGCGGGTTGTCGTCCCGGCCTCCCGGCGGGATCCTCGGACGATGTGCTCACCGACCTGGGCCGCCTGCACAGCGGTCTCGTCGGTGATCCAGGTCACCTGGCTGGCGGCTGGCCTGGCGCTGCTCGCCGCCCTCGGGCGAAGCGGCGCTGCGCTGACCGGGTACCCATGACTGCGGGGATGCCGGGGTAGAACAGTTCCAGCGCGTTCCGTGCTGGCTGAGCTGACGCGCAAGCTTCGCGTCGTTTCCCCTGTTCCCTCCTTCACCACAGCGCATGCCACTGTGCATGCCGCCCCTCCCACGCAGATCAGCGCCGCGATGACGGGTTTGGCGTGCTCGCCGGGGGTAGTGCGAGGCGGAATCCCGCGGGATCAGGAGGACGGCGGATGAAAGCTCGGCGTATGCGCGATGGCGTGGTCGGCCGGAGTGTCGACGGCATTGACCGGATGGTGCGCAATGTGGAGACCGGGCACTTCGAGCGCGCACTTTCCGCTCTTACGGCGGCCGGTGCGCTGGTGACCGCGGCAGAGATCTATTTCGAGCACGACAGCGCCAGCTTCGGTAACAAGATGATGTGGTTGCCGGTCGCCCTCGGACCGGTGGGCGCGGCGGCGGGTGTCGCCGGGTTCTGCAGCCGCCGGATGGCCAAGACCGCGCTGCCCATCACCTCGGCAGCGATCGTGGTCAACGGTGTACAGGGCCTGTACCTGCACGCCCGCGGCATCGCCCAGAAGCCGGGAGGCTGGCGGAACGCCCGCTACAACATGGAAATGGGGCCGCCGCTGCTGGCTCCGCTGCTGGTCACCATGGTGGGCGGGATGGGCCTGCTGGCCGCGATCCTGCGGCGGGAGCAATGAGCGCCGATCCCACGGGAGCCCATGATCGGGTCGCCCGGTTCCCGGGTCTCGACGTGCTGAGCCAGGCCCGCCACTGGGACCAGGTGACCGTCGACATGGTCATGGCCCGGACTAGGCCGCCCGCGCCGCCGAGCTTCTTCACCGGGCCGGAGGCAGCCTGCGCGCGGGCGCTGCTCAACCTGCTGACCGGCCAGGACGGACAGGACGTCGGGCTGCCGGTGCCGGTGCTGGAGATGGTCGACTCCCGGCTGGAGGCGGGCGAGACCGACGGCTGGCGGTACGACGACATGCCCGAGGACGGCCAGGCCTGGCGAGACACGCTGGCCTATCTCGACGCCGACGCCAGGCAGCGCTGCGGCACCACGTTCGCCGACGCTCCTGAGCGTGACCAGCTGGCGCTGATCCAGGCCGTGCGGGACTTGGAGTCGGCCGACTGGCACGGCCGGCCGGCCGCGCACGTATGGAGCCTGTGGACCAGGTACGCCTGCACGGCCTTCTACGCGCACCCGTTCGCGTGGGCGGAGATCGGTTTCCCCGGGCCTGCCTACCCACGCGGTTACAAGAACGCCGGGGTCGGCAAGCTCGAGCCGTTCGAGGTGCCGGACGCGCAGCCGTCCGAGGACCCGGTCAAGGAGGGCGCCTGATGGGCGTGCGGGACGGTGTCCGGGCCCGGAACGAGTCGGCCTGGCTGTTGCCGAACGACGGCACCAGGACCAACCACCGGCTCCGGCGGGACATGCGATCGTTCGCTGATGAGGACGAGATCGACCTGGTGATCGTGGGCTGCGGCGCGGGCGGCTCGGTCCTGCTGCAGCGACTGGCCCGGGCCGGCTGGACGGTGGCGGCGCTGGACGCCGGGCCATTCTGGGACCCGGACACCGACTGGGTCAGTGACGAGGCGGGCTCGCACCACCTGTACTGGACCGATCCGCGGGTGATCGCGGGTACCGACCCGGTGCCGATGGGCTCGAACAACTCCGGCCGCGGGGTCGGCGGCTCGATGGTCCACTACGCCGGCTATACCCCGCGCTTCCACCCGAGCGACTTCATGACCGCCACCCTGGACGGCGTGGGCGCCGACTGGCCGGTCACCTATCCCGAGCTCCGCCCCTACTACCAGCAGATCGAGGAGGAACTGCCGGTAGCAGGCGAGCGCTGGCCGTGGGGGGACCCGCATGGCTACCCGCACCGGCCGCATCCGGTGGGCGGGAACGGCGAGGTGTTCCTGCGCGGCGCGGCCAAGCTCGGGATCACCGCGAAGGTCGGCCCGGTCGCGATCGCCAACGGCCGGTTCGGGAACCGCCCGCACTGCATCTACCGTGGCTTCTGCCTGCAGGGCTGCAAGGTGAACGCGAAGGCCTCGCCGCTGATCACCCACGTGCCCGACGCGCTGGCGTGCGGCGCCGAAGTGCGCCCTGACGCGATGGTGACCAGGATTGCCGTCGATGAGCGCACCGGCCGCGCCACCGGGGTGCACTACGTCTCACGCGGCCGGGAGCGGTTCCAGAAGGCCCGGATGGTGGCCGTGGCCGGGTATTCCATCGAGACGCCCCGGCTGCTGCTGAACTCGGCCTCAGCTCGTTTCCGCCACGGCCTGTGCAACGACTTTGACCAGGTTGGCCGCTATCTGATGGTGCAGGGCGCGCCGCAGACCGCGGGCCGGTTCGACGCGGAGGTGCGGATGTACAAGGCGCCGCCGCCCGAGGTGAGCACCGAGCAGTTCTACGAGACCGACCCGGCCCGGGGCTACCGACGCGGGTTCTCCATCCAGACCGTCTCGCCGCTGCCGATCACCTGGGCCGAGCACGTCGCGGCCCAGGGCCACTGGGGCCGGGCGCTGCGCGAATACATGAGCGACTACGTGCACTGGTCCTGCCTGGGGGCGCTGTGCGAGTTCCTGCCGCTAGCGGAGAACCGGGTGACGCTGGCCGACGAGAAGGACCACTATGGCCTGCCGGTGGCCCGCTTCTCCTACTCCCAGTGCGACAACGACCGGGCCCTGGCCCGGGCCGCGCAGAGCGTCATGGAGGACATCCTGGCGGCCGCGGGCGCGGATGAGGTCATCACCATCCAGCGCTATGCCCACCTGGTCGGCGGAGCCCGGATGGCCGCCGACGAGCGGCACGGCGTGGTGGATAGCAACTGCCGCAGCTTCGCGGTCCCCAACCTGTACATCACCGACGGCAGCGTGCTGCCCACGCAGGGCAGTGCCAACCCCGCCCTGACGATCATGGCGGTGGCCGCCCGCGCGGCCGGCTACCTGGCGGCCGGGGCGTCCGGCGGCACGACCTGACTATCGACGGGCCATACCGGCCACGGAAGGACAGACATGGCACCGACAGTTGCCGACTACCTGCTCGAGCGGCTGCGCTCCTGGGACGTGCAGCACGTGTTCGCCTACGCCGGCGACGGGATCAACGGGATCCTGGCCGCCTGGG
>Ga0335085_10013047_pt1 | contig 12197 bp, 9 predicted proteins | sample Lox_Sample_45_FD_206712 | JGI IMG/M metagenome (GOLD analysis project Ga0335085, IMG submission 206712) | Soil microbial communities from Loxahatchee National Wildlife Refuge, Florida, United States - Lox_Sample_4.5 | ecosystem: Environmental > Terrestrial > Soil > Wetlands | place: USA: Florida...
CGGAGCCGGAGTATTCACGCTCGCGTTCGCCCTGAGCGCGGCGCCAGCCTTCGCGCAGAGCGGAGACCAGACGTTCGTGAAGAAGGCCGCGGAAGGCGGCATGGCCGAGGTCGAGCTCGGCCGGCTGGCGCAGCAGAACGGCCAGAGCGCAGAGGTGAAGTCGTTCGGCCAGCGGATGGTCGACGATCATTCCAAAGCCAACGACGAGCTGAAGGCGATTGCCCAGAAGGAGAACATCACCCTTCCGACGATGCTCGACGCCAAGGACAAGGCGCTGCACACCCGGCTGTCGAAACTGCACGGCGAACAGTTCGACAAGGCGTACATGCAGGCGATGGTCTCGGACCACAAAACCGATGTGAACGAGTTCCGCAAGGAATCGACGTCAGGCGCGGATCCGCAGGTGAAGGCCTGGGCCGCGAAGACGCTGCCGACGTTCGAGGATCACCTCAAGCTCGCGCAGACCACCGACAAGGCGGTCGGAACGTCAGGGATGAAGAAGTAGGAAGTTAGAAGTCTGAAGTCAGAAGTCTGAAGTTAGAAGTCAGAAGTTACTGCGCTCGTTTGAGCTGCAGTTCTTCGTCGATCATCTTCTTGAAGGCGTCGTACGGCTGGGCGCCGCTGATCAGCCGTCCATTGATGAAGAACGCCGGCGTGCCGTCCACGCCGGCGTCCTGCCCCGCCCGCATGTCGGCTTCCACCTTCGCCGCGTACTTGTGCCCGTCGACGCACGCGTTGAACTTCGATGCGTCCATGCCGAGATCCGCCGCATCCTGTTTCAAGTCTGCGTCCGAGAGCTTCGACTGCGACGCGAACAGCTTGTCGTGATACGGCCAGAACTTGCCCTGTTCCTCGGCGCACGCCGCCGCTTCGGCGGCTGGGCGCGCGTTGGGATGACCGGGCAACGGGTAGTGGCGATAGACGAAGTGCACGCGATCGCCGTACGTCTTCAGCACCTGGTCCACCGTCGGATGCGCGCGCAGGCAGAACGGACACTGGAAATCCGAGAACTCGACGATCTCGACCGGCGCCGTCGCCGGTCCGCGGCTCGGGCTGTTCGCGGTGGCAATCGTCTGCCGCGGCGGCTCGAGCGACACGTGGACGGGCGTCTTCGCCTTCAGCGTGTTCAGGTAGTCCTCGCGCACGACCTGGATCCGCTGCTGCGTCAGATAGCTCTTGATCGGCTGCCGCACCTGATCGAGCGTCGCGCCCTGCACGCGCGCCTGGTTCGCCTGGTACCACGTCGCCACGTCGCTGTCGCTCACCGCCGGCACCTTCGCCGTGATCTCCTGCTCGATGAGCGCCGTGCGATCGATGCCGCGCGTCTTCGCTTCCTGGTCGATCAAGATGTTGGCGACGATGTCGTCGAGCGCCGCGCGGCGCGCCTCGTAGAGCGCCTGCGACAGCTTCATGCTGCCGAAGCTCGACGCCGGCGTCTGCATCGCCTTGTCGTCGACCTCGGCCACCGTGACCGTCTTCGAGCCGACCGTGGCCACGACCTCGGTGGGCGCCAGCGTCCGTGGTGTCTGCGCGGCACCCGAGCACGCGGCGACGACGATCGCCGCCGCAACCGGCCAGAAGCGTTGTGGCATGAAGACCATCATAGCCGGTCGGGCAGCTCGGCGACTACGTACGCCATCACGGCCATCGCCGCCGCACACTTGGCCATCTCGACCGGGTCGATCTTGTCGACCGTGTCGGCCGGCGTGTGGTGAATCAGGAAATATCTGGAGCCGTCGACTTCGAGCGACATCGCGGGAATGTGGCCCTCCAGCACGCTCGGTCCGATGTCGGCGCCGCCGCCGCCGGGCGAGATCTGATCGGCACCAATACCAACGAGCAGCGTCGCGATCGCTTTCACCCGCTCGCGCGCCGCGTCGCTGCCGCTGAACCCGAAGCCCAGCGGACGGAAGACGCCGCCGTCGGACTCGATCATCAGCACGTGCTTCGCGAGCTCGGCGCGGTGCTGATCGCGATAGCCGAGGCCGCCGCGCCCGCCGTTCTCCTCGTTGGTCCACAGCACGAGCCGTACGGTGCGCCGCGGCCGCAAATTCAACTTCTTCATGATCCGCAGCACTTCCCACGCCGCCACACATCCGCCGCCATCGTCGGTCGCGCCGGCGCCGACGTCCCACGAGTCGAGATGGCCGCTGACGACGACGACTTCGTCCGGCCTTTCACGTCCGCGGACTTCGGCGACGACGTTCGCCGATCGGACGTCGGCGTCGAAGTGCGCGTCCATTTTCAGTCGGACGACCGGATGTTGACCGCGGTCGGCCATGCGCTGCAGGCGATCGGCATCTTCGGTGGTGATCGCCGCCGCCGGAATCTTCGGCGCATCGCTCGTGTACTGCAGCGCGCCCGTGTGCGGCGTCCGCAGCCCGGGCGGCCCGACCGAGCGCATCAGCATCGCCACCGCGCCGTGGCGCGCCGCCCGCGACGGGCCGGCGGAGCGAAACCGCACCGTTTCACCGTAGTTCGTGAACGGCACGTTGAAGAGCACGATGCGCCCGCGCGCCTGCGACGCACGGGCGTCGAGATCCTCGAAGCCGTGGACGACGAGGACTTCCGCCTGTACGCCGTCGGTCGGCGTGCCGACGCTGTCGCCGAGTCCGAGCATCGTGATCGCATGCGCGACGGGCGACACGATGTCGGCGCTTTCGGATCCGCGCACCCACTTCGGCACCATCACCGCCTCGGTGTGCACGTTCTCGAGACCGTCCCGCTGCATCTCGGCGACGGCCCACTCGATCGCACGGTCGAGCGCGGGCGTGCCGCTGAGGCGGTTGCCGATCGTGTCGGTCAACGTCGCGAGACGATCCCACGCGAACGTGCTGCCGACCGCTTCACCAATCAACCGCGCGGCGGGGTCGCGATACGCGTCCACGCTGGTCTGCGCTGTCGCCGTGGAAGCGGACCACGCCAGAAAAGGTAGAGCGAGAACCCACGCGCGTGCCGGCATTCGACGGATCCTCCACGATTCTCAGCGTACCTCACTCTTACGACTCGCTTGCGCCGTGGTCCGGCGCTTGCACTTCCGCGCGTCGGCGGTCCGCACGGAGAGCGGCGTCACGAGAAGTTGGTGGCCGCGATGAAGCGAGTCGTTCTGGTTGCCGCGTTATCCCTCACCGCGGCCCTGCCGCTCGGCGCGAAGGAAAGAGAGAAGCCCAGGGAGGCGCTGACGATCAGCGTGACGCCGGCCATATCGTTTGCCCCCGGGACGCTCACCGTGCGCGCGACCGTCGAATCGAACGCCGCCAACCGGGCGGTGGAGATCGTGGCCGAATCGGAAGACTTCTATCGCAGCAGCGAAATCCAACTGGACGGCGACAACGCGCCGCGCACGTCGACGTTCGAATTCCGAAGCCTGCCGCCAGGGATCTACGAGGTGCGCGCCGTGCTTTACGGCCTGAGCGGCGATTCGCGCGCGGAGGTGCGTCAACAGGTGAACGTCATGTCGAGCGCCGCTGGACACTGAACGCGTTCACAGCGAGTTCGTGACTCGCCCCGCGCCAGCAGGAACGGCGCGCTCCGGTACGGGCGTGAAGTCTTCGCCGGGATTGATGAATCGATCTTTCTCGAACCGGTACTGCTTGTCGTAGAGGTGGCGGTACCGGCCGTTCTTCGCGAGCAGCTGGTCGTGCGTCCCGCGCTCGACGATCTCGCCCTGCTCCAGCACGAGAATCTGATCCGCGCTCTGAATCGTCGAGAGGCGATGGGCGATGACGAACGTCGTGCGTCCCTGCCGCAGCGAGCGCAGGCCGTCCTGGATCATCGCCTCGCTCTCGCTGTCGAGGCTCGAGGTCGCTTCGTCCAGGATCAGGATTCGCGGATCCGCGAGGATCGCGCGCGCGATCGACACGCGCTGGCGCTGGCCGCCGGAGAGCCGCACGCCGCGCTCGCCCACGATCGTGTCGTAGCCCTGCTCGAACGATTCGATGAACTCGTCGCAGTGCGCGATGCGGCTCACCGCCTTGATCTCCTCGCGCGTCGCGTGCGGCCGCGCGTAGGCGATGTTGGCCGCGATCGTGCCGTCGAACAGGAAATTGTCCTGCAGGACGACCCCGAGGTGGCCGCGGTAGTCGCGCAGCTTCACCTGCGTGAGGTCCTGGCTGTCGACGAGCACCTGCCCGGACTTCGGCCGGTTGAACGTCATGACGAGGCTGATCAACGTGCTCTTGCCCGAGCCGCTCGATCCCACGAGCGCCGTGGTCGTGCCGGCCGGCGCGGCGAACGAGACGTGCTTCAGGACGGGAACGTTCTCGTTGTATTCGAACGTGACGTCCTGGAACTCGACGTTGCCGCGCACGTCCGGCATCGGCGCGCGCGACGCGTCCTCTTCGTCTTCTGTGGCCATGCGGCGGATCTCGCGGATGCGATCGAGCCCCGCGAACGCTTCGCTCAACTGCGTGCCGATCGACGCCAGCTGGATGACCGGCATCGTCATCAACGCGGTGAACGAGAGATACATCACGAGATCGCCGACGCTCATCGTGCCGTTGCGGATCGAGTTGCCGCCGATCAGCATCATCGCGATCCCGGTCGCGCCGATGACGATGGACGAGAAGGCCGTGACGGCGGAGACGCCGGTGAGCGATTGCGCGACGTTGCGGAACAGCCGGTGCGCGCCTTTCGCGAACACGAGCTCCTCCCGTTTCTCCGCGGTGTACGACTTGACGATGCGGACGCCGCCGAGCGTTTCGGCGAGACGGCCGGTGACCTCCGCGTTGATCTGGCCTCGTTCGCGGAACAGCGGTCGCAGCCGGCTGAATGCGGTCGCCATGCCGCCGCCGAAGATGCCGAGGATGACGATCGTGACGAGCGTCAGCTTCCAATTGAGGTAGAGCAGCACGCCGAGCGCCATCAGCGCGGTCAGGATCGATCCCGTCAGCTGCACGAGGCCCGTGCCGACGAGATTCCGGATCCCTTCCGGATCGGTCATGACGCGCGAGATGAGGATGCCGCTTTTGGTCGAATCGAAGTAGCTGATCGGCAGCCGCATCACGTGGGCTTCGACGTCCTTGCGCATTTCGGTGATGGCGCGCTGCGCGGCGACGCCGAGCACCTGCGAATTCGTGAAGGCCGATACCGCGTCGACCGTCGTCGCGAGCCCGACCGCGAGGGCGAGCTTCGGCAGCAGATCCCAGTGGCCTTTGCTGATCACGTCGTCCATCAGGTACTTCGTCGTCGTCGGCAGCACCAGGCCGGACAGACGGTTGACGAGCATCAGGGAGAGGCCCAGGGCCAGCCGCTTTCGATGCGTCCAGACCAGCCCGCGGGCTTCTTCCCATGCTCCCTGGGTGAACGCTTTCTTCTTGGGTGTGGGCTTGGGTGTGGGCGGCACGCCACGATCATACGTCGGGTGCAAAATGGACGGACCTAATCAAATGGGTAGTTCGTCTAACTGTCAGATATGAGCACTCTGCTGCAGGACCTCAAGTTCGGCGCGCGGCTGCTGATCAAGAGCCCGGGGTTCACCCTCGTCGCCGTCTTGTCGCTGGCGCTCGGCATCGGCGCGAACACGACGATCTTCACGCTCGTCAACGCGGTGCTGCTGAATCCGCTGCCGGTCGAGGATCCGGCGCAGTTGGTCAGCGTGTGGACGACCGACGAGCGCAACGCCAACGGCGCGGCGTTCGGGTTCATGCAGATCTCGCCGATGAACTTCAAGGACCTGCGCGATCACAACGACGTGTTCTCGGGGATGACCGCGCACACGGGTCTGCCGCTGAACATCTCGGGCGGCACCGGCGAGCCGCAGCAGGTGTTCGGCGAAATCGTCACCGGCAATTTCTTCAGCGTGCTCGGCGCGAAACCGCTCGTCGGACGCGGGTTTCTGCCGGACGAAGACCTGACGCCCGGCGCAAAGCTCGTGTGCGTCCTCGGCTACGGCGAGTGGCAGAAGCGGTACGGCGGCGACCCCTCGATCGTCGGACGCGTCATTACGCTCAACGGCCAGCCGTTCACCGTCGTCGGCGTGATGCCGAAGGGATTCAAGGGCACGAACGCCATCGGCGCGCCCGCGCTGTGGGTCCCCTACATGACCTATCAGCAGACGCTGAGCGGCTTCCAGCTGGAGCTGGGCCGGCCCGATCAGCGGCGCGGACTGGTCTTCAACGTCACGGGACGCCTGAAGTCCGGCGTCAGCCTGCAGCAGGCCGGGGCGAACCTCAAGACGATCGCGAGTCAGCTCGCGCAGGAGTATCCGAACGAGAACCAGGGACGCAACGTCACGCTCGTGCCGCTGGCGCAGGCGACGATCAATCCCGGTTTCCGCAGCAACATCGTCGTCGCCGGCGGACTGTTGATGACGATCGTCGGACTCGTCCTGCTGATCGCGTGCGCGAACGTGGCGAACCTGCTGCTGGCGCGCGCCTCGGCGCGCCAGAAAGAGATCGCCGTGCGCCTGTCGCTTGGCGCGACGCGCTCGCAACTCGTCCGGCAGCTGCTGACGGAAGGGACGCTGCTCGCGCTGCTCGGCGGCGCCGCCGGCATGCTGCTCGCGGACTGGGCGCAGAGCCTGCTGTGGTCCTACCGGCCGCCGTTCCTGCAGCCGGACGCGATCGATATCCATCCCGATGCGCGCGTGCTGCTGTTCACGGTTGCGGTGTCGATCGCGACCGGCGTGTTGTTCGGCCTCGCGCCGGCGCTGCAGGCGTCGCGTCCGGATCTGGTCGTCGAGCTCAAGGAGAAGACGAGCGTGCCGGCCGGATCGCGCAGTCCGTTCGCGCTGCGCAACCTGCTCGTCGCCGGTCAAATCGCGCTGTCGCTGATCGCGCTCGTCGGCGCGGGGCTGTTCCTGCGCAGCCTGCAGAATGCGCAGCGGATCGCGCCGGGCTTCGACGTCGATCATCTCGCCACGCTCTCGTTCGACCTGGGCGCGCAGGGCTACACCGAAGAACACGGCAAGCAGTTCCAGCAGCAGATGCTCGAGCGCGTGGCGGCGATTCCGGGCGTGCAGTCGGCGACGCTCGGCAGCACGATCCCGCTGTTTGCCGGCGGTTTCTCGCGCACGGTGTTTCTGGAGGGCCAGGACGCCACCGATCGGCGCGCGGGGAAACTCGTGCAGATCACCGTCGTCGCGCCGCATTACTTCGACACGCTCGGCATTCCGCTGCGGCGCGGGCGGGTGCTCTCGGATCTCGATCAGCCCAATACGCCGTCGGCCGTCGTCATCAACGAAACGATGGCCAGGCGTTTCTGGCCGGACCAGGATCCGATCGGCAAGCGGTTCAAGTTCTTCGGCCAGACGAATTTTCAGCAGGTCGTCGGCGTCGTCGCCGACAGCAAATACAACTTCATCGGCGAAGACCCGACGCCGTACATCTACCAGGCGACGATGCAGGCGTACCAGCCGGGGCTTTCGCTCTTCGTGAAAGCCGCGCAGCCGTCGGCGGTGCTCGGCACGGTCCGCGGCGAAGTGCAGCAGCTCGATCGCAATCTGTCGCTGCAGAACGTGTTCACCTACGGCGACATCTTCGATCAGGCGTTGTGGGCGCCGCGGATGGCGGCGTCGCTGCTGGGGATCTTCGCCGGGCTGTCGCTCGCGCTTGCGGTGATCGGCATCTACGGCGTGATGGCGTATGCGGTGAGCCAGCGGACGCGCGAACTCGGCATCCGCATGGCGCTCGGCGCCAGCCGCGCCGACGTCGTGCGGCTCGTCGTCGGACAGGGGCTGATGCTGACGCTCTCCGGCGTCGCCGTCGGCCTGGTCGCGTCGCTCGCGCTCTCGAGGTTGATCGCGTCGCTGCTCGTCAACGTCAGCCCGACGGACATGCTCACGTTCGCGGTCGTGCCGGCCGTCCTGGCCGGCGCCGCACTCGGCGCGAGCTATCTGCCGGCGCTTCGCGCGACGAAGATCGATCCGATGATCGCGTTACGGTACGAGTAGGTCGGGTTGGTCGGGTTGGTCGGGCTGGCCACGCCGAAGCCGCGAAGCGGCGAAGGCGGGGTGAAGTATTCACACCTGGAGGAGACTTTTCTCACCCCCTGCACGGAAGAATGTCGAGGCGCGTTTCCAGCGCGATCGCGACAACGGCTCGTTCTGGCGCGCGGCCGGTGTGGCCAGGGCTCTAGAAACCCTCTTTGCCTTCGCGAACCCGAGTTCCTCGCTACGGCGTGACGCGTCGTTTCGAACCGTGCCGGGCGGCTCGCCCGGGCGTGGCCCCGACAGCCGTTGACCCAGCAATACGCACGCCAGCGACGCTACCTCGGGCGCAGCCGGACGACGATGCTTCCAAAGGCGCCGCTGACCGTGCCGGCCACGGCGCCGATCGCGAGTAAGAGGGGCGTCTGGCGCACGTACTCGTAGGTCGCATAGGCCCGCAGCGTGGCGAACCCGCTGTGTTCGTACCGCAGGACGAGATTCTGCCAGTCGTCGCGGGCGCGAATCGTGTCCGCAAACATGACGACGCGCGCAATGGCTGCGAGGTGCAAAGCGAGCAGGGTGGCCGCGCCGAGGAGCATGCCGGCGACGACCGCGTGGGCCGGGCGGCGCGTCGGCCACGCGACGGCGGCGGAAGCGGCGGCCCAGATCGCGATGATCGCGGCGAACGCGATCAGCATGCCCGGCGCGTCGTCGTCGGCCAGCGGCTGGCGGACGGTGTCGACGAGAATCCACGCTCCCAGCGCGCCACCGAGCGCGATGCCGATGGCGAGCGGCAGGCGAGCGGAGCGCCACGCGACGCTGGCAACCTGACGTCGATACCAGCTTCGCGCCACCCGCTCGCCGGCCGGTGACGCCACCCTCGCCCGGAACTCCTCGAGCAAATCGCCGCTGACCGTGTCGCGATCGCGGTCGGTCAGCAGCCGCCGCAGCACCCGTTCAGACCAGCGCGGAGGATTCATGACGTGCCTTTCGCCGGCAGCCGCACGCCGGCCCAGAGCCGCGCGGTCGCCGCGCGCGCAGCATGCAGCGCGCGGAGTCCCTTCGGCTCGATCGAGTAGTGCCGTTTCGGCCGGCCGCCGCGTTCGGCGCCGCCGCTCTCGAGACGCGACGACAGGAAGCCTTTCTGCTCGAGACGGTCCAGCGTGGCGTACACCGCGCCGGCCGCCACGTCGCGATCGAGGCGATGCTGGACTTCCGTCAGGATCGCGCGGCCGTAGGCCTCGCGTCCCAGCTCGGTGCGCGGATGCACGAGCGCGAGCAGCACCGCCTGTTCGAACGCACCCAAGTGTTCGGCCATGTTATCTACATTGTAAGCATATCCCACACGGCGCCGGCAAGTCCCGCCTCGTCGTGCGTGCCGATGACGCGGTAGCCGCGTGCCTTGACGACGTCCGCGGCGTTGCCCATCACGCATGCCGTGCCGGCGAAGTCGAGCATCTCGACGTCGTTCAGATTGTCGCCGAACGCCGCCACGTCCTCCCGCGTCCAGCCGCGCGACCGCACCCACTCCGCGAGCGTCGTGCCCTTCGAGCAGCGCGGTCCGTTGACGTCCAGGAGCGAGAAATCGCGCAGCGGATACTCGGTGATGGCCACCGACATCTCGGACGCACACGCGAGAGACGTCAGCGCCGCGAAGAGCGCCCGCATCGGCTCGACGCTGCCGTTGAACATCACCTGGATCGGATCCTCGACGAGCGCCTCGCGCAGCGGCGCGTCGAGACGCGCGATGAACGCTTTGTTCCTCTCGTAATAGCCGCGGCGCTGCGGATGCGACCAGTCCATGCGCTCGAACACGATTTGCCGCTCGTCAGGACGGTCGAACACGATCGCCACGCTGTCTTCGTACGCGGCGGTCGCCTCGAGCACCCGTCGCGCGACGTCGCGCGCGAGCGCCCGGCGCACCAGCGTCGCGCCGTCCTTCGCCTTCACGAGCGCGCCATTGTTCGTGACGAGCGTCAGCGGAATCGGCAGCAGGTCGGCGATCGGTTTCGTAAAGTGGTAGCTCCGCCCGGTGACGAGCGCGACCTCGAGTCCTCGGCCGACCGCCGCCACGAGCGCGCTGCGGTTTGCGTCCGGCAGACGGCCGTGGCTGTCGAGGAGCGTTCCGTCGATGTCGATCGCGAGGAGCCGGATCATGGTCACGAGCGACCGGAGGAGACGGAGGAGACGGGATTGGCGCAGAGGAACGGAGAAACAGAGAAGAACACCCTTTTCCCAGGTTCTCTGTTCCTCCGTGTTTTTCCGTGTCCTCCGTCCCCTCCGTTGTCCGACACGATCACTTCCCAGGGATCGACGTATACGCAACGACCGCGACCTTCCACGCATCGGTGTCTCTGACGAGCGTGAACTGATCGACGCCGTGCGAGAGCACCTGACCGTCTCGGACGACCTGAAAATCAGCGCGCAGGTAAGCGAGGCGCTCGCTGTCGATCGTCACGTGCACGTTCGTGATCGGTTCGCGGAACGTCGTCGGGTTCGGATTGCGCGTCAAGGCGCCCAGCCACTCCTCGCGCGTCTGATACGTGTTGCTCCAGGCACCGTCACGCTGGCGCGTGACCACGATCAGCGCGTTCGGCGCGAGATCGGCGCCGACCTTGTCGAACTGATGATCGCCGAGGTGCAGCAGGAACGTTTCGACGGTCTGACGGACGTCGGCCTCGCGATCGACGACCACGGCGCCGCCCTTCATCACCCAGCGGACCTTGTCGATCAGCACGTTGACGTCCGCGAGCGGATCGCCGTCGACGGCGACGATGTCGGCGTAGGCGCCGGGCGCGATGACGCCGAGGTCGCGTTCGTGACCGAGCAGCGCGGCAGGGATCGTCGTCGCGGAGGCGAGCGCCTGGGCCGGCGTCATGCCCGCCTTCACGAGCCAGCCGAGCTCGCGCGTGTTCTGGCCGAACATCGAGTAGACCGCGTCGGATCCCATGCCAATCTTCACGCCGGCTTTCACGGCGCGCTTCGTCGACTCGAGATTCTTCTCGATGTACTCGCGCAGCGGCGGGATCGCGTCGTCTGCAAAGCCGTACTCGTCTTTCGCGTCGACGTAGTAGCGGTTGTGATCGATCGTCGGCACCCACACCGTCCCGCGTGTGACCATCTCCGCGAACGTTTCGTCGTCTATTTCGATGCCGTGCTCCACCGAATCGGCGCCGGCACGCACGGCGTCCTTCACGCCCGACGCGCCGTACGAATGGATGGCGACTTTGTGTCCCTTCGCGTGCGCCGCCTCGACGGCCGCCTGCATCTCCTCGAACGACACGGTCTGCGTCGTCTCGACGCTCTGAAAGCTGCCGCGCGACCCGAAAATCTTCACCCAGTCGGAGCCGGCCGCGATGCGGGCTTCGGCCTGCTGGCGGAACAGATCCGGATTCGGCGTGGTGTGATCGCGAGGCGCCGAGAGGCCCTGGCCGGCGACGAACATGCGCGGACCGACCATCCGGCCCAGGTTGATCAGATCGCGCATCGCGTAGTCGATTTCGTTGGACGCGTTCAGGTCGCGCACCGTCGTCACGCCCGTCTCGAGCGTGCGACGCGCGTTGTCGGCGGCCAGCACGACGGTCACGCCGGCGGGCCGTCGCGGCTGGCCGATGGGCTTCGTGCCCGGCGTCCGGTCCCAGAAGTAGGTCATGTGCGTGTGCAGGTCGATCAGGCCCGGGACGACCGTGTAGCGCCGCAGGTCGATCGTATCGGCGTTCGGCGGCGGCGCCGATGTGCCGACCGACACGATGCGATCGCCGTCGACGACGATTACCGCGTTCGGGGTGACGTGGCCCGATGCGTCCACCAGGCGGCCGACGAGCAGCGCAATCAACGCCAGGCTAGGAGGCATATCTCGCTCGAGCCTCGTCGAACTGTTCCGCGATCTCGCGCGCGAGGCGCTCGGGCGAGATCACGCGGGCGAAGGGACCGAAGCTGAGTATCCAGCTCTGGAGCGCACGGTCGAGGCAGACGTCGAGCGTCATCAGCAGCACGCCCGAGTCGCTCTCGCGCAGTTGCTGCGACGCGTGCCACTCGCGGCTGCGGACGTAATCGGCCACGCCCGGCTGGAACTCGATCTCGACGCGTTCGGGCGGTCCCGAGTGGACGCCGAGCGAGTGCGGAAACGCGGCATCCGGCAGATCGTCGATCGGTTCGAAGCGTTCCTCGCCCGGCGAGAGCTGCTCGATGCGTTCGACGGCGAACGTACGCACCTCGCCGTACTCGGGGACGTACGCGAGCAGATAGAGTCCGCCCTGCGCGTACGCGAGCCTGTACGGATGGATGACGTAGGTCTTTGTCCGTTCGCTCGATCGCGAGTGATAGGTGA
>Ga0335085_10013048_pt1 | contig 12197 bp, 24 predicted proteins | sample Lox_Sample_45_FD_206712 | JGI IMG/M metagenome (GOLD analysis project Ga0335085, IMG submission 206712) | Soil microbial communities from Loxahatchee National Wildlife Refuge, Florida, United States - Lox_Sample_4.5 | ecosystem: Environmental > Terrestrial > Soil > Wetlands | place: USA...
CCTTGTCTACTTAAACCGGTACGTGATCCTGCCTCGCGTGAGATCGTACGGCGACAGCTCCACGGTCACCTTGTCGCCGGGCAGGATTCGGATGAAATGCATCCGCATCTTTCCCGAAATATGGGCCAGCACTTTATGCCCGTTGTCCAATTCGACCCGAAACATGGCATTCGGAAGCGTTTCAGCGACTGTCCCCTGCACCTCGATGACGTCTTCCTTAGGCATGGTTGCCGGCCGGCGCGCTGCTCACAGTTTCGTCAAAATCCGGGGTCCCTGTTCGGTCACCACGATCGTATGTTCGAAGTGGGCGGAGAGGCTGCCATCTCGCGTCACGGCCGTCCAGCCGTCCTCAAGATGCGTGGTCTCCGACCGGCCCATATTCACCATCGGTTCGATCGCCAACGCCATCCCCGGCTTCAAGCGGGGACCTTTCCCCGGTTCGCCGTAGTTCGGTACCTGGGGCTCCTCGTGCAATCTCCGGCCGATCCCATGGCCGACGAAATCCGTGACCACGGAAAAATGTGCCGCTTCCGCATGTGCCTGCACCGCGTGACCAATGTCGGAAATACGATTGCCGACGACCGCTTGCGCGATCCCCTTGTGCAGGGCTTCCTCCGTCACTTTCAACAAACGATCGGCTTCTGCCGAGATCGTTCCCACCGGAACCGTGATGGCCGCATCCCCATAGTACCCGTCCACGATGACGCCCAGATCCAACCCGACGATATCCCCCTCTTTGAGAACCCGATTCGACGGAATGCCATGCACTACGGCATCGTTGACCGACACGCAGAGTGTGTGCTGGTAGACCCGATCACGCACCTGGTACCCCTTGAAGGCGGGTTTTCCGCCCCGCTCCAAGATAAACTTCTCCGCAAAGCGATCCAATTCCGCCGTCGTCGCTCCCGGCTTGACCTGGTGGCGAAGCGCCTCCAGCACTTCCGCCACGATCCGAGACGCGCAGCGCATCTTTTCGATCTCGTCGGGCGATTTCAGCTCAATCCCATTCATATCGCCTTACGATGGGCGAACGACCGCGAGGAGACGCGCATACACCTGATCGATTGCGGCCGTGGCATCCACGCGGTGCAAGAGACCCTTCTTTTGGTAATAGGCCACGAGCGGGCTGGTCTGTTGGTCGAACACCTTGAGCCGCGCCTCCACCGTCTCGGCCTTGTCATCCGTTCGTTGCACAAGCGCCCCGCCGCACTTGTCGCAGCGCCCTTCGCGCTTGGGCGGGTCGTGCGCGATGTGATAGACCGTCTGGCATGCAGGGCAACTCCTTCGCCCCGACAGGCGGCGAATCAGTTCGGCATTCGGGACCTCAAAGCTCACCACATGGTCAAGACCGGGGGTGCCCGTCTCTTTGAATATCCGGTCGAGCGCTTCGGCCTGCGCTACGGTCCTGGGAAACCCATCCAAAATATACCCTCGCACACACTCCGGACTTGCCAGTTTTTCGCGGACCAGGCCGATGACCACCTCATCCGGAACCAACTTTCCCGACTCCATGAACCCTTTGGCCTGCAAACCCAGGGGTGTCCCCCTCTTGACGGACTCGCGCAAGATTTCTCCGGTCGAAACCTGGGGGATCTTCTCTTCGGCGGCCAAACGCTGGGCCTGCGTGCCTTTTCCGACTCCCGGAGCTCCGAAAAATACCAAGCGCATGGCCTACCCGCTCCGCCCTTTCAGGCGGCCTTTCGCCAAAAACCCTTCGTAATTCCGCATCAGCATGTGTGACTCGATTTGCTGCGCGGTATCCAAGCCCACCCCGACGGTAATCAGCAGCGAGGTCCCGCCGAAATAAAACGGCACGCCGAGTTTGTAGATCAAAATTTCAGGAATGATGCACACGCCTGCGAGATAGAGCGACCCCGCAAATGTGACACGATTGAGCACCCGATAAATATAATCGGACGTACGCTGGCCCGGCCGAATGCCTGGGATGAATCCCCCGTATTTTTTCATATTGTCAGAAATGTCCACCGGGTTCAGTACGACCGCCGTATAGAAATAGCAAAAAAATATGATCATGCTCACGTACAGGATGGTATAGGTGACGGACCCCGGAGCCAGCATCGAGCCGAAATTTTTGACCCATGGAATCTGAATGAACCCCGCAATCGTTGCCGGAAACGCAATAATGGACGACGCAAAAATCGGCGGGATCACGCCGGCCGTATTGATCTTGAGCGGGATATGCGTGCTCTGCCCGCCGAACACACGCCGCCCTACCACACGTTTGGCATACTGCACCGGAATCTTTCGGCGGCCCGTTTCCAAAAATACGATCGCCGCAATGACGCTGACCATGCCCATAATGAGGACGATCAGCCAGAAGCCGGTCAACTGGCCGACTTCGAATAATTGGTACGTTTCCACGACCGCGTGCGGCAGGCGCGCCACGATTCCGGCGAAAATGATCAAGGAGATGCCGTTGCCGATACCTCGCTCCGTGATCTGCTCGCCCAGCCACATCAAAAACGCGGTGCCAGCGGTCAGCGTAAGCATCGTCATCAGGCGGAATCCCCATCCAGGGGACTGCACAAAGGCCCCGCGATTCATATTTTCCAGTCCGACGGCAATGCCGAACGATTGGATCACTCCGATCCCGATCGTTCCGAACCGTGTGTACTGGACGATCTTCTTCCGCCCGCGTTCTCCTTCTTTGGCCAGTTTCGTCAGGTGGGGAATCACCACCGTCAGCAACTGGAGAATAATCGACGCGCTGATATACGGCATGATGCCGAGCGCAAAAATCGTCAGCCGTGAAAGCGCCCCCCCGGAAAAGATATCAAGAAAGCCAAGCAGCGCACCGCCTTCCTTCAGCAGAAACTTCCCGAGCTCATCGTTATTAATGCCCGGGGTCGGAATGTGCGCCCCAATGCGGTAGACCGCCAACATCCCCAACGTAAAAAGAATCCGATTACGGAGTTCAGGGATGTTAAAAACATTCTTGATGTTGGTGATCAGCCGCTCAAGCACCGCCCAATACCTCTGTCCTCCCCCCAGCGGCTTGAATCTTCGCAATCGCTGACGCGCTGAATCGATGCGCTTTGATATAGAACGGTCGGGCGGGTATCCCCTCGCCCAGCACCTTAATTTTAGACCGCTGGCTGTGCACGAGCCCAGCCCTGGTCAAAGCTTCCGGCGTCACGTCCTGAACGTCTTTGAGCCGGTTCAGATCCCGGATATTGACCACCGCCCATTCCTGTTTGAAAATACTTGTAAACCCCCGCTTCGGCACACGCCGCTTGAGCGGCATCTGCCCCCCCTCAAACCCAGGACGCTTCGCGCCTCCGGATCGGGCCTTGAGGCCTTTATGCCCCCGCGTCGCCGTTTTCCCGTGCCCTGAGCCGATTCCCCGCCCGATCCGTTTCGGGCGTGTCCTCGACCCCCGCGCAGGCTTCAGTTCGTGAAGTTTCATTTGGCCCCTTTTCCGGCTTCCCGAACATCCAACAGGTACGACAGCTTGTGCACCAACCCTTTCACCTGGGGCGTGTTGGGACGAACGACCGTATGCCGGATTCGCCGAAGGCCGAGTCCGAGCAGAATGGTTCGATGCGCTCTGGGCGTTCCGATAGGGCTCCGCACCAAGGTGATCGTAAGTTTGCCCGTGGATTTCGCCGACGCGCCCATGCTTACCCCGCCTGCTGAGCCACGGATTTGCGAATACGCAAAACTTCCTCCGGGTCGCGCAACTGGTGCAACCCGTCAAGGGTCGCCTGCACGACGTTAAAGGGATTGCCTCGTCCGAGCGTTTTCGCCACGATGTTGTGAATACCCGACAGCTCAATGACGGCACGAACAGCCCCGCCTGCGACGATCCCTGTTCCCGCAGACGCCGGTTTGAGCATCACATGCTCTGCGCCGAAGTGCCCGCGAACCTCGTGCGGAATGGTGCCATTTTTAATCGACACGCGGACGAGTTTTTTCTTGGCGTGTTGGACCGCCTTGGAAATGGCCTCGGGCACCTCCGCCGCCTTCCCCTTGCCGATCCCGACCCAGCCTTGTTCATCACCCACGACCACCAGCGCGGTAAAGTTGAACCGCTTCCCGCCCTTCACCACTTTGGCCACGCGGTTGATAAAGACAACCTTGTCTTTTAGGTTCAGCTCATCAGGATTGATTTTCACGGTCGGCCTCGCTCCCTTCTAAAACTTCAGCCCTTTTTCGCGAGAGGCTTCGGCCAACGCTTTGACGCGCCCATGGAACCGATACCCGCCCCGGTCGAATACCACTGCCTTCAGGTTGGCCTTCAGCGCCCGCTCGGCAATCAGCCGACCGACGGCCGCCGCAGCCGCCAAGTTCCCCCCTGACTTCAATTTGCCTTTGATGCTTTCATCCAGGGTCGACGCGCTCACCAGTGTCCGTCCGGTGGTATCGTCGATCACCTGCGCGTAGATATGGCCGTTGCTCCTGAACACATTCAGCCGCGGGCGATCAGGAGTCCCATAGACGCGGAGCCGTACCCGATGGTGCCGCCGTACCCGACCGCGCTCCCGTTTGCTCACATCCAGCATGATCAGCCTATTTCCCGGTCTTGCCTTCCTTGCGGATCAGAACCTCACCGGCGTATTTGATACCTTTGGCTTTGTACACGTCCGGTTTCTTTAACGCGCGAATGTTCGCCGCGGTTTGACCGACAAGGGCTTTGTCCCGTCCTTTGATCGTCACAATCGTCTGCTTATCGACCTTCGCGTCGATGCCTTCCGGGAGGGGAAATTCTATGGCATGGGTATAACCCAAATTGAAGCTGATGCTCCGGCCCGACAGATTCGCCTTGTAGCCCACACCATTAATCTCCAGCACCCGTTCGAACCCCTCGGCCACACCCTGCACCATATTGCGGATTTCGTTGCGGATGAGGCCATGGAGCGCGCGCTGGTGCCGCCCTTCGGAAACCCGACGGACCTCCACCTGGCCATTCGCCACCGACACGGCAATCTCGGGAGGAACCACTCGCATCAGGCTTCCCAAAGGCCCCTTCACCGAAACACGCTGACCGTCAGCTTTGACCTCGACCTTGTCCGGAATGGGCACGGGTTTTTTTCCAATACGCGACATCGTAGACCGTACCTTCTTACCAGACGTAACACACAATTTCGCCGCCGATCATCTGCGCGCGCGAATCGTGGCCGGTCATCACCCCTTTGGGTGTCGAGAGGATGGCAACCCCCATCCCGCCCATGACATTCGGAATGCGTGAGCGCCGGACATAGACCCGTTTGCCCGGCTTGCTGATCCGTCGAATTCCGGTGATCATGGGGACCTCGCCCTCTTGATAGCGAAGGTGCAAGCGGAGCACCGGAAGGCCGTCCTCGGTCACGCGATCGACAGACTGGATGAACCCTTCCTTCTGCAGCACACGCGCGACCTCGGCTTTCAGCTTCGACGCCGGCATCTGCACTGTGGCGTGTCGGCGCCGGAGGGCATTGGAAATACGGTTGAACATATCGGCCAACGGATCGGTCATCGCCATGGCATCACCAACTCGATTTCATGACACCGGGGATCTCTCCCCGAAGGCTGAAAAATCTGAAGCAAATGCGGCAGAGCTTGAACTTGCGGAGGAACCCTCTGACCCGGCCGCAATTGGGACAACGGTTATACGCCCGAGTGGTGAACTTCGGGGTCTTTTTCACTTTTAATCGCAGCGCCAAGCGGGACACAGTCCTGAGACCTCCTGTTCGATCAGACTCGGTAGGGAACGCCCATGTGTTTCAGGAGCGCCTTCCCTTCGTCGTTGGTCGCGGCGGTGGTCACAATCGTGATGTCCATCCCGTGGATGGATTCCACCGCATCATATTTGATTTCCGGAAAGATCAACTGCTCCTTCAGCCCCAAGGTGTAGTTGCCGCGTCCGTCGAATGATTTTGGCGACACCCCTTTGAAGTCGCGAATGCGCGGGAGTGCGACGGTGATCAGGCGGTCCAAAAACTCATACATGCGCCGGCCACGCAGCGTGACCTTGGCTCCGATCGGGAGCCCTTTCCTGAGCTTGAAATTGGCGATGGCCTTGCGGGCCCTCGTGACCACCGGACGCTGCCCCGTAATGGTTCCTAATTCTTTGACCGCCGCATCCAGCAACTTGACGTTCTGGGTCGCCTCCCCCATCCCGACGTTGAGCACAATGCACTCGAGCCGCGGCACCTGCATCCGATTGCCGTACGAGAATTCTTTCATGAGAGCGGGAACGGCCTTCGCGTGATAATGCTCCTGGAGCCGGACCGGGCCCGTAGGTTCAGGCGCGGCCTTGACCGGCTTGCTCGCGGGCTTCGGCGCCGGCTTGGGGTCGGGTTTCGCGACCGGTTTCTTCTCAGGCTTTGCCATGATCAAGTCCGTTCCGGAGATTCGATCAGCTGCTGGCATTTCTTGCACACGCGGACACGGGATCCATCAGCCATCGCCTTCGATCCCACGCGCACGGGCTTGAGGCATGTGGCGCAGTAGATCATGACGTTCGAAAGATGAATCGGCGCTTCACGCTCCAGAATGCCGCCCTGCCGGTTCTGCTGGTTCGGCTTTGTGTGCCGCTTGATGATATTGATCTTCTCGATCGTCACCTTCCGCGCCCGCCGCAGCACCGAAAGGACTTTCCCTGATTTTCCACGATCCTTCCCGGCAATCACGACGACCGTATCCCCTTTCCGCACCACGCACTTCGGCGGCTCGGAAAGGGCACGATTGGCGCTCAGCCAGCCACTTCTCCGCATCACAGCACCTCCGGCGCGAGCGAGATGATCTTCATATACTTTTTCCAGCGAAGCTCACGGGCCACAGGCCCGAAGATCCGGGTACCCACCGGCTCACCCTGGGCATTGATCAACACGCAGGCATTGCGGTCAAACTTGATGTATGACCCGTCATCCCGCCGGGATCCCTTGGTCGTTCGGACGACGACCGCCTTGCTGATATCCCCCTTTTTAACGGTCGCTTGCGGGATCGCCTCTTTGACCGTCACCATGATGACGTCACCCAAACCGCCGTATCGACGCTTCGTGCCGCCAAACACATGGAAGCACATAACCTTTTTCGCGCCCGAGTTGTCGGCGACATCCAGCCTGGAATAGATTTGAATCATCGCGCCCTGGCCTTTTCCACGATTTCCAAGACCCGGAAATGCTTGTCCTTGCTCAGCGGGCGAGTCTCCGCCAGCTTCACGCGATCGCCGATTTGGCACTCGTTTTTTTCATCATGCGCCTTCAGCCGCGTGACGTGGCGAAGCACTTTGCCGTAGCGGCCATGCCGTACCAACCGCTTCACCACCACCACGACGGTCTTTTGCATCTTGTTGCTCACCACTTCGCCCACGAACTCGCGGCGGTGAGCCTGCCCTGCCTGTCCCGATTGCGTCATGCCTTTACGGCCGAACGGTGTCCGGCTTCGCCTTTCTGCTTCTCACGAAGGATCGTCTTGACGCGGGCGATTTCGCGGCGCGTCTGTTTGATTTTCGCTGGACTTTCAACCCGTCCAGCTACAAATTGAAAACGCAGGTTGAAGAGTTCTTTTTTCAGACTGCCTGCCTTTTCCTCCAATTCCACCTCGGTGAGCGTACGGAGGTTTTTCACATGGAGTGCGCGAGTCTCCATTTAGATACCCCCGCCCCGTGCCACGAACACCGTCGCCACGGGAATCTTGTGGGCTGCCAACCGGAGCGCTTCCTTGGCGACCTCCGGAGTGACCCCGTCCATTTCGTACAAAATCCGCCCCGGCTTCACCACGGCGACCCAGTACTCGGGATTTCCCTTCCCCTTCCCCATGCGCGTCTCAGCCGGCTTCTTGGTGATCGGCTTATCCGGGAAAATTCTCACCCAGACACGCCCTCCCCGCTTGACATGACGCGTCATCGCAATGCGGGCCGCTTCGATCTGGCGATTCGTCACCCAGCCCGGCTCCAGCGCCTTCAGTCCATATTCTCCCAGCGTCACCTGGGAGCCTCGGTACGCTTTGCCTTTCATCCGCCCTTTGTGCATCTTGCGATGCTTGACTTTTTTAGGCGCGAGCACGAGATCCTCCTACCGCCGTTCCATCTCCCCCGCCCCTTTTCCTTGCTGGACGGCGGGAAGAATTTCACCCTTGTAGATCCAGGCCTTGATGCCGATCTGCCCCATGGTCGTGTGCGCTTCGGCAAACCCATAGTCGATATCGGCGCGCAGCGTGTGCAACGGCACGCGGCCCTGCAGATACCATTCGGTCCGGGCGATTTCGGCTCCGGCCAACCGGCCCGAACACCGGATCTTGATTCCTTGGGCGCCCAGCCGGAGAGCCGACGCCACACTGCGCTTCATGGCCCGGCGAAACGCCACGCGCTTTTCAAGCTGCACGGCGATGTTTTCCGTGACGAGCTGCGCATCCAGTTCGGGCTTCTTGATCTCTTTAATCGTAATATACACCTGACGACTCAAAGTCTTTTCAAGGTCCGCCTTGAGCTTGTCCACCTCGGCGCCTTTGCGGCCGATGATGATGCCGGGTCGTGCGGTGTGAATGATGATCGTGACCTGATCGCCGGATCGTTCGATCTCGACCTTCGAGACCCCAGCATGATAGAGCCGGCTCTTGACCATCTTGCGGACGCGGATATCCTCGTGAAGGATTTTGGCGTAGTCCCGATCGGCGTACCAGCGGGAACTCCAGGGCTTGACGTAGCCAAGCCGTAATCCGATCGGATGCGATTTCTGGCCCATGGTGTTAGTCCTTTGGCTTCTTCTTGCCCTTGGCCTCGACCGGCGCCACGGCAATCGTGATATGGCTCATCCGTTTGTGAATCGAGAACGCGCGCCCTTGCGCACGCGGCTGGAATCGCTTGAGCGTCGGACCGACATCCACATAAGCCTGGATTACACGCAACTCATCGACCTCGCCGATCTCCTTACCGGCTTGCTGCCCATTGGCCACTGCCGACAGCAGCACTTTCTGTACCACCCGGGCGGCCGCGCGAGGCGTGAACTTCAGCAAGGCCAGGGCGTCGTTCACGGGACACCCGCGGATCAAGTCAACAACGGGGCGCGCCTTTCTGGGCGACACCCGCACGTACCGTAATGTTGCGCTCGCTTCAGCCATACAATCCTGCCTACTTCAGCGCGACGGCCTTTTCGCTTTTGGCGGCGCCGTGCCCCTTGAAAAAACGGGTAGGCGCAAATTCGCCCAACTTGTGCCCGACCATGTTTTCCGTAATATAAATCGGAATGAATTTCTTTCCGTTATGAATGGCCAGCGTGTGCCCGATCATCTCCGGAACAATCGTGGACCGGCGGGACCACGTTTTGAGAATTTTTTTCTCCCCGCTGGTGTTCATGCGCTCAATCCGGCCGAGCAAACGGGCATCAATGAAAGGACCTTTAGTAACTGAACGCGGCATGAACTTCCTTTAGTTAAGCGTGCGCCGTACTACTTTTTCCGTCGCGAGATGATGAATTTCCCGGTGCGCTTGGTCCGCCGGGTCTTGTAGCCCTTGGCCTTCTGTCCCCAGGGACTCACCGGGTGAGGGTTCCCCGCCCCCGATTTCCCTTCGCCTCCACCATGCGGATGATCGACCGGATTCATGACCACCCCGCGCACATGCGGCCGGCGCCCTTTCCATCGCTGGCGTCCAGCCTTCCCAATCGTGACGTTCTCATGATCGGCGTTGCCGACCTGCCCCACCGTCGCCAGACATGTTGCAAGAATCTTCCGCATCTCGCCGGACTTCAGACGAACCTGGACATAGAGTCCGTCCCTGCCCATGACTTGAGCTGAGGCACCCGCTCCGCGGATCAATTGCCCCCCCCGACCCGGTTTGAGTTCGATATTGTGGACGATGGTGCCCGTCGGCATGCTCAGGAGGGGCAGCGCATTCCCCACCCGCACTTCCGCATCCGTGCCTGAGTGCAACACATCGCCGACCTTCAAACCATCCGGAGCCAGAATGTACCGCTTCTCCCCGTCGGCATAATGCAGCAACGCAATCCGCGCCGAACGGTACGGGTCATATTCGAGGGAACGCACACGCGCGGCAACACCAGGCTTGTCGCGCTTGAAATCCACGCGCCGGTACATCCGCTTGTGCCCGCCGCCTCGAAAACGCACAGAAATCCGCCCCTGGCTATTACGGCCTCCGGAGCTTTTAATGTATTCCAGCAGCGCCTTGGCAGGCTTTCCGGTCGACAAACCCTCGTTGGTCAGGACCGTCATCTGGCGACGCCCAGGAGAAGTGGGACGAAAATTCTTGATACCCATCAGGCGCCCTCGAAGATCTCCAACTTTTCACCCGGCTTTAACGTGACAATCGCTTTCTTCCAGTCCGGTTTCTTGCCCACCATGCGCCCGATGCGGCGGGCCTTCCCGCCGACATTCATGACACTGACTTTCTCAACCTTCACATTGAGCGCCCGCTCAGTCGCCTTTTTAATCTCGATCTTGTTGGCATCGGCCCTGACAAGGAAACCGATCTTGCGCTGGGCTTCCCGCATTTCCGTCAACTTTTCGGTTAACAAAGGGCGGATGATGATGTCCAGCGCGTTGCGCGTCATGCAAACGCCTCCTCGAGTCTCGCCAAATCACGCCGCGCGACCAGCACGGCGTCGTGCAGAAGCAGGTCGCGAACATTGACGCCTTCGGGCGCGACAATCGTCACGTCCGGCATATTTCCCGCCGCACGACGGAGCCGATCTTGATCGCCTCCGGCGACGATTAATGTCTTGCCGCCTAGGCCGAGCACCTTCAGCATCGTCGCGAGCGCCTTGGTTTTTCCATCAAACTGAGGCAAATCTTCCAAGACGAAAAGCCCCCCCTCACGAACTTTCATTGAGAGGGCAGACTGCACCGCTCCTCGCGATTTCTTCTTCGGCATCGTATACCCATAGTCGCGAGGATGCGGTCCAAACACGATGCCGCCGTGTCGCCACAGCGGTGATCGGACCGACCCGGCCCGCGCCCGACCGGTATGCTTCTGCTTATACGGCTTCTTCCCCGTCCCGCTGACCTGGGCGCGCGTTTTCGTCGACGCCGTTCCCTGGCGACGGCCCGCTTGCTGCATAAGGACAACCTCATGCAGGACCGGCCCGTTTACTTCAGCCCCGAAAACCTCGGAACGAAGTTCGACCGCCCCCACCTTGCGGCGATTCAAGTCAATGACATCAATCGTGGGCATGAAACACCGGCTCCTAGGAGGCTTTCACGGATTTCTTGATGACGACGAGACTGCCGCGCGCGCCCGGAATCGAGCCGCGCACAAAAAGAAGATGTTCCTCGGGTCGCACATCGACCACTTGAAGCGCCTGGGTCGTCACCTTCACGCTTCCCATATGGCCGGCCATCCGCATGTTTTTCCAGACCCGCGAAGGCGAGGAACTGCTCCCAATCGAGCCGGGCGCCCGGTGAAACATCGAGCCGTGCGACCTGGGGCCGCCATGAAAGTGATGTCGCTTCATCACGCCCTGAAAGCCCTTGCCTTTTGACACGCCCGTGACGTCCACGAGTTCGCCCTTGGCGAACAGGCTTACCGTAATCGTCGAGCCGACAGGGGTGTCTCCGGACGCGGCAAATTCACGAACATGCCTGAATACCGGAAGGCTGGCCTTGGCAAAGTGCCCCCTCGACGGCTTGGGTGCTTTCCGGTCCGGCAACTCCAGAAACGCCAGCTGGACGGCGGCATACCCGTCTCGCTCCTGCGTCTTCACTTGTGACACGCGACAGGGCCCGGCCTCGATCACCGTGACCGGCACCGTGCGCCCGCCTTCGGCGAAAACCTGGGTCATTCCGAGCTTCTTCCCCAGCAACCCGGTGGTCATAGCTTGATCTCCACGTCCACTCCGGCCGCAAGGTTCAGCTTCATCAACGCATCCATCGTCTCAGGCGTGGGCTCCATGATATCCATGAGTCGTTTGTAGGTTCGGAGCTCGAACTGTTCACGGGATTTCTTGTCGGCATGGGTCGAACGCTGAACGGTCCATTTGTTGATACGGGTCGGCAGCGGGATCGGCCCGACCACTTTGGCGCCCGTACGCTTGACGGTGTCGACGATCTCCGAGACGGACTGGTCGAGCACACGATAGTCAAAGCTCTTGAGCCGAATGCGAATCCGCTGATCGAGCTTGATTGCCATTACGCGCGCACCCTTCCCCTACGCCAGGATTTCGGTGACGATGCCGGAGCCGACGGTCTTGCCGCCCTCGCGCACGGCGAACCGCAGCCCCTGATCCATCGCGATCGGCGAG
>Ga0335085_10013049_pt1 | contig 12196 bp, 16 predicted proteins | sample Lox_Sample_45_FD_206712 | JGI IMG/M metagenome (GOLD analysis project Ga0335085, IMG submission 206712) | Soil microbial communities from Loxahatchee National Wildlife Refuge, Florida, United States - Lox_Sample_4.5 | ecosystem: Environmental > Terrestrial > Soil > Wetlands | place: USA...
GTTCTGGTATTTCGAATTGCTGCGTGCGTTCTCAAGCCACTCCACCTCGCGCGCCGCCGCCTCGTCGGTCGACACGTCGCGCGGGATGCAGCCGTAGTGGTTGGCGCGCGCCGAAGTGATGAGATCGAACGCGTAGCCGCGGCATCCCTTGGCCTCCTGCGAGCAGCTCGACAGAAACGCCGAAAGCGAACTGGTGTCGGCGGCCCGGGCAGGAACGCCCGCCATCAGCGCAGCCCCGAGCGCAATCGCGAAGACATACCTTGCGTGCATTCCATTCCTCCTTTCGTGGCCGCAAGAAAGTCGGACGGCTGGAGTGGAGGGCGCTGAGGTCGTCTGCGTCGCAGGGCAGTCGCACCGGGTCACGAACGCGGCGTTGGCGCCGCGCCGGCCACGCTCATACTCTATGCGCGAGCGGGGGCATTTCCTTGAGTACAGTCAATTCGCCGCCTGAATTCCACGCCAGGACTGGCGGAAATTCCGCGGTTTGGAGGCCGAACCGGGAGTGTGCGGCCTGTCGGCGTTGCCCGAGGTGTTCAGGCTGTCGTCCCGCTTCACCGGCGTGACCCATTGTCCACCGGCGAAAGCAGGAGCCACAACATCCCGAGCGGATGGTCATCGCGATCGCAGCGGTCGCTGTCGCCCGTGCTGATCGTCGCGTTCATCGTCGCCGTGCAAACCGCAATGATGCCGTCGCCGGTCATGCGTTCTCCCTTCGCCGGTTCGCCCCGAACCACGCAGGACCGGCCCGCATGTCATCGATTCCCGGCGTCGCGGGCAGGCTCGCCGGCGAACGGGGACGCCAGATTGTAATTCACGCCAAGCCGTGGTTCTTACGCGCAAGGCGGCAGCCGAACGGACAAAGCGATGAAAACCGAACACGAAAAGATGCTGGCCGGAGAACCCTACGACGCGCACGGGCCCGAGCTGATCGGCGTGCGCGCGAAGGTCAAGCGCATCCTCCACCGCCTCAACGTCACCGAGTACCACGCCGAAACCATGCAGGCGGTCATCAACGAGCTGTGCCCGAATTCGGCCAGGGACCTCTACCTGGAGCCGCCGTTCCATTGCGACTACGGCGTGCACATTCATGCCGGCGAAAAAGTGTTCGTCAATTTCGGCTGCGTGTTCCTGGACGGCGGCACCATCACCATCGGCGCCCGCACGCTGATCGCGCCCGGCGTGCACATCTATACCGCCGAACACCCCACCGAGCTTGCCGAGCGCATGCAATGGGAGAACTGCCGGCCCGTCAGGATCGGCGAGCAATGCTGGATCGGCGGGCACGCCACCATCTGCCCAGGCACGACCATCGGGGAGCGCTGCGTGATCGGAGCCGGCGCCGTGGTGGTGAAGGACATTCCGCCCGACAGCCTTGCCGTCGGCAACCCCGCCGTCGTCGTCCGCAAGCTCAACGGCGCGCGCTAGTATCCCCATTGCGAATTTCGCCACATCTCGACAACGGCTTGCTGCGAACTTCGAAACTGCGACACTAGCGCCGGGCCAACGTGGTAGACTGCGCCCATGTCCTCTACGACGCGCGCCACCCAGTTTCTGACCGAGCAGGGCGTGAGCTTCACGCTGCATCATTACGACTACGATCCCGACGCCGACCGCATCGGCATGCAAGCCGCGGCAGCCCTGGGCGTGCCACCGGGGCGCGTGCTCAAGACGCTGATGGCGAGCGTGGACGGCAAGCCCGTCTGCGTCGTGGTGCCCTCGGACCGCGAAGTCAGCATGAAGAAGCTGGCGGCCGCCTTCGGCGGCAAGTCGGCCGCGATGATGAAGCCCGCCGACGCCGAGCGGCTGACCGGCTATCGCGTCGGCGGCATCAGCCCGTTCGGCCAGAAGAAGCGCGTGCCGGCGGTGTTCGAGGCGGAGACGCTGGCGCAGCCCCACGTGCTCATGAACGGCGGACAGCGCGGCCTTCAGGTGGAACTCGACCCGCGCGAGGCGCTGCGCGTGCTGAACGCGGTCGCGGCGCCGGTGGTCGCCTAAAGCGGTCGCCTAAAATAGCACGCGTCTCGCGCATCGTTCCGGGACCGGCGCCGACCATGCCGCGCCCGGTGTCGCGCGGCACATCGTTCCACCTGACTGAGGAAGCCAGTTTTTCGAGCGTCCCCTACCCCGGGCTGGCCGTTCGCAGCGCCAAGGCGACAATTTCCAGCTCCTCGTCGGTGATGCCGTTGGCCCGCGCAACGAGATCAAGCCTGGCCATGCGCAGCAGCTCGACGGTTTCGGGCAGCCTGGCCGCATTGAGCCGGTCGATGCATTCATCGATAAGATCGATCAGGGGGTGCAAGGCGCTCGGTTTCATGTCCGCCAACTCCTGCGAACGGCGCACCCCCTGCCAGCACTGTAGGGGCTTTGTGACAATACGCGGAGTGCGCGACGACGAGTCCATGTCGAGAGGCTATGGATTCACGTCGTTTTCGGGAAGAATGCATATTCGTGAAATTCCGTGAATTTGAACCATGAAACCGCCGCCATCCCTGTTCGCCGCGGTAGGCCGCCGCATCTGCCGCCTGCGCCAGGCCAAGGGGCTTTCGCGCAACGAACTGGCACGGAAGCTGAAAGTCGACGTCAGCTCGATTGCCGGGTGGGAAACAGGCAAGCGGCTGCCGCGCGACGCCCACCGCGCCCGGCTGGCGCGCGCGCTCGACTGCGACCTTGCCGTGCTGCTGTCGTCCGGGGACGACCACGTCGCGCCGCTCAAGGCCGAACTCGTCGGCACGATCACCGACCTGCCCGCCGTGCTCATCGAATGCGTGCACAACGCCAAGCGGATCTTACGCTCCGCCCGCCTTGCCGCGCCTTATCCCACCCCCGCTTACGTCCAGCAGGAATGGCGGGCGGCAATCAGCGAGCGGCTGCTGGCCGGAACGCTCGAAGTGCAGCGGGTCGAGATATTCTATGGTCTCGAGCGGCTGCAGGAGACGCTGTCGAACATCCTGCGCTATGACGGCCGCGCCTATCACGTCAAAGCCTATTGCGTGGGCATCGGCGAAATCGTGCCGACGATGGGCGGCTACGCCTTCGACGACACCGACTTCTTCCTCGGCGCCTACTGGACCGGCGTGCCGCCGCGCAACTTCGCCTGCCTCAGGCTGTCGGGTCCGATGATCAGCACGTTCTTCATGCAGTTCTGGGACGAAATCTGGCCGCGCGGCAAGGTGCTCAACCTGCGCGGGGCGCACGACCTGACGGCGGTGAAGGCAGTGGCGCTCAGCCTCGGCCTCAATCCGCGCCACTGGAACAGGTTTGTCGAGGAGGCCCGCGCGCTCGAGATCGGCGACGGCGCCCCGCCGCTGGTCTAAATCGCACCCTCCCGCTGCGGGCACGGCCGATGTAGCCTTGCGGCATGACCGCCGTCTTCACGATCGGGCATTCCAACCACAAGCCTGAGCGGTTCCTCGGGCTGCTCGAAGACGCCGGCATCGAGATGGTGGCCGACGTTCGCTCGACGCCCACCTCGCGCCGCATGCCGTGGTTCAGCCAGGCGGCGCTGGCCAAGAGGCTGCACGCGGCGGGCATCAGCTACGCCTTTTTCGGCCGCGAGCTGGGCGGGCGCCCCGCCGACGCGGCGCTGTTCACCGACGGCGTCGCCGATTTCGAGCGCATGGCCGCAACGTCCGCTTTCCGCGCCGGACTGAAGCGGGTGGCGGCGGAAGCGCTATGGCTGCGCGTGGCGCTCATGTGCTCCGAAAAGGAGCCGCTCGATTGCCACCGCTGCCTGCTGATCGGCCGCGCGCTTCATGCCGAGGGCATCGCGGTGCGCCACATCCTGGCCGACGGCGGCATGGTCACGCAGATGGACATCGAACGCGAGCTTCTGGCGCGGCATGGCGGGCTCGGACTGGATGAAGACGCGCTCGCCACGGCGTATCGCGATCGCGCCCGCAAAATCGCCTTCCGGCGCGCGCGGTAGAGCGTTGCGGTGCGGCGAAACCGGCGTGCTATGCTGCGCCGCCTGATCCGGGGACCACAATGAAACCGCTTCTGTGCGCTATGGTGCTGGCGCTGATCGCCCAGACCGCCTCCGCCGGCTTCGTGGAGAACTTCAAGGAGAAGACGCTGCCGCTCGACAAGACGGGCGTGAACGGCTGGACGGCGTTCACCGGCTCGGGCGAAGCCACCGTAAAGCTCTACACCCAGAATGGCCGCGGCGTGATGGAAGTGGACGGGCGGGCCGACCGCCGCAACATCTATTGGGCCATCATCAAGCACGATGTCACCCGGGACATCGACATGAACGCGCTGTTCGGGCCCGGCCACGCCATTCGCATGGAGGCAAAGGTGCGCATCAGCGATGCGCCGCGCCGCGTGCACTTCCAGCTCAACACCAACCGCACCACCGACTACGACGCCAATCTGCGCGAATTCGATCTTGGCGACACAGGCTGGCACGTGCTGTCGTGGACGCGCACGCCCGGCAGCGACCTCGACGTCAAGCCCGGCGACCGCGTCGCGGTGACCTTCGGCATGACCGACATGGGCCGCGCCGTCTACCGATGCGAGTTCGACTACATCAAGGCGGAGGTCGTGGACGCCGGCACCCCGGATGAGGGCATGCCGCTGGTCTATCGCCCGCCGATTGCCCCGCTCGACAGTTTCAGGAACGCGGTGGAGGTGAAGGACGACGCCACCATCGATGCCGCCTATCCGTGGGTGAACTACGCCGCGTGGTCGAACATGAGCGATCCCGAGGGCAGTGAGGGCGTGGAGATCCTGTCGGCCACCGGCACCCAGACGATCATCCTGAAATGGGACCTGTCGCAGTTCAAAGGCCGCACGCCCGACGGCTGGGGCGTCGTGGCGCTGACCACCGACCACGTCGAATGGGCGCCCACCAACCAGGAGGAATTCGGCTTCCTGCGCGCGGTCGAGATCAAGGGCGGCGATCCCGCCTGGGACCGCAAGACGGTGACGCGCGCGAGCTTCCTGCAGGGCAAGCCGGAACTCGACGTCTTCAACGGGCAGCTCATCGTCGACACCCCGCCCGCCATCCACCGCGGCGAAACCACGCTGATCCGCATCAATCCGGCGGTGATGGCGCGCCTGATCTCGGGCGAGACGAAGGGGATCGCGATCTATCCGCAGGGCGCGGTGAACGCCTCGTTCGCCTCCAGCCAGTCGCCCAATCCGGGCTACCGGCCGAAGCTGTACTTCAATCTGAAGTAGGCGCCGCCGGCACGGCGATGCGGAAGCCGAGGCCCTGCGGCCCCGACCGGTAATCGAGACGGGCGCCGATCTTCTGCACCAGGCTGCGCATCAGCCTGAAGCCGACGCCGCCGTGGCGGGCTTCGTCGAAGCCTTCCGGCAGGCCTACGCCGTCGTCGCCGATCTCGACCACAACGGCATCCGTGCCGCGCATGCACGACAGGCGGACAACGACCGCCTCGCCCGCGGGCTTGGCGTATTTCAGCGCGTTGACCACGATCTCGCCCAGCACCAAGCTGAGGGTGGAGGCCTGTTCCGACGTCACCGCGCAACCCGGCGCGATCGCCTCCTCGATGCGAAGCCGGTCGCCCACCGCCAGCGACAACAGCAGCTCGGCGCGGGTGCCGGAGAGAAACTCGCCCAGCTCGATGAGGTCGTCAGCGGCCCCTGTAAGCCGCCGGTGCAAGCTGGCAATGGCAACGATGCGGGCGATGGCCGCGCGCAACTGGTCGGCGGCGGCCTCTCGGCTCATCATTCCCGATCCCGCCTTCAGCGCATCGATCTGAAGCTGGATCATCGACGAGAGCAGCGTGAGGTGGTTGGCGATGCGATGGTTCGCCTCCCGCACCAGTTCCTCGGCAGCCCGAACGCCGGCCGAGCCGTCCATCGCTTGCGATCCTTTGTTGAGGTCGTCCAGCCGGACTAACCAGAGCACGCATTTGCACGGGACTTCAATTGTTTGCTTGTTCAACAATCCGCATCCCAGGCGAGCTTTCCGTTCCGGAACCGTGCAGGATGGCCGCAGCGCAGGCTTCAGCGCAGGGGCCGGCGCCCCCTGACCTTGCGTCACGAAGTACCTGGGGCGGCGGAGCGGCTCAGCCGCGCGCGGACAGCGCCAGCTCCATGAACAGGATCATCGGCTTCAGGCGCTCCGGGTAATCGATATAGGGCGCGCAGGCCGCAAAGCCGGCCGACCGGTAAAGGGCGATGGCCTCGCGCATGTCGCGGCTGGTGTCGAGCCGCATGGTCGAAAATCCCGCCGCGGCGGCCTCCGCAATCAGCCTGCGGCACAACTGGCGCCCGATGCCGCGGCCCGCATGTTCCTTGAAGACGAACATGCGTTTCATCTCGCAGATGCTTTCCGACAGGCGCCGGTAGGCGACGCCGCCCGCCAGGTGGCCGTCCTCGAAGGCAAGCAGGATGCGGCCCTGCGGCGGGCCGTACTTGGCGGCCAGTTCCGTCAGTTCCTGGTCGAGCGCCTGATAGCCGAACGCCAGGTCGACCAGCCACGGCATGGCGCTGTAGCGCTCGCGGCACCACTCCACATAGGCCCGGATGACCCGCCCGAAGGCGTCGTAATCGGCTTGCGACGCGGCTTCGCGAATGAGCAACGGCACGTGGCCCCCCTGCCAAAGGCGGGCGCGATTGAAGCACGAAGCCGCCATGCGGTCGACCCCGCCGGCCAGGAGCGAACTTCAGGGAACGAAGGCGCCGATCCGGGCGTTCCGTTCGCGAAGACCGAAGGAGACCCTGCATGATCTTGAGGAAATGCCTGATCGCCACAGCCACCGTTCTGGCGGCAGGCGTCGCGATGGCGGCCCAATCCGCCGCGTCTGCGCCGGGCAGCCAGACGGCGCACACCTCCGCGACCATGGTCGCCGCCAAGGCGGCCATGAAGCATCACCTGTGGCATCGCCACCGCCAGCATAGCGCGACGGGGAACTCATCGGAGTCCGAGGTGGCCGAGACGCAGCGGCTTAACGAACAGCAGCTTCACATGGCGCAAGCGGGCGGCGGCAAAGCCGCCACCCAGGCCATGATGACCGGCCAGATGGGGAGCGCTTCGCCGGCCACGGGACCGAGCGGCCCGCCGCTGCATTGAGCGGGCACGCGGCCGCCGGCCGCCCGTCTTGAAGGATCGCAGCCATGGCCGACAAGAACGAGGCCGAATCCCTGGCTCACGGCGAAGACTACGACGAACACGAGCTGGCCGCGCATCACGCGCGCCAAGCCGCCACCTTGGGGCGCATGCGCTACGTGCTGGTGATCAGCGTGGCTCTTGTGGCTGCGATGTTCGCGTTGATCTGGTTCGGCGCGCTGTGAGCGCTACTCCAGATCGGGATACGGTCCGCGGCCTTCGTTCGCGATGAAGCGGTCGATGTGCTGGGCCAAGACCGGCAGCGGCACGGAGCCCGTCTCGAGCACGGCATCGTGGAAGGCGCGGATGTTGAACCTGGCCCCCAGCACCTTCTCGGCCTTGGCGCGCGCGGCGCGGATGGCAAGCTCGCCCATGTAGTACGACAGCGCCTGGCCCGGCCAGGTGATGTAGCGGTCCACCTCGGTTTCAATCTCGTGGTCGGGCAGCGCAGTGTTGTCGCGCAAGAACGCGATCGCCTCGCCCCGCGACCAGCCTTGCGCATGGATGCCGGTGTCGACCACCAGCCGCGCCGCGCGCCAGACCTGGTAGCCCAGCATGCCGAAGCGGTCGTAGGCGGTGGGGTACATGCCCATCTCCTGCCCCAGCCACTCGCAATAGAGCGCCCAGCCCTCGCCATAAGCCGAGATGTAGCTGTTGCGGCGGAAGGCGGGAAGCGACTTGTCCTCCAGCGCCAGGGGCATCTGGAAGGCGTGGCCCGGCGCGGATTCGTGCAGCGTCAGCGCGGTGAGGCTGTAGAGCGGACGGTGCGGCAGATCGTAGGTGTTGAGCAGGAACACGCCGGGACCACCGCGACCGGCGGTGTAGAACGGCGCCATGTCGGCCGGCACGGGACGGATGGCGAAACGCGCCCGCGGCAACAGCCCGAAATAAAGCCCGAGCTTGCCGTCGACCACCTTGGCAATCCAGGCGGCGCGATCGAGCAGGTCTTGCGGCGTCTTGGCGTAGAACCGCGGATCGTTGCGCAGGTATTTGAGGAAGGCGGGAAGATCGCCGGCAAAGCCGGTGGACCGCATCACCGCGATCATCTGGCGGTGGAGCGAAGCCACCTCGGCAAGCCCGATGCGGTGAATCTCGTCGGGCGATTGGTCGAGCGTGGTGTATTCGACGATCTGCGCTCGGTAGTACGCCTTGCCGTCGGGCAGCGCTTCGGCGGCGATGGTCTTGCGGGCGTGCGGCACGTATTCACCGCGCCAATACTTCAGAAGATCGCGATAGGCGGGCTGCACGAGGCCTCGGATCACCTTGAGCGCCTCGGCGCGCAGGGCCGTTTGCTCGCCGGGCGGCACGATCGCCTTGGGCATGTCCTTGAACGGGGCGTAGAACGGGGTCGCCTCCACGCTGCCGCCGGCAACCTCGGCGATCGAAGAATCGCGACCCTTGAGCGTCACCCAAGGTGGGGTGAAGCCGCGCGCCTCGCCAGCCCGCATCTCGTTTATCTGTTCGCGGAAATAACGCGGTATGTCGCGCATCTGCGCGATCCAGTTGCGGTAGTCGGCGAGCGTGCGGAACGGGCGGCGGGCGCGGTCGTCGAAATCGGTCCAGAAGCTGGAATCGGAATTGGCCGGCATTTCGTAGGTGCGGAATTCCTGGTCGGCGATGAGGTTGCCGATCTCGAAGCGGAACACCTGCGCGTTGACCTGCTCCTTGAGCGACAGAAGCCCGGGGGGAATGGCGTTCAACCTGGCCATCACGCCGCGCCAATAACGCAGCCGGTCGAACTGGGTGGCGGGATCGACTTTGGGCAGGCGATCGGGCACCGGGCGCGTGGCGTTCTCGTCGTCGGCGAAGCTGGCGATGCGCCAGGCCCATTCCGAATCGTAGAGGACCCTCAACGTCGCGTCTGCGGGCGCAGCGGCGGATGGCACGGTCAAAAGAAAAAGTGCTGCAACGGCGGCGACGCGCATGAGCCTCTCCAAAAACCGCTTGTCATCCCTGTCCGAGCGCCGCGACAGCGGTGCGAGGGGAAGGGGATCCAGATGGTCGAATCCAATTCACCGTCGCAGTCTAGCAAGAGAAGATGTGTTCGAGCACATCCAGGAAAGCGCGCGTTGCCCCCTGGCTGTCCTTCCCTCGCATTGCGCAGGCGCGCTGCTCGCCGGGAATGACGGCCGAGCAGGCGAAAAGAACGCGCCTCGGTCCGGCTAGTCGAGATAGTGCAACGACACCGCCGCGTTGGCGCCCGAAAGCGGCGGCGAACCGCCGGTGATGACGCCGTATTTCAGCTCGACGTGCTTGCCCGTGATCGGCGGCTCGGCTTCGTGCGTGGTGCCGTCGGCATAGGTGAAGACCGTCGTGCTCATCAGGTAGCAATCGAGCTTGTCTCCCGTGCTGGAAACGACCGTGATCTTGGCGAACGTCCACAGCGGCGGCCCGCCGCGGACGCGCGTCTTGTCGTCAATCAGGCCGGTAAAGGTCTTCAGACTGTTGGTGTCGAGCTGCTGGGCCGGAGACGAACCCGCCAGCAAGGCCAGCGCGGCCAGCGCAAAGAGAACGTTCCGCATGATCTTCTCCCCCAAATTGCGCACGATGCTCATTGTACGCCGTTTGCGGCGAAGCCGCGGGGTGAGAGCGTTTCTTAAGTCAGCCGACCACGGCCCAGCCATAGGCCCTGATCCGCCAATTGCCCGAAACGCGGGTGAGCACCAGCGCCCAGCCGCCGGTTTCGTGGAACGGGCGGCCGTGGGACATGCCGGTCCAGCCGGTGGTGATCGCGAAATAGACCTCGTCGCCGCTGCGGCTGAAATCGTGCACCTCTTCGAAGGCGTGGCGCAGGCCCGTCACGCCCGAAAGATGGGCGCGAATTTCCTTGGCCCAGCATGCCACCGCATCGGGACCGGCGAACACGAAGGGCGCGAAGTTCTCGATGATGATGGCGCCGTCGGCGAAGATGCCGTCCGGCGCGGCCTTGGCGCCGGATTCGAGATACTGCGCCAGCCGTTCGGCGGCCGCGATCATCTCGGCGTCGGGCGCGATCATCGCTTGAACCCCTTGGCGACAAGGTAAAGCTCGACCGATTCCGCGCGGCTGGCCGGCGGCTTGACGTGCTTGACCTCGGCAAAGTGCCGCTTGACGCGGGCCAGAACCTCGTTCGTGGCGCCGCCCTGGAACACCTTGCCGACGAACGCCCCGCCGGGCTTGAGCACCTCCGCGGCGGCGTCGAGCGCGGCCTCGAACAGCGCCAGCGTGCGGATATGGTCGGTCTGGCGATGGCCGGTGGTCGCCGCCGCCATGTCGGACAGCACGACGTCGGCCGGGCCGCCGAGCGCTTCCTTCAACAGCGCCGGCGTGGATTCTTCCAACAGGTCGCACTGCACAATCGCGACGCCCTTGATCGGTTCGATCGCCAGCACGTCGGCCGCCACCACGCGGCCCGCCTCGCCCACGCGCTCGGCCGCCACCTGGCTCCAGCCGCCCGGCGCCGCGCCAAGATCGAGCACGCGCGCGCCCCGATTCAACAGATGGAAGCGGACGTCGATCTCCTTCAGCTTGAAGGCGGCGCGCGAACGGTAACCACTGGCCTTGGCGGCCTGCACATAGGGATCGTTGAGCTGGCGCTCCAGCCAGCGCGCCGACGACACGGTACGTCCGCGCGTGCTGCGCACCCGCCGGTCGCTGCCGCCCGCCACGCCTCACCTCCACACGGCGAACAGGATCGCCGCGCAAACCAGAGCCCACAGGATCAGCACGATCCAGGTCTTGCCGCCCCAGGCGATGAAGTAGACCTGCAAATCGCGCAACCACGATCTCACCGCCGCGCCTCCGCCATCAGTTCGCGCAAGATTCCCTCGCGCAGGCCGCGGTCGGCAACCCTGAGCCGCGTGCACGGCCAGACGTCGTGGATGGCCGCGAAGACGGCGCACCCGGGCACGATCAGATCGGCACGCTCCTGCCCCACGCAGCCCAGCCGCGCGCGTTCTTCGCGCGGCAGCGCCGCCAGCGTCTCCACCACTTTCAGGACGTCGGCGCAAGCGTGCCACGAGGAATCAACCCGGGCTCGCACGTAGCGCGGCAGCCCCAGCGCCACGCCGGCCAGCGTCGTGACCGTGCCGGAGGTGCCGAGCAGGTGATGGCGGGCAACATCGAAGCCGCCCTTGCGCTCCATCTCGCGGCGCACGGCCTCGAAGCGGGCGCGCAGATCGGCCCGCATGGCGGCAAAGCGCTCGGGCCGGCCGGGCACCCCGCTGATCTCGGCCAGCGACATGACGCCGAGCGAGATCGAGGCAAAGTGCACGATGAGCGGGCGCGCGCCCTCGCGCTTCAGCCAGATGGTTTCGGTCGAGCCGCCGCCGATGTCGAACACCAAGGCGCCGTCATACTCCTCGCCGATCAGGGGCAGGCAGCCGAGCGCGGCGAGGCGCGCCTCCTCCGCCGCGGTGATGACGGACAGCGAAATGCCCGCCTCGCACGCCGCGCGCTCGATCAGAACCTGGGCGTTGGCGGCCTGCCGGCAGGCCTCGGTGGCCACGGCGCGGATGTGGCGCACGCCAAAGCGGTCGATACGGCCGGCGCAGACCTTGAGCGCCGCCACCGTGCGGTTCATTGCCGCCTCGCCCAACACGCCGCTGGCCGCCACGCCCTCGCCCAGCCGCACGATGCGCGAGAACGAATCCACGATCCGCATCGCTCCGTCGCGCCCAGGCGAGGCTATCAGCAGACGGCAGTTGTTGGTGCCCAGGTCCAAGGCCGCCAGGACCGGCGGGCCAGCCCTTCCCCGGTGGCGGCGCCTGCGGCGCGGTCTTGCAGCTTTTTCCATGGCCGGCCCCCGGGCGCCGCGAGGCCGGGACGCTAGCACGGGCCGTCCTTGAAATGGGCAAGGATTTGAGGCTAAACGGTGCCCCCTGCTGGGGGATCGTCTAACGGTAGGACTGCAGACTCTGACTCTGCCTGTCTAGGTTCGAATCCTAGTCCCCCAGCCAATTGCGCGCGGTATATTGGCGCAAACGCCACAAGCCCGCGCAGAGCGCGGAAACCCTCTAGCAGGCTGTTGAAGAAGTCTTCCAGGGCTTGGCGATGAAGTCGATCTCGTCGCCGTTGTGGACGCAGATTTGACCTTGAAGGGAGCCGTCGGGCTGAAGCTCGGCCCAGCCGTCGCCATCGATT
>Ga0335085_10013050_pt1 | contig 12196 bp, 11 predicted proteins | sample Lox_Sample_45_FD_206712 | JGI IMG/M metagenome (GOLD analysis project Ga0335085, IMG submission 206712) | Soil microbial communities from Loxahatchee National Wildlife Refuge, Florida, United States - Lox_Sample_4.5 | ecosystem: Environmental > Terrestrial > Soil > Wetlands | place: USA...
CTTGTCCTGGCACAGCGATTCCGCTGCCATTCGCAACCCCGCCGCCAAACGGTTTTCCGTGTTTTTGGTTTTGCTGGACTTGATCTTGGCCCCGGTGATGGCATTATTCGGGCAAAGACCCAGCCAATTCGAGAACGCGCCGGCGGACCGGAAACGCGACAGATCGGGGCCCACGAGGGGATCCTGGTGTTCCCGGCTGTACTGACCAACTAGTACTAATGTTACCTTGGTCGTCCTCGCTGGAACCCCTTTATCCTTTATACTCGTGAAGGTTTCTTTACATCGAAAAGGGAATTTAGTACTAGTGATGAACCCTCGCAGAGCGGCACCAGTGGGAAGCCGCAGGACGCCTTTGTCCAGATCACCACGACTACTGACCTGATTATCGTCACCATCGAAAACCTGCAAGCCAATCCGTCCGATATTACTCAGGTGATTTCCGGGTTATCGTTCCAATACACTCCGGTCTTGGGCGCTACCCCCGCGGTCACCAACGACGCCGCTGATTCCGGCGAGCTGATTGATGCGTCCTGGTCCTCGACTCCAGTGGTCGATCCCAGCGATACCATCAATAACTGGCCCAACATCAGCAGCATCGCCGGAACAGTGGACATCTCGGCAATCGGCCACGGTCCCCCGGCCGACCTGATTATCGGTAATCCGGCCTCGAATGGGACTTACTCCGGCCAGAATTCTTCCATCACCAATTGCCACGCCTGTCCCTACGTGCTCGGCTATGCCACCTTCAATATCGCGATCACCGGTGTCATCAGTTCTACTGAGATCAACAAATCCACCACCGTTATGAACTTCGGGACAGCCACCACGGAGACTTTGACGCTCAATTTCAGGACTCCCGAACCGGGGTCCGCGTTCCTGTTCGGCGTAGGCTTGGTCTGGATTGCGTGGCGGAAACTCCGCGGGCGCTCGACGCGCGATAAGGCCCGCGTCCTTGGCGCCGACCAATCGGAATGGTGTGATCCCGCGTAGAGTGCCGAAGTGGGCCACGGCCGGCCAGTCCTAAATGAACCAACCTTAACGCATCCCACAGCAACTTTTCTCCCGCCACTGCGCTTATTCCTGCGTGAAGCCGATGAGGCGGAGCAATTACGGATAGGAGGAAATCCAATGAAACGCTCAGTATTTTTTGTATTCACGGCTTTGAGTGTCGCCGGGACCGCGGCTTATGCGCAGAAGAGCGAAGTCGGCAAACGCGCCGCAAATCAGCAGCAGCGCATCGCGCAGGGGGTGAAGTCCGGCAGCCTGACGGCGCGTGGGACGGCCAACCTCGAATCCAAAGAAGCAGCCATCAATCACGAGGTGAAGGCGGACCGCGCAGCCAATGGCGGCAAACTGACGGCACAGGAAAAGCACACCGTCAACCAGCAGCAGAACCGGTTGAGTAATCGGATCTACGCGGATAAGCACAACGCGGCGCATCAGAATTACGGATCGAGCCAAGTCGGACAGCGGCAGACCAATCAGCAGCAGCGCATCGCCAACGGAATCGCGTCAGGGAAGCTGAGCGCCGGCCAGACGGCGCGGATCGAGAACCACGAAGCGGGCATCAATCAGGAGGTCCACGCCGACCGCGCCGCGAATGGCGGCAAGCTGACGAGTGGCGAGAAGCAGCAGGTGAATCATCAACTCAATCAGACCAGCGGCCAGATCTACAAGGACAAGCACTGAGCGCGAGCGCGTTTTGACGCGGAGTCGCTGAGCAACCCGCGGGAGAATTGGGTTTCATTTCTCGGTGCGTTTCTCAGCGACTCCGCGTCTCTGCTTCCGGTGACTTATTCGTTGGCGCTGTTGCTGCGCGAATCGAGCACCTGGCGGACTTTGCGCGCGAGGCCATCGGGCAGGAACGGTTTCTGGAGAAACGCCGCGCCGGATTCTTCGATGCCGTGATGCACGATAGCCTCATCGGTGTAACCGGAGATAAACAAGACGCGCATCTCGGGACACATCGGGCGCAGGCGGCGCACGAATTCAGGGCCGCTCATCTCGGGCATGACGACGTCCACGACTGCAAGGTCGATACCGCCGGATTGTTCCTGGGCAAGCCGCAGGGCTTCTTCGCCGCGGGTGGCTTCGATGACGCGATATCCGCGCGCGGAGAGCACGCCGGCCATCAGCTTGCGGACGCGGGTTTCATCTTCCACCACCAGGATGGTTTCGGCGCCGTTGACGGGCGCTTGCAGCGTGGCTTCATCCACCTGCGGGGTGCGTTTGCGCGGCTCGGCCACGGGCAGATAAATCCGTGCGGTGGTGCCTTTGCCCAATTCGCTTTGGAAGGCGATGGCGCCGCCGCTCTGGCGAATGATGCCGTACGCGGTGGCCAGTCCCAGTCCGGTACCCTGGCCGGCGCTCTTGGTGGTGAAGAAGGGCTCGAACAGGTGGCTTTGGGTTTTCTCGTCCATGCCGATGCCGGTATCGGAAATAGCGATCACCACGTGCTTGCCGGGACGCACGCCGAGGCGCTTGGCGGAGAAACTCTCGTCCAGGTGGACCACGGCGGTTTCGATGGTGAGCGTGCCGCCTCTGGGCATGGCGTCGCGCGCGTTGACCACCAGGTTCATGATCACCTGTTCGAGGCGGCCGGGATCGGCTTCCACGCAGTCCTCGGCGGCAGCGGGGATGGTGACGAGCTCGATGTCTTCGCCGATGAGGCGGCGCAGCAGTTTCTGAAGCTGCATCACCAGGTCGTTGAGGCGCACGGAGCGGGCTTCGAGCGGCTGGCGGCGGCTGAAAGCCAGAAGCTGATGGGTAAGGGCGCCGCCGCGTTCGGCCGAGCGGCGGATCTCCTCGAGCGCGGTGCGCTGGGTTTCCTTCAGATCGCGGCTGGCCAGCAGCATGTCGCTATAGCCGGTGATGACGGTGAGGAGATTGTTGAAGTCGTGCGCCACGCCGCCCGCCAGACGTCCCACGGCTTCCATCTTCTGCGACTGGCGAAACTGCTCTTCGAGGCGCACGCGCTCGCGGCGCATGCGCACGCCGGTCAACTCGCGCTCGACGGCGGCATTCAGACGCAGCAGATTGCGGCGCGTGAGATGATCGGCGGCGCCGGCTTTTAATGCGGCCAGCACTTCGCTGTCTTCGGCTTTGCCGCTGACGACGATGAGCGGCAGATCGAGGCCGCGTTCCTGAATGATGCGCAGCGCCTGGAGGGCTCCGAAATCGCCGACTGAAAAATCGCTGACAGCAATATCGAAGCGCGATTCGAGCGCCTGCACCATCTCGGCTTCCGAGGACACATGGCGAAACGTGGGACGATAGCCGCCGCGAGCGAGTTCCGCCTGCACGGCGCCGGCTCCGTTGTCGCCGACATAAATCACGTGTAAAGCTATCGACATCCTATGGTCACCGAAAAAAAATCCTTATCATGGTACACCGATTTGCCAGTAAGTTTTTTCCTCGTTTGTGCCCATTTGCACATGCCAGAGCCGTGTACCAGTACCGGTAGAACTGCGTCACTTCGCATGTTGCAATTTGCCGCCGGTACACCACCCACCATGGGCAACCTGGCCGAGCAATCTAAGGTTAGCTCCGCGCGGGCAAATCCCGTGATCGGGGAAAACCCGGTCCTTTATTGCGGCAAATGACGCAGCAGCGCCGGGAACATCGCTTGAATGAATCGGATACCATTCCGCGTGGCACTGGCGGTGTCATTGTCCTCGACCGGAACAATCACACGGACGAGCGAGCTGTCGCTGCGGTTGAAGCGAATCGAGTCAGCGACCAGCCAGAATTTGGCAGCGAATTCGCGGGCGATGATGCGGTTGTGGCTCTGGTACCAATAGAGCGTCACCTCTTTCTCTTCGCCGTGCTGCACCACGAAGCGGTTGATGTCGATCGGGCCGGACCAGCCTGGAACAGGCACCTGAATCGTGCCCGATTCGGAATCGACCGGCTCCCAGCCTTCGCCGGGGAGACAATTTTTGGGGGAATGCGGGGCCTGCCCGTAGCGCTGGGAATTGAAGAAGGCGATGTAGAACAGGATCGGCACGCGCGATTCGCCGACATATTCGCGCGTGAGCGTGTCGTCGGCTTTGAGGATGTTGAGGATCTCGGGGGGAGTGGCGACATCGCGCAGCAGGCGATAGCCGGGCAGGTTCGCGGGAAATGTAGAGAGCGGCGCCATGGGCGGAGTCTTTTCGGCGCGCATCGCGAGCGCATAAAAGACGCCGCCCTGCAGCAGCAGGACGAACGTGAGCACGCGGGCGTATTTGCTATGCAGGAACCGCATTGAGGCGTCTCCGCGCCTGGACCTGGTCGATCTTCACCAGCAACCGGTGCAGCGCGATCAGAATCATCAGCGCCAGAAAGAAGGTGACCAGGCCCATGGTCTCGTGCAGGGCGCCTTCGGTGAATGCAGAATTGACCAGCGACAGCAGACCGGTGAGCGTAACGCGTCCCGCGTTGGCCAGGATGGCGATGGGCACAGTGGCAAAAAACAGGGTGACGCGAATCCACGTTCGCCGCCCGAAGAAATAGCCATAGACGAGCGAGAGGAAGGTGAGCGACAGAAGGGATCGGATACCGCTGCAGGCCTCCACCACGTCGAGGCGCTGGCTGGGCAGTTCGAGCACGTTGCCTTCGCGCAGCACGGGAATCGAGAAGGCGGTGAGGGCACCCTCGGCCATGCGGCTGGCCATGAGTTGCAGCGGGAAAGTGATGCGCGTGTAGATGACCGTCGGGATGGGCATCATGAAGAGCAGAAGCAGCAGCGGAAAGCTGAGCTTCTTGAGGAATGGCGGTCCGCCGAGCAGCCACACCACGCCGGTGAGGGTGAAGACGAACGAGAGGCGCGCGAGGAAGACCTCGGCTCCGAGCGTGGCAACGATCAGCAGCAGCGCTCCGGCAAACACGAGCGAAAGACCCCACCAGCTCGGCGCGGGCGTGAGTGCCAGAAGCTCTTCGCGGCGCTGCCAGATAATGTACCCGGCCACCAGCGGGACGAAGAAGCCGTGGCCCATGTCCTCGTTATGAATCCAGGCGTAGACCAGCGCACGAAGGATTGGCGCGTAACAGACCAGCAGTAAAAAACCGAACCAGGCGGGGGTGATCCACGGCGTACGGGACGTTTCGGCTTGCGTAGCCGCGGGAGTCATCGCCTACATCATAGCAATCCCCGCCAGCGTTGCTGGACAGCTAGTTGGCCGCGGGCTTTTCGGCCCGGTCGATGACCAGCACCTCCACGGGGAGCTTGCGCGCCTGCAAGCGCAGACCGAGTTGCTGCTGGAGAGCGGTGAAAAGGTTGGGGCCGTTATCGGCGGGCGCTTCGCCGGGCTTCAGGGGGCGATCCGCTTCGGGGTTCCAGGTGAGCTTGAAATTGTAGGCCCCGTCGAGGTTGGTGCCGTTCACGACCGGAGAGCCGATGGTTCGTGAGAGGACCTCGGCGAGGGTGGCCATCGGAGTGTCCGTGGCGTTCAAGGCCCCGTGGCTGCCGCTGGTGTTCGAATTGGCGCCGGTGCCGGAAGACTTTTCGAGCTTGGGTCCGTTCTTCACCACCTCGAGAACCAGCGCGTCCATCGTGCGGGTCTCGCGATGCAGGGCGAGTTGGAAGCGCTCGGCAAGCAGCGCGCGCAGCATGATCATGAGTTCCTCGTCATCTTCGGTGCGGTGGTCGGCTTTGGCGGCGATCTCGAAGCGGTCGGTATCGAGCCAGGGCGGGCCGCCGATCACCTGGCGGGGCGAGACGTGGTATGCGCCCAGGATGCAGCGCAGCAGAGTGACCCGCTCGCCGTCGATGCGCCCGTGTCCGCTGGCGATGCCGGAGGAGCCGTTGTATTGATCGGGCGGCGTGGGTTTGACGGAGGCGACCTCGAAGCGCGGCGCCTGCGCGCAGAGGGCGGCGCTTAGGGAAATGAGGCCGGCGAATCGGATGGTGCGCATAGTTCTGGCGATTAGACGCCGGCGCGAAGGGAAAGTTTGACGGGAGACGCTTGGCGGAGAAAACGCGCTACACCAGCACTGTGAACGCCGATTCATTGCGTTCGACGGGGCGGTATAGCGTGTCGCGTTCGATGGGCTGGCGGCCGGCTTTGCGGATGAGTTGGAGCAGTTCGGCGCGGCGCAGGCCCTGGCTGGTGGTGGCGCCGGCATCGTGGTAGATGCGCTCTTCGACGATGGTGCCGTCGATATCGTCGGCGCCGAAACGGAGGGCGATCTGGGCGATGCGCGGGGTCATCATCACCCAGTAGGCTTTGATGTGCGGGATGTTGTCGAGCATCAGCCGCGCGACAGCGATGTTCTTGATGTCCGCAAATCCGGTGGTTTTCCCTATATGCTGCAAGGGCGTGTTGTCGGGATGGAAGGCCAGCGGGATGAAGGTGACGAAGCCGTGGGTCTCGTCCTGCAACTCGCGCAGGCGCACCAGGTGATCGGCGCGGTCCTCATCGTTTTCGATGTGGCCGTAGAGCATGGTGCAGTTGGAGCGCAGGCCGAGCTTGTGGGCTTCGCGGGCGGTTTCGATCCATTCGCGGCCGTCGATTTTGTGGTCGCAGATGATGCGGCGGACGCGCTCGTTGAAGATCTCGGCGCCGCCGCCGGGAAGTGAATCCATACCGGCGTCGCGCAGGCGCTCGAGTGTTTCGCGCACGCTGATCCGGGTGCGGCGGGCGAGATAGGCGATCTCGACCATGGTGAAGGCCTTCAAATGCACCAGCGGAAAGCGCTGCTTGAGGCCACGGAGCATTTCGCAGTACCAGTCGAGGGTCAGTTCGGGATGCAGGCCGCCGACGATGTGGAATTCGGTGACGGCTTCGCTCCAGCCTTCGCCGGCGCGGTGCCAGACCTCTTCGAGCGACATCGTGTAAGCCTTCGGGTCGCGGACGCGTTTGCCGAAGGCGCACAGGCGGCAACTCGCCACGCAGACGTCGGTGGGGTTGATATGGCGGTTGACGTTGAAGTAGGTCTTGTCGCCGTGGAGCCGCTCGCGGACCAGGTTGGCCAGGTACCCGAGGGCCAGAATGTCATTACTGCGGTAGAGCGAGATGCCATCATCGAAGGACAGGCGCTGGCCGGCCTCGACTTTTTCGCGGATGGGAATGAGGTGCTGGTCTTCGAAGGTGACTGGCATCAGGCTCCCCGTCGGATGAGAAAAATATCCGCGGCCCAGAAGAGAAAGAATAACACGCTCACGTAGCCGTTCATGGTGAAGAAAGCCGCATTGACTTTGGAGAAGTCGTTGGGCTTGACGAGGTGGTGTTCGTAGATGAGCAGGGCGGCCACGGCGGCGATGCCGGCGATGGCGAGCAGGCCGAGATCGAGCGAGACGACCAGGGCGGCGAGGCAGGCGATCATCAGGATGTGCAGCACCTGCGCGGCGCGCAGGGCTCCGGCAATGCCCAGGGACCGCGGCAGGCTGAAGAGGCCTTCGCGGCCGTCGAAATCATAATCCTGGCAGGCGTAAATGATGTCGAAGCCGGCGGTCCAGAGGGTGACGGCGGCGGTCAGCCAGAGAATGCGTACATCGAGCGAGCCGCGGATGGCGATCCAGGCGGCGGCGGGCGCAATACCGAGGCTGAAGCCCAGGACGAGGTGGGAAAAGGCCGTGAATCGCTTGGTGAAGGAATAGAAGAGGACGATACCGAGAGCCAACGGGGCGAGGCGCAGGCAGAGCGTATTCAAAGCCCACGCGGCGCCGAAGAAGACGATCGCCGAGGCGGCCACGAAGGCCCAGGCGAAGGCGCGGCTGAGCAGGCCGGCCGGCAGATGGCGCGTGCGGGTGCGCGGGTTGCGTCCATCGATGGAGGCATCCACCAGGCGGTTGAAGGCCATCGCAGCGGAGCGGGCGGCGACCATGGCGACGACGATCCAGGCGAACTTGAGGGCCGCGGCCGACCAGGGTATGCCGCCCTGGCGCACGGCCAGCAGAGCGCCGGTGAGGGCGAACGGCAGGGCGAACACCGAATGCTCGAACTTGATCATTTCGAGGGTAAGCCGCAGCCGGTTCCAAATCATGGGCGAATCTATCCATTTTACCGCCCGGCTTTGGTTACAATGGAAATCGCCTTACGGCCAGGGCCAACTTGTTAAGGAGAGCCGGGAGAATGCTGGAAGCGTCCGCATTGTCGGATAAGGGCTGCGTCCGTTCGAATAACGAAGACTATTGCCGGGTCGATCCGGACCTGGGCCTCTTCGTGTTGGCCGACGGAATGGGCGGGGCCAAGGCTGGCGAGCATGCATCGCGGCTGGCGGTGGACACGGTGGCGGAGATGATCCAGGAGGCGCAGCGGCGCGATTCGCAGGTGCTGCTGGCGGCGGTGGAGGCAGCCAACCGGAAGGTCTTGCAGGCGGCCCACAGCGATCCGAGCCTGGAGGGCATGGGTACGACCCTGGTGGCGGCGCTGGAAGTGGACCCCGGGCTTTCCATCGCCAGTGTGGGCGACAGCCGCGCGTATCTGCTGGACGATGACGGCTTCCGGGTGATCACCGACGACCAGACCTGGGTCAACGAAGTGGGCCGTCCACTGGGCCTGGACGAAGAGAGCCTGCGCAATCATCCCATGCGGCACGTGCTGACCATGGCGATCGGGGCGAGCGCGCCACTGACGGTGAACTATTATTCGGTGCCGCTCAAATCCAGCGCGCTGGTGATGATCTGCAGCGACGGGTTGCACGGAGTGATCGACGGAATGACCCTGGAGCGGATTCTGCGCGGCGGGTTCAAAGGGACGCCGCTCGAACAGGCCTGCCAACAGTTGATCGAGGCGGCCAAAGAAGCGGGCGGTCCCGACAACATCACCGTGGTGCTGATCCGCAAGACGGCCTAACGCGTCCCGCGTCTAACCTGCAACCGGAGGAGGTTGCCCCATGACCAAGCGATATGTGGTGAGCCTGGCGCTGGCGGTGGTGTGCGCGGCCGCGGCGCAGGAAAAGCCGGAGCTTCCGCGATTTGAAGTCGCCTCGGTGAAGGCGGCGGCGGAATCGGGAGGAAACGCGCCGCCGGGAATGCGGGAGACGATGCGAAAGGCCATGCGGAGCATGCAGCGGACGGGCATGATTCCGGCGCTGGATGCGGGACGTGTGCGCATCAATAATTGGACGCTGCTCGACCTGATCTCTGCGGCATACCGCGTGCGGGCGGAGCAGGTGTCGGGTCCGTCATGGCTGTCGGACGAGACGTGGGACATCGAGGCCAAGGTGCCGGAGGGCACGCCGCATGAGCATTTGAACGGGATGCTCCAGGCGCTGCTGGAGGACCGCTTCGGGCTGGTGGCACATCGCGAGCAGCGTGAAGATTCGGGTTACGCCCTGGTGGTGGGGAAAAATGGGCCGAAGCTGAAGCCGGCCGAACCACCCTCGGAGGCGGACGCGAATCTGAGTCCCGAAGAGCAGCAGGCGAAGGCTAAGGAGCAGGCTCAGTTGGCGTTGAAGAAGTTGCAGGACTCGATGAAGAACGGCACCTTCCGGCCGGGTCTTTCGCGTTCGACCTGGCAGAATACGACGATGGAGGAATTGGCCGCGGGGCTGGTGAGGTTCGCCGGGAAGCCGGTGGTGGACATGACCGGGATCGAGGGCAAGTACCAGGTGAGCATCGAGACCTGGCGGGAGACGGGGGACGATCCGGGGCAGACGGTGTTCGTGGCGGTGGAGAAGTTGGGTCTCAAGCTGGAGCCGCGCAAGCTGACGCTTGATACGGTTGTGGTGGATCGGGTATCGAAGAAGCCGACGGAGAATTAATTGTCTGCTTGGGGGGCGGACCCCTGGTCGCCCATCCCGCGCTGGACCAGCGGTACGCTCTGGCCTCGCGCACCAGACTCACGCGCAGGGGTTTGCTTCGATATAACTGCGAATCTGTGCCAATTCGACCGCGTGCTGCACGAGGAGATCTCTTCCGGCCCAAACGACCTTCCGGTCAGACCCAGCAGCGCGTTGGCTCGTTTGGCAGTGATGCTCTGAGCGGTTTCGTCAACTTTGGCAGGGGAACCACGGCGGTGACCAACAGATGCAATGATTGGGCATTCCGACGGAGGCATGCGAGACATATTGTTTGAGGACCTCCGCATGGTAATGGTCGCCTACACCAGCAGATCGGCAAGAGCCGGCCGGCGCAGGTAGGCGGGCCCCGTTGAGGCCTGATCCAGGAGGCGATCCATCGCCGCAAACGCACGGCCGGAAGCTGGCGTGCCGCCTTATAGCCGCCACGTGAGGAATAGCGGTTGATCCGTAAACTGGATGTGACGAACGCGGCGGCAATAGAGCATTACGACGAAATAGTGGGCGGCGCCTGAAGTCTTCTCGGCAAATCACGATCGGCAGTTCGCCTGATCTGTCGGGTCCCGCGGACCCAACCGCTACACAGGCCTGCCGGGGGGCCGGCCGCGCACGAGGGCGTCCGCCCCGCAGGCATAAGCAGTCGCGACTCGATCAAATGCGGACTTACTCCGTGAAGCTGCCGGTCACACCCTGGAAGCCGCGCAGGGCCTGGCGTCCGACCCACTTCACGACGCGCATGGCATCGTAGCAGTAGGCCAGGTTGTGGTTCAGGGTCGAGAAGCAGTGCGGCTCGCAGGATTTTTTCATCTCGTCGAGTTGCCCGGCCTCGAACTTATGGCTGCCCGCTACGCCCCAGTCGTAAGTGGCGGTGTACATCGGGAAACACGGCGCCAGCGTTCCGTCGGTGCGGATGATGACGTTGTTATGGCCGGCGCGGCAACTCCATTCCTGCAGCTTACCGCGCATGAAGTCGCGCATGTCGTTCAGCCGCTGGACGGAGTTGACCATTTTATAGCCCGACCGATTTTTTTCGATGATCCAGTCGACCAGCTCATCGACCTGCGGCCAGTCCTCTTTGCGGATGTAAGTGACGTTGTCGTTGAGGTGCTGGAAATGATCGGCTTCCAGCATGGGCGTTTCGTTGATGTGATAGTCGGTGGCGATGCGGTGCTCGCGGGCGATCTCGGTCAATTGGCGGATATCGTCCAGATTATTCCGGCAGATGTTCATGTTGAAGAAAACGGTGTATCCGTAGCGATACTGCCGCTTCACGAGATGCTCGAAGTAACTGCGGATGGGCGTGAGCGCTTTGGGTAAGCCGGGCTTTTCATCGACCGCGTCCACGGCCAGGTTGAAAGTCGCCACACCGGCATCGCCCAGGCGGTCGATGACATCGGGGCGCAGCAGCCGGCCATTGGTCGGGACATATACCCAGAAGCCTTTCTTCGCCGCGTAGGACACTACCTTATGTACCAGTTGCGGGCGCAGCAGCGGTTCGCCGCCCATGAGCGCCAGAACGCGGCAGCCGTGGTCGTGGAGCCAGTCGATGGAGCGGCGCGCCACATCCTCGGTCATACCCTTCACGCGATTGTCGAAGGCCCAGCAATAGTGACAGTCGAGGTTGCATTTCCACTCCGTGAAAAGATAAGCGATGATGGGGTGGAAATCTCCGGGCAGCAGGCGTGAGCGCATGTACGGGAAAAGCCAGCCGCGCATGGCGCGATAGACATAGGGCGCTCCCCAGGTGCGTTTTTCAGGTGTACTTACCGGGTCCGGGATGGACTGTAACTCAGGGCGTTCCGGGTATGCGGGGTCGGGCAGAGTGAGCGGTTGCTGCCTGGGAGTAGGGAGCAAGCTCTTAGGTTGTTTGTTGACCAACAGATCGTGAAGCTGGACGTCAACACGAAAAGTGGGATGGGGATGTTGTGCGGTCGCTGTCTTTTGAGATTCGGATGGCATCCTCTTCCTCGCCGATACTACACAGGTTGGCCCAAACGTACCACCGCCGTCAACCCACAAGGTGTGGAAAACGCAACAATGGATCTGAAGGGCTAGAACAAGGTGGGGGAATGATCGATTTGGACGCACAACTTCTGGATTCCGGCGATCCGGCGCTGTATCGGGTGGAAACCACAGCGCCGGGTCCGGCGGGTAGTTTACCAATCACGGCGGAGATGCTGATGGCGCGGCCATCGGGCGACTTATTCGGATGGGCGCAGGACGCGGGCATGGGATGGGACCCTGCATTACTGGGCGGCAAAGAGTTTCTGATCCTGAGCACGCACGGCGGAATCCGCGGCGTCGACGGCAAGCCAGTGGCGCTGGGCTATCACACGGGTCACTGGGAAGTGGGACTGCTGATGGACGCGGCGGCGCGCGAGTTGAAGTCGCTGGGGGCGGTGCCGTTCGCGGCCTATTGCACGGACCCTTGCGACGGGCGCACGCAAGGCACCATCGGGATGTTCGATTCGCT
>Ga0335085_10013052_pt1 | contig 12195 bp, 10 predicted proteins | sample Lox_Sample_45_FD_206712 | JGI IMG/M metagenome (GOLD analysis project Ga0335085, IMG submission 206712) | Soil microbial communities from Loxahatchee National Wildlife Refuge, Florida, United States - Lox_Sample_4.5 | ecosystem: Environmental > Terrestrial > Soil > Wetlands | place: USA...
CGCGATGAACGCATCCCCTCAACGAACACGAGAATCTGGTGCTGACGCGTCCTTTTTCAGCACCCTGTTAGAGCAGTTTTCGATTTCGTCTTCGTACGTCGTGTCCGGCTTTAGCCGGACTTCTCGCCGAGATCGGCGAGGTCCGCCTGAAGGCGGACACTACGTGCGCTCTACGACTTTACGGCTGCTACGACGGCAGCGGCCTGCCGGTGGTTTCTTCGCCGAACGGCAGGAGGAACAGACCGATCGCGAACGCGATCGCGGTGAACGCGACCGGCGTGCCGATCGTGTGGTAGTACGCGACACCGGCGCCGACCAGAAACGTGATCCCCGCGCCGGCGAAGCGGCCGACCGACGTGGCGAACGCGAACGCGCTCGCGCGGCATTCGGTCGAGTACTGCTCCGGCAGCCACAGCGTGTACATCGCGAAGTTCGCGCCGCCGACGCCGAGCGCGAACAGGACGGCGACGAACGGCGTCAGCGCGCGCGGCAGATAGAAGACGTAGCCGAAGCCGATCGCAATCGAGAGCATCATCACGACGAAGTAGAGGCCGAGCGTCGCGCGCCGCCCGTAGCGATCCGCCAGCGGCGGCAGGACGAGGCATCCGGCAATCGTGCCGAGCGACAGCACCATCGTCCCGTATGAAGCGAAACGCGCGCCATCCGCGGCGCTGAACCCTTCGCGCACCGCGATCTGCGTCACGGAGGCCGGCACGTAGACGGAGCCGGCCCACAGTCCGACGATCGACACGAGCAGGTAGATCGAGTTCAGCCACGTGCGCCGCGCGTACTCGGGCGTGAAGAGTCTGGCGAACGCCGCGACGATCGACGGACGATCGTGCTTGTGCCGCTCCCACGTCGACGACTCGTGGACCGCGTACTGAATGAACGTGACCAGCAGCGCCGGCGTGCCGCCGACGGCGAACATCCAGCGCCACCCGTAGCGCGCGCCGACGATCGCGTTCGCGATCGCGGCGAGAAAGAATCCGAAGTAGTAGCCGGTGTGGAGATAACCCGCGCCCATGCGGCGCCGATCCTCGGGCCACGCTTCCGCGACGAACGTGCCACCGATCGCCCATTCGCCGCCGATGCCGACGCCCGCGAGCAGCCGGAACACCGCGAGCTGCCACAGGTTCGTCGCCAGCGCCGCGGCGAACGTGAACGCGGAATAGCAGAGAACCGTCAGCGCGAGCGTCCGCACGCGGCCGAAGCGATCGGCGATCGGCCCCCAGGCCATCGACGCGCCCCAGCCAACGAGGAACAGCGCGAAGAGCACGCTGCCGTAGTAGCCGACGTTGCCCGGTGTCGCTTCGATGCCGGAGCGCGGCAGGAGCTCGGTCAGCGCCGGCGTCAGCACGAGCGCGTAGATGAACGAGTCCATGCCGTCGAGCGCCCAGCCGCCCCACGCCGCCCAGAAACCTTTGATCTGATTCGCCGTCAGCGGCGTGCGTCGCATGCAGCAGTCGTAGCGTCCGGCGCGAGCCGGACCGCGTGAGTATACTCGGCGTGGGTCCGCCTGAAGGCGGACACTACGCATGAACGTTCTTCTTGCGCCGCACGGCACGCGCGGCGACGTGCAGCCGATGCTGGCGCTCGCGATCGCGCTGCGTGCGCGCGGCCACGTCGTCTCGTTCGTCGCGCCGGACAATTTCGTCGGCTGGCTGCAGACGTACGGCTTCGACGCGATCGGCAACGGCATCGACATCGAGCGCCTGCTGCGGACCGAAGGCGCCGATCTCGACTCGATCCGGTGGCAGGCGCATCACTTCGTGGCCGTGATGATCCCGACGCTCTTCGACACCGTCGCGCGCGCCGCGCCGGATGCGCAACTGATCGTCGGCTCCGGCGTCCAGTTGGCCGCCGCATCAATTGCTGAAGCGCGCGGCGTGCCGTACGCGACCGCGCTATTCTGTCCCTGCATCATCCCGAGCGGCGCCGCGCCGCCGCCGACCGTGCGCACGCAGACGTTGCCGTCGTGGTTGAATCGCGCGCTGTGGCTGATCGGCCGTCCCGCCGCCGATCTCCTGCTGCGGCGTCCGATCAATCGTCAGCGGGCGCGTCTTGGCCTGCCGGCCGATCCGGCGCCGCTGACGACGGCGCTGGGCGAGCTGATCATCGTCGCTGCGGATCGAGATCTCGCGCCGCTTCCAGACGAGGCGCCCGATCACATCGTCGGCACCGATGCCTGGATCCTCGACGACGCCGCCGAACTCGACTTGCACGTTGAGCGGTTTCTCGACGACGGTCCGCCGGCCGTGTACGTAGGATTCGGCAGCATGGTCGCGGGGCAGCCTGCCGAACTCGCGGCGCAGTCCATCGCCGCGATTCGATCGATCGGCGCCCGCGCGCTCGTCGTCGGCGGATGGGCGGGCCTCGAGCGGTTCGTCGCCGAAGACGACAACGTGCTCGCCGTGTCCGCCACGCCGCATGCGGCGGTCCTGCCGCGCGTGGCGGCGGTGATGCATCACGGTGGCGCCGGTACGACGACGGCCGCGGCGAGAGCGGGGAAGCCGCAGATCATCGTGCCCCACATCCTGGACCAGTTCTACTGGGCGCATCGTGTCGCGCAGCTCGGCATCGGTCCACGCGCCCTGCCGCTGCCGCTCGTCACCGCGGACGTGCTCGCCGAACGGATCGATCGCGCGGTGAACGATCCGGCAATCGTCGGCCGCGCGGCAACGCTCGGGCGCGCAATTGCGGACCGCAACGGCGTCGCCACAGCGGCCGAGCTGCTCGAAGCGCTCGTGTGACGCGAGTACACTGATGGCCATGCGGGTCGCGCTCGCGCTCGCACTCTCCCTTTTCGTCGTTGTGTCGGCCGCGCCGCCGGCCGGCGACGACATGGCGCCCGCCGTCCGCGCGGTGCTGATCAAGTACTGGCATTTCACAGACAGCGATCTCGCCGACTTGCAGCGCGGCAAGACCGTCAAGCATTCAGTCGACGCGTCCGCCGCCGGCGAAATGGCGCTGGCTGGCGCCATCCGGGTCCATACGCCGAAACAACGGTTCCTGGACCTGGCGCGCGACATCGTGGCGTTCAAGCGAGGACCCGACATCCTCGCCATTGGCCGCTTCAGCAATCCGCCCGTCGCGCAGGACCTCGCGTCGCTGACGATCGACAAAGAGGATTTCGATCCGGCCACGTGCCAGCCGCACGACTGCGGCGTGCGGCTGCCGGCCGACGTCATCGCGCGGGTGCCGCACGAGTCCGATCCGCAGGCGCTCTTCAAACAGGTGTTGCTCGACAACGTGATCGCGTACGTCAACGGCGACGCGAAGGGGCGCGTGCTGCAGTACGACGACGACGTGAAGCCGATTCGGCCGGCAGACGAATTCGAGGGCCTGTTGCGCGACTCGCCGGCGATTGGAGCCCTCGTGCCAGCGCTGCCGGATCATCTGCTGCACTACCCGGCCGATCCGATCGACGGCGACGACGATTTTCTCTACTGGTCGAAAGAAAAATTCGGAATCGCCCCATTCATCACGGTGACCCAGGTCACGACGGTTTGCCCTTCCTCCCGCACCTGCGTCGTCGCGACGCGCGACGTGTATTCGAGCCGTTATATCGACGCGTCACTCTCTTTGAGCATCGCGACGGATGCCGGCGAATCGGGCGACGCCTTCTATCTGATCTTCGCCAACCGTTCGCGCGCCAGCGCGTTGAAGGGCGGTTTTGCGGGTTTACGCCGGGCGCTGGCAGCCCGGCGGGCGCGCGGGTCGCTTGAAAACAGCCTGAAGCAGGTCAAGGAGCGGCTGGAGGCCGGACTGGCGTCCCGCTGACAAACACGTTATTCTGCCGGCTCCCAGCTACAACGGAGGTTCGCGCTGATCGGCTCGAGTGTCGGACCGTACCAGCTCATCGACCGGTTGGGCGCGGGCGGCATGGGCGAGGTGTACCTCGGTCACGACCCGCGGCTGGAGCGCCGTGTCGCGCTGAAGTGTCTGATCGCGTCAGGCGCCACGCGCGACGAGGATCAGGCGCGCATTCTCCGTGAGGCGCGCGCGGCGGCGCGGCTGAATCACCCCAACATCGCCGCCGTCTACGACGTGCTCCAGCAGGACGACCGCACCTTCATCGTCATGGAGTACGTCGAGGGCGAGAGCCTGGCGACGCGGATGTCGCGCGAGCGGATTCCGATCGACCAGGTGCGCGCGATCGGACGGCAGCTCGCGTCGGCGCTGGGCGCGGCGCATGCGCAGGGCGTCATCCATCGCGATCTGAAGCCGGCGAACATTCACGTCGCGCCGGACGGCACCGTGAAGGTGCTCGACTTCGGCGTCGCCAAGATCGAGCACACGGCCGGTTCCCGCGTCGAGCACACGGTGTCGGCGCAAAACCCCGGCACGCCGGTGTACATGTCTCCCGAGCAGCTGTTCGGGCAGCCGCTCGATCCGCGGTCCGACGTCTACAGCGCAGGCGTCATCCTCTACCAGCTCGCGACCGGCCTCCGTCCCTTCGACGAGCTGAATCCGGTGCCGCTTGCGCTGGCGATGCAGTCGCGCGATCCGAAGCCGCCGCACCTCGTCTCCCCGGACGTGCCGCGCGACCTGAGCGACATCATCATGAAGATGCTGGCGCGCGACCCGGCCGACCGCTTCCAGTCGATCCGCGAGGTCGAGGCGCTGCTGACGACGACGGTCGATGCGTCGACGCTGCTGAGCCATCCGTTGCTCCGACCGCGCGTGAAGCGCAGGACCGCAGTCTGGCTGGGTGTCGCTGCCGCCGCCGTTCTCCTTGCCCTCGCCGCGCTCGCCACGCTCGGCCGATCGTTCTTTCGGCCCCCGGCGCCGGAGCCGGCCCCGGCGCCGAGCGCCGTCGACAGCATTGCGGTGTTGCCGCTCGAGAACCTGTCCGCCGATCCGAATCAGGAGTACCTCGCCGACGGCATGACCGAGTCGATCATCACCGAGCTCGGGCGGGTTCGATCGCTGCGCGTCATCTCGCGCCAGTCGATGATGCAGTTCAAGCACACGCGCGCCACGGTGCCGCAAATCGCGGCGCAGCTCGGCGTCCACAGCGTGATGACCGGGAGCGTGATGCGCGACGGCGACCGCCTGCGCGTCACGGTCGCGCTGATGGATCCGGCGCCCGAGCATCAGCTGTGGGCCGAGACCTACGAGCGGCAGGTCGGCGATGTGCTGACGCTGTCGAACGAGGTGGCGCAGACTGCGGTGAAGTCGGTCCGGGTGATGACAACGCCGGCCGAGGTCGCGAATTTCGCGCAGGAACGGCTGATGAAGCCGGAGGCGCAGCAGGAGTATCTGCTCGGGCGCTATTTCTGGAACCGGCGATCGAAGGCCGACAACGACCAGGCGATGCAGCACTTCCAGCGGGCGATTGCGGTGGATCCGAACGCCGCGCTCGCGTACGCCGGACTGGCGGATTGCTACATCGTGGCGTGGGACGAAGGCTACGCGCCGCCGGAGGACGCCTACCGCGAGGCAAAGGCGGACGCGCAGCGCGCGATCGCGCTCGACGACAACGTCGCCGAAGCGCATGCGGCGCTCGGTGCGGTCTACAACTTCGCGATCCTCTGGTCGCAGTCGGAGCAGGAGTACCGGCGCGCGATCAGCCTCAATCCCGGCTTCGCCAAGGCGCACCAGTGGTACTCGATCAACCTCGGCGCCCTTGGACGTCACAGCGAAGCGGTCGACGAGGCCCGGCGCGCGCTGGAACTCGATCCGCTGTCGCCGGTGCAGAACGCGTTTCTCGGACGGCAGCTGTTTTTCGCCGGCGATTATGCGGCGGCGGAGCAGCAGCTGAAGAAGACGCTGGCGCTCGCACCGTCGCTGACGATCGCGCAAACATTCCTCGGCCGCGTGCATCTGGAGCAGGGCCGGAAGGACGAGGCGATTCGCGAGTTCGAAGAGGTCGAGCGCGTCCTCCAGCATCCGGTACCGCAACTCGGCTACGCCTACGCCGTCGCCGGCAATCGTCCGGCCGCCGAGCGTGTGATTCGCGAGCTTCGCGATCTCTCGCAGCGTCAGTACGTCCACACATGGGAGATCGGATTGATCTATGCGGGCCTCGGCGACAAGAACGCGGCGATGGACTGGATTCTGAAGGAGTACCGCGAGCGAGAAGGCGTCGTGCAGGATCTTGCGATCGAACCGGGCCTGCGGCTCGTGAGCGACGATCCGCGATTTCTGGCGATGCTCCGCAGAAGCGGGCTCGCTTACAGCCCCGGGCAGCCCAAACGGTAAACGTCGAGAGGAGCATCGATGGCGAAGAAAACGAAGCGCGCGAAGGGAAAGAGACCGCACGTCAAGAACGTGGTCAAGGAGATCAAGAAAGTGATCACCGCCACCAAGGGCAGGAAGGAGCTCGCGTCGAAGCACAAGCAGATGAAAGCGCTGCTGAAGCGGACGATGGCCTCCTGCGACGGCAACGGCTTCTTCCTGGCGTAGGCGTCTATTCGTCTCCGCCGCGCCCGGCATCTCGTCGCCTACTGGCGCGACGGACGCCTGATCGTCGAGCATTACCGATCAGGCGTCCGCGTTGCCGCTCCACCCTTCATCATTCATCTGCTCCAGTACTTCGATCGCTGGCGCAACCCCGCTGACGTCGTCCGCGCGTTTCCTGAACACGACGCGGCGTCGCTCGCCGCAGCGGTGGGCGATCTCGTCACGCACACACTGCTGGACGTGGCGACGCGTACGTCGCGGGACGAAGACGACGACTGGAGTCGTTGGGATCCGGCGGCCGGCCTGCTGCATTTCTCGTCGAAGGACGTCGTCTATCGGGACGCGACCGCCGTACGGCGCGCGTTGAAGGCGCTCGGGCGTCGCGAGCCGATGCCGGCCATCACGAAGCGGTACGGCCGCGGATCGCGCGTCGCGCTGCCGCCGCCGGCGGTCGCCGGAGAGTTTCCGCGTGTGCTGCGGGAGCGGCGAACGTGGCGCCGTTTCGGATCGCAACCGATCGCGCTTGCGGACTTGTCGACGCTGCTCGGCCTGTCGTGTGGCATCCAGTACTGGACGCGGATCGGCGGCATCGGACGACTGCCGCTGACGACCTATCCGTCGGGCGGCGCGCAGCATCCGCTGGAGGTATACGTGCTCGCCCGGCGCGTACGCGGACTCGCGCCCGGCCTCTATCACTATGCCGCGGACGCGCACCGCCTCGAACGCGTGAAACGCGGCGCCAGCGCGAAACAGATCGCGCGCTACGTCCCGTCGCAGGCGTGGTATGGCCGCGCGTCCGCGCTGTTCCTGATCACGGCCGTGTTTCCGCGCACGCAGTGGAAGTACCGTTTCGGGCGCGCGTATCGCGTCGTCCTGGCGGAGGCCGGGCATCTTTGCCAGAACCTGTGCCTGACGGCCACGTGGCTCGGCCTCGCGCCGTTCTGCACGATGGCGCTTGCCGATTCCGTCATCGAGCGGGACCTCGAGATCGACGGCGTGAGCGAAGGGATTCTGTACGCCGCCGGCGTCGGCACGCGGCCCGCCGGCGTGGAGTGGGCGCCGTGGCCGACGCCGCGCAAGGCGACGCGCACGCGCGGCCCGCTCGAGCGATGACGTCGGTTTCTTACCGGCTTGTTCTGTTTCCCGGCTGGAACAGATACAGATCGAACCACTCGAGGTTGTGCTCCATCGTTGCGCGATGGCTCTTCGGCTTCGTCGGCCCGTGTCCGATCCCTTCGAAGCCGCGGTAGACGATCAGTTTCGTCGGCACGTGATTGTCCTGCAGTCCCTGGTACAACTCGTACGCGTCCGGCAGCGGCACGCGCTGATCGGTCGCGCCGTGCTGAATCAGCGTCGGCGTCTTCGCGCCTTTGATGTAGGTCATCGGCGACGTCTTCGCGTAGATGTCGGGATCGTCCCACGGCGTACCCTTCAGGTACTGACGCGTGAACGGATGGATGTCGGTGTTCACGTAGTACGTCATCCAGTCGGAGATGCCGGCGCCGACCGAGATCGCCTTGAAGCGCGCGGCGTCGTGCGTCGCGAGAAACGCCGAGATGTAGCCGCCCTGGCTCCAGCCCATGACGCCGACGCGGTTCGCGTCGACCAGTCCTTTCGCGACGAGCGAGTCGACGCCCGAGAGCACGTCCCACGCGTCGCCGATCCCGAGGTTGCGCACGTTCAGCGCGCGGAACTTCTCGCCGTAGCCGGCGCTGCCGCGGTAGTTCGGCTCCAGGACGAGCACGCCGCGCGGTACCCAGACGTCAATCGGATAGATCGTCGACGTGTACGGAATCGCGCGCGACACGCCGGTCGGGCCGCCGTGGATCACGACGAGCAGCGGGTACTTCTTCGATGCGTCGTAGTCCGCCGGCTTGTGCAGCACGCCTTCGATTGCTGCACCGTCCTGGCTCTTCCAGCCGACGACTTCGAGCGTGCCGCTGTGCCAGCCTTTCGTCTGCGCGTTCATGTCGGTCAGTTTTCTTCTGCCGACGTAGATCTCCGCCACCGAGGTCGCGTCGGCGCGCAGGCAGGCGCTCGTCGCTCCGTCGCTCGCGAGCGAACACGCCATCGTCACGGTGCGATCGATCGGATCGACTTTCGCAATCGCGTGCGTGCCGGCGTCGAGGCGATAGAGATAGGCGTAGGTGCGCTCGCTCGCGGTGAAGAACAGGCCGTTCGTCTTCCACGCGATGATGTTCGGATCCTCGTCGAACGACGTCGTCAGCGCGGTCGGCGTGCCGCCCGCTGCGGAGACGATCGCAATCGGATGGTTCGTGTAGAAGTACGCCGCGCTCGCCATCGACGTCTCGAACGCGATCTGCGATCCGTCCGGCGACCACACCGGATGCGTGTCGGGCCCGTCCTGCGTCACGAGGTCACGCACCGCGCCGTCGGCAACGGTGACGATCGAGATGTTGGCGGTGCCGGAACTGCCGGGGCTGCCGTTCACCTGATGATCGAAGGCGATGCGCGTGCCGTCTGGCGACCACGCAAAGCGGCCGACGGTGAACGCCCCGTGCGTCAGCGGACGCGTCTCTTTGGTCGCGACGGTCAGCAAGAAGAGCTGCGCCATGCGCTGATCGGCGTCGACGATCTGGAACTCGCCGTATTTCTTGTCGCGCTCTTTCACCGCCGCCGACTTGCCTTCCGTCGACGTAAACGCGATCGTCTTGCCGTCGGGCGACCACGCGAAGCTGCCGACGCCTTCGTCGACCGTCGTCAACGGCTGGGCTTCGCCGCCCTGCGGATCGATGACGTAGATCTGCCGCTTGTCGCTGCGATCGGAGACGAACGCGATCGTCCTGCCGTCGGGCGACCAGGCGGGCGCCATGCTCGACTTCTTCGCGGACGTCAGCTGCCGGGCTGCGCCGCTCTGCGCGTCCGCCAGCCAGATGTCGGTCTCGTACGCGTTGTCGTCCCAGTTCGTGCGCTGGATCGTGTACGCGACGAAGCGGCCGTCAGGCGAGATCTGCGGCGCACCCGCGCGCTTCAGCGTCAGGATCTGATCGACGGTTTGCGCCTGCGCGGCGGTGGCCGCGAGCGCGAACGTTATGCAGATGAGATTGCGCATATGGAGGCAAGTATCGTATAACCGCGCTGTTCTTCGTAAGGAGGGAAAGATGCGTCAGGTTTTCGCCGCGTGTGCCGCCGCCGCGTTCGTCGCAGCGCTCGTCGCGCCAGCCTTTGCGGCCACTCAAACCGTGAAGGGACAGATAGTCGACGAGTCCTGTTACAAGATGGACAAGTCGAACACGGGCAACGATCACAAGATGAAGAACGGCGACACGAAGGCGTGCGCCGAAGCGTGCGCCAAGATGGGCCGGCCGCTCGCGCTGCTGACGGCCGACGGCAAGGTCTACGAGATTTCGGGCGGGCTCGCGGCCGACAAGAACGCGAAGCTGATCCCGCACATCTCGCACACCGTCGAGATCACCGGCGACGTGATGGATCACGGCGACAAGATGATGATCTCCGCGGACTCGCTCAAGATGATCTCGAAGTGAATAGGGACTAGGGTTCAGGGATTGGCCGGGGTGCCGGGCGCCCCGGCTATTTTCTTGACCGACTTGTACTAATGAACTAGTATTACCAATCAAGTGGCGGTCATCGCAATCGACAGCCGGGACGCGCGGCCGATCTACGCGCAGATCGAGCACGCGCTGCGTGCCGCAATCGCGACGGGACGGCTGCGGACCGGCGATCGGCTGCCGACCGTCCGCGAGCTCGCGGTCGACCTGCGCGTCAACGCGAACACTGTGGCGCGCGTGTACACCGATCTCGAGCGCGCAGGGGTGCTCGAGACGCGGCGCGGCGTCGGATCGTTCGTCGCGGTCAGCGCCGAGCGCGCGCGAACCGGCGAACGGAAGTCGCGCGAGCTGGCGGCGTTCGCCACGCGCGTCCTCGCGGATGCGGACCGGCACGGTTTCACGCTAGACGAAGTGCTCGCCGCCTTGCGGGCGCATCGAAAGTCCGGCTGAAGCCGGACACTACGTACGGCTGAAGAGAGGAGTCTGACTGTGGCTACACCACTGGGACTTCGCGACACCAACCCCGGGAATCTGCCGCGCGCGAACGTCATCTCGATGTTCGTGCTGCTGGCGTGGCTGGCCGTGGGCGTTATCGGCCTCATCGCGACGGGCAATCCGCTGCCGCTCGTTGTGAGCGGGCTGCTCGGTTTCGCGTGCATGCAGTCGCCGAAGGTGGCGCAGCAGTGGGAGCGGGCGATCGTGCTGCGGCTCGGGCGCTACGTCGGCCTGCGCGGGCCGGGACTCTTCTGGATCGTGCCGTTCATCGACACGGTCGCCGCGTGGATCGACCAGCGGACGATCACGACCAGCTTCGCCGCCGAGCAGACGCTCACGTCCGACACCGTCCCGGTGAACGTCGACGCGGTGCTGTTCTGGCTCGTGCACGACGCGCAGAAGGCGGCGCTCGAGGTACAGGAGTATTCGCAGGCCGTGAGCTGGGCGGCGCAGACGGCGCTGCGCGACATCATCGGCCGCACCGCGCTCGGCGACCTGCTCGTCGGCCGCGAGCGGATCGAGGCGGAACTGCAGAAGCTGATCGACGAGCGCTCGAACCCGTGGGGCATCACCGTGCAATCGGTCGAGATGCGCGACGTCGTCATTCCGACCGCGCTGCAGGATGCGATGTCGCGCCAGGCGCAGGCCACCCGCGAGAAGCAGGCGCGGATCATCCTCGGCGAGGCCGAAGTCGAGATCGCGAAGCTGTTCGACCAGGCTGCGTTGCAGTATCAGAACAACCCGACGGCGCTGCATCTGCGCGCGATGAACATGCTGTACGAGGGACTGAAAGAAAAGGGCGCCATGATGATCGTCCCGAGCAGCGCCGTCGAGACGATGGGGCTCGGCGGATTGCTCGGCGCGGCGGCTCTGGCGCAACCGAAGACGCCGCCGCCGAATCAGGAATAGACAAGGACCGTCGACGTGCCGCCCTGGGCGCTCGGTGTCGTCGTCGTGGTCGTGGTCGTCGTCGCGTCGCGCCTCGGATGGATCCGCGAGGAGTGGCGCAAGTTCCGGAGGTGATGCATGGTGCCGTGTGTTCTGGCGCTCGCGCTTGCCCAGCCGGTCCCGGTCGAACCGATTGGCGCGATCCTCGAGGCGTTCAAGACGCACGACGTCGTCGGGTTGAGCGCTGGCGAAGGCCACGACGACGCCGCGGGTCCGGACGCGTTCGTCATCTCGCTGATCAGGGATCCGCGCTTCGCCTCGCTGCCCATCGACATCGTCGTGGAGAACGCGAACGCACGCTATCAAGCGGTGATGGATCGCTACGTCTCTGGCGAAGATGTGTCCGACGCCGATCTGGCGCACGTATGGAACGACACGACGCAGCCGCTGGCGATGCGCGCGACCGGCGATATTCCGGCGACCTATCAGGCGCTGCGGGCGGTGAATCGGCGCCTGCCGAAGGATGGGCAGCATCGCGCGCTCCTGGGCGATCCGCCGATCGAATGGGAGCACGTCGAGACGCGTCAGGATTTCCGCCCCTGGCTGGAGCGTCGCGACAGCAACCCCGCCGACGTGATCCGCCGCGAGATCCTCGGCAAGCGCCGCAAGGCGCTCGTGATCTACGGCGCCGGTCACCTGCAGCGGAAGAACCAGATGAGCAACCACGCGATGGACAGTCCGCTGGCGCAAACCCTCGTCAGCCTCCTCGAGCGCGATGGCATCCGCACGTTCATTGTCACGCGAGTGGCGGACACGGACGACGTGCGGTCGTGGCCGACGCCCAGCCTGGCGATCATCCGCGGGACGACAATGGGAT
>Ga0335085_10013053_pt1 | contig 12195 bp, 13 predicted proteins | sample Lox_Sample_45_FD_206712 | JGI IMG/M metagenome (GOLD analysis project Ga0335085, IMG submission 206712) | Soil microbial communities from Loxahatchee National Wildlife Refuge, Florida, United States - Lox_Sample_4.5 | ecosystem: Environmental > Terrestrial > Soil > Wetlands | place: USA...
CGGACGCCAGCCGCGCGTCCCTTTCGGCGAGAAACTCGCCGCCGCCGGCCGCTTTTTCGGTACCCTCGCGCGCTCCGTGAAACCCGGCAATGAACGCGCCCCCACGCCCGACTTCTCCCTCCCCAACGTAGGCGGCGCCATCATCCCAGCCCTGGCCCGCCGCTGGCGCCCCCGCTAGCCGCCACCTCTCGCGTCTCAGATGTTGAAGTAGCGTTAAACGTAGGGCCGGGGTCTTTAGCCCGGCCGCGTCTGCCCAGCGCGCCTGCCGATAAACACCACCGCGCCGTTTCAGCCTGCGGCGGAACCGAAACCAGGAAGCCGGCTAGTCCGACTCCATGTCGAGATTCCAGACGTAGAGGAAATCATGATCCGCCGCCGTGGCCACCTTCCGTCCCGCTTTGCGCGTGGCGCGGTTCAGGGCGGAGCGTATGTTTTCCTTGGTATCCGGCAGGGCGGCGATCGGCAGTTTCAGCGCCGCGCCGGACTTCAGCAGGGTCAGGTCGCGAAGAATGACTTCGACGATTTCCTTATGTTTGCCGTTGCGGCCCTGGGGTACGGCGGCGCGAAAGGTGGTCTTGAAGTGCGTGGAAGCGGGCTTTGCGGCTCGGGGTTTCCGGTCGGCCATCCTATCTTCCCCTATACGGTTGCTACAGCATTCATTAACGTAACGTATGGCTATCGTATAGACTTCGCATCCGTACTGTCAAGCACAAATTTCGAGGCCTTCGGCCAGCCGGGCCGACGCGCTCAACTCGGTCTATTCGCGAATCCCTCGCGCAATTCCGCGCCGCCCGCCGCCGTAAAGAGTTCACCCGTACGAAATCCCGCCTGCTAGCGTTCATGACGGAAGGAGGAACCTCATGGCAAAAGCAGAAACGCATTTCGAGCAAGTTCCTCTCGAAGCAGTGGCGGTGATTCGGGACGCTGAAAAAGTCCGCCCGGTCAAAACCGCAACTCCCCAGCCCTCCGGCAAACGAGAAACACCGCAACCGCGGAGCGAAAGAAAGGGGCGGCGATGACGGAATCGATCGATATTTTTCGCCAAGAATCAGACGGAAACGTTCTCTGGCGCGGAACGGCGTCCAACTTGGCCGAAGCGGCCGAGCGCGTCCGCGAACTTTGCAAGACCTCACCCGGAGATTACCTGGCGGTAAATCTGCAAAGCGGCGAGAAAATCAAAATCGATCCCAACGCCTAGCCGCCGCTCGGCGCGTTAAGCCAGCCCGGCCGATCGCGCGAATTCGGCGCTCTCCTGCTCCTGAAATACCCGGCTCAGTTGGGAATAGACGTTTTGGCCGGGTGATCCTTGTCCGGCGGGGGCGGCAACGGGGCGAGTTTTTCAAAGCCGCGCTGTCCGTCGGGACCGATCGGCCCCGGGCCGGGTTGCAGATGCGGAGCGTCGACATTTTCCTCGGCGCACGAATATTCCTGAACCTGCTTCCCGGGCGTCGAAATCAGCCAGGTCCGCTGGTAGTGAACCGGCTCAGTGTAAAACTTCGGGTCGATCACCGTGAGCTCCAGGTGCAGATGGCCTTCGTCGGGCCGCGTCCAGCGTTCGACGGTGTGGAGCTGGTCGCTGTGGGGATCGGCATTTTCGTCGGCCCAGGTGCGCTTGTCCTTGAATCCGATCGAATCGATCACCAGCGTGTCCCCCTCCCAGTTCCCCACTTCCTCTCCGAAGAAAGACGGATCGGGATCGTCGGAATGTTTGCGCCCGTCGGTGGGAATCAGGCGATAGGTCGTGTACCAGTAGAGGAAGGCGACGTGGTCGGTGCCTTCGAGCAATTGGAATGGCAGGGCGCTCGCGTCGTGTCGCGGAATTCCGCCGACGACGCAGAGGCTTTCGGGATCGATGGTGTGCTCGACGTTGTATTTCAGCGCGGCGCGACCCGCCGCTGTAAACGGCAGTTTGAAACCGGGCAGATCCTTGCCGAGATTGCCGACCGGCTTGTCCTTGCTCGAGGGCAGCCAGTATCCCGAAAGATCGGGGTGGCCGTTGGCTTGGCGCGGCGTTGGGCCTTTGGGCACGTCTTCTTCGCGGCGCGAGAATTCCGAGACGGCGGATTCGAGTTCGGAATTGGATTGCTTGGCCGAGTTCGCGGCTGCGGGCGTCGATTGAGGCGGCGAAGCGCTCTGGGGGGCGGCATTCAATTGCGGCGGCACGGATGTGGCTGCCGCCAGCGCCAACAGGCCGAATCGAATCCTGGATTTCATCGCTCCCCCTCACCGCCGGCGATCCGCGAGGCGCTAGTATAAGTCAGCGGCTTAGGAACTGCGTAACACGGAGAGCGCAGGGAAGGCGCGGAGGCCGCAGAGAAATTCGAGAGCCCGCAGCTCGCGGCTGACCGAGCGATGAAAACACATTCTATGAGATGATTCGGTCCCGTTGAGGATGACCATGAGACTTCGTGTGATTTTGCTGGCGGCGGCTGCGCTGCTTGCTTTGAGCGAACCCGCGCTCGCGCATCATTCGTTTGCGGCGGAATTCGACGGCAGCAAGCCGATTCGTCTCGTGGGAAAAATTACGCGGATCGAGTGGACCAATCCACACTCATACATTTACGTGGACGTGGCGGACGACAAAGGCAACGTGACGAACTGGGCCTGCGAAGGCGCGAGCCCGCTGGCGCTGACGCGCCGCGGCTGGAAAAAGGGCGATCTGAAACTGGGCGACACGATCGTGGTCGACGGCTACCGCGCGCGGGACGGCTCGCGTTTCATGAACGCGCGCCGCGTGACCTTCCCCGATGGCCGCTCGCTCGACAGTGGCTCGAAGGCGCCGGACGCGCCGCCCGACACGCAGGACGCGGCCCCGCGGAAGTAGCGTCGCGCGGCTAGAGCTCCTGCCACAGCAATCGTTCGGCGCGAAGCGGATCTTCCACTACTTTGCATTCGGCGTTGATCAGCATGGTTTCCCGGCGGTCGAGCGAATAGACGGGCCATTTCGGAATGTCGTCGAAGCTCGGGTCGCCGGTGCGCGCGAACTGGGCCCACGCGTGGCTCATGTTTTTCGCCACCTGGAAACGCTCGGGATTCGTGCCGATCAGCCCCTGCGATTCGGGATGGTCGAATTTGAAGGCGATCTCCATCGCGTGCGCGGCTTTGAAGGGATACGGGGGATTTTCGTTGGCGAGCGCGTTCGATTCGTAGGTGAACATGTACATGAACACCGGCGCGGCGTGCTGCGCGGCTTTGCGTTCGGCCATTTTCACGGCGTTGGCCCAGAAAATCTGCGCGGTCTGAATCGCGAGATAGAGATCGGTGGGCGAAGCGCCGGGTCGGCTGCCGCGATAGACTTCGATCACGCGAACGGCTTTGGAGCCAAACATCGCCGTGACGCGCTGCTTCAGGCCCGCCTCGTCCATGCTGAACACCTCGGCGTTGCGCATGTTGAAGAACACCGCTTCGTCTTTGTTGGTGCCCACGATCATGGGGATGTCTTTCGAAATCGCGGGCGCGACAGGATCGTATGGATCGCTCGGGATGTAGCGGCCGTCGACCACCGGAGAAAACCCCAGCCCTGCGGCGATCTTCGGATCGGTTTGCGCGGCAAGAAGATCGGCGGCGGGCACATCGTGCATTTTCCTGGCGGTGGCGTCGCTGAGACCGAGTTTGGCGAGCACGGCGCGAGCCATGTCCGTGCCCTGCTTTTTCGGCATTCCTTTCAGCAGTGAGCCGCTTTCGACGCTGGCTTTGTGGAAATTGCCGTGAGCCGCGGGCATGGCCGTGAGCAGCGACGTTTTAAAGCCGCCGCCCGATTCGCCGAAGATCATCGCATTGCCGGGATCGCCGCCGAAATTTTCGATATTGTCATCCACCCAGCGGAGCGCCGCGCAGATGTCGAGCATGCCCGCGCAACCGCTGCCGGCATATTCCTCGCCCAGGATTTCGCCGAGATAGAGCGAGCCGAGCAGGCCGAGCCGGTGGTTGTGCGTCACCACCACGACGTCGTAATTTTCAGCCAGCGCCCCGCCGTCGTGAAATGCGTTACCCGGCGCCGTCTCGGTGCCGCCGTTGCCGGTGGTGAAGCCGCCGCCGTGCGAATAGAACATCACCGGTCGGCGCCGATTGTCGACGCCGGGCGTCCATACGTTGAGCACGAGGCAATCTTCGCCCGTGATCGTCCGCACCGTCTCCGGCGGCATGTTGGGATCGTGCGGTTGGATCGACTGCGGACCGTAGACCAGCGCGTCGCGCACGCCGGACCACGGCTTCACCGGAACGGGCGGCTTGAAGCGATTCGCGCCTGCGGGCGAGCCGGCGTAGGGAATGCCTTTGAAGACCATCGCGCCCGAATCGCGCTTCGTTCCGCGGAGTCTGCCGCAGGTCGTTTTCGCTTCAACCGTGGGGGCGGCTGCGGTTGTGGATTGGCCGAGCCATGCCGCGCCACGAAGCAGGCCGGGCGTGAGAAAACTCGCGCCGGCGACCGCAGCAATCTTCCGGACGAATTCGCGCCGCGCGATTTCTTTCGTTTTCATGTGGAATCTCCAGGTAGATTCCACGCCCCTGGTGGCCGATACACTATCACGCGAACGCGCCGCGCTACACGAGGGATTCCGCTCGAGCGAAACCGGGGCCTGAGGTCAGTCCGCGGATACGAACGAACCGACGGGTTGAGCTCCTTGCACTGCCAGCTCGCTTCGAAGATCGGAATGAACGACCGGTTCGAAATTCGGCGAAGCGACCTCGAGCATGTCGAGCGCCTGGCTGAGGGTCCTGACCACGTGAAGGTTGGGACGCGTGGCTTTGCCGAGGGCCTGAAACAGGCGAGCCAACGCGAAGATCAGAGCATTGGGTGCGACGACCACTCGCGGACGTGAAGCGACCGGGTCCGCGGGGGGCTGCGCCGCCAGCTCGCGGATCGAGTGAGGCGTGGCGCGGATTTGAGTGACTCCGGAAAAATCGGCAATGCTGCCGCGAAAATCCCTGGCGAGCAGGGTGGCTGCGGCGGCGGCTCGATAGAATTCCTTGATGGAATCGGAGGTGAGCGGACCGCGGAACGTCGCCTTGAAAATCCTGTTCTCGGCGTCGAGTTCGAATTGAAAGGACTCGGCGCTGCTAACTTGTTTGCGAACCTGGTTAGCCAGATCGATGCTGCAATACCGCTCGCCCTTATAGACCGCTTCGACAGCCGCCAGCAGTTCTTTGTCGGCGCTGGTCTTCACGATGTAGCCCGATATGCCGAGGCCCAGAGTCTCCTGCACCACGTCGCGATCGGATTCGTAATTCATCAGGATGATCTTGCACTCGGGCACGAGCTTGCGAATTTCCCGGGCGGCATCGATGCCGCTCATCTTCGGCAGGCTGGCGTCCAAAAGTATCAAGTGCGGTTTGAGCTGCACCGCGCTCTGGACAGCTTCCAGTCCATCGGATGCTTCGCCCACAACCTGAAATTGCGGGTACGGTTCGAGCGCGAAACAGATGGAACGGCGGAAGAGCTCGAAATCATCGACGATCAGAATGGTGAAGCGCTTGCGGCTAGACATAGGAAGGAGGTGCACATTCGCTTCGCGACGTGGCGGAGTGGAACGCGCCGGGGATCGTCCTTTCAGGCGTCTCGAAACTTCGACTGCCGCTGGGAAATTTCACGTCATCTAAATGCCACGAGACGAGTCGGGAGCGCAAGCCGAATACTCGGTTGAGAGACGAACTGCTAACTCCGTGCAGGAGCATGTTGCGCGGAAAGGCGACGAGGAAAAGCCGCGACGATTACGCGAACGCAGGGAAACTGGTGAGCCGGGTAGGACTCGAACCTACAACCCGCTGATTAAGAGTCAGCTGCTCTACCATTGAGCTACCGGCCCAGCAAACCTGAAGATTTTAGCATGACGCGCGCGATTCGCAGCGCGCTGGATAGGGCGCCATTCAGGATTTCGTGCGCAGCGTGGCGGCGATTTCCTTAGCCACTTCGCGGGCGCGAACCAGGTCTCCCGGCCCGAGCGAGATCGCAGCCACGCGCGCGTGTCCGCCGCCGCCGTATTTTTCGCACAGCGAGGCCAAATTCACGTCCGGCGGAATATCCTTCCACGGATTCGTGCCGACGGAAACTTTCGCGCGAGCGGGTGACGCGCTAACGCCCACCGAATAGATTGCATCCGGATACAGGTAATACGGCACGAATTTGTTGTAGCCTTCGAGATCGAGATCGCTCACGTCGAAATAAATCACGCCGCCGCGAAAATCGGCGCGCTCGCGCATGATGTCGATCGACCGCTTGTGGCGCTCGAGCAGCGGGCCGAGATGTTTTTTCACCAGCGGCAGCTCGATCATCTCCGAAAGCGGGAGCTGCGAAAGCTCCGGGATGATGCGCGGGACGAGAAAAGGCTCGGGCGCCGCCTCGATCACCAGCGCGAGTTGCATGGCCGGCTCGCGCAGGCCCACGGCTTCCTCGGGCGACGCGAACTGCGCGCCATCGATGATGTCGCCCCATTTGATCAGGTCGGCGAGCGGCTTGGCGTCGAACCCGAACTTCGAGGAAGCCACGTCCGCCAGGAGCTTGGTGCAGGACTTGTAAGTCGGATCGTAGAATTTCTTGCCGGAGTGATCCTGCTTGAAATTTTCCGCGTCAGAGGGTTTTAAGAACGCGCTCTGGTGATGATCGAACCACCAGGTCAGCAGCGGCGAGCTGGAATACTTGAAGTCGACGATGGCGTTCTCGTCACCATCGAAAGTGCCGTCCTCAAACGGAGCCGACGCTTTGTGCGTCATTCCCGTGTAGAGGAACTCGGCATTCGGGTTGATGCGCTCGCGATAAAAGCGGGTAAAAATGGCAGCGGAGGAGGCGCCGTCGAAGCATTTGTCGTGAAAACAGATCCGGACCTTCAATGCACGCCCCTTTTCACACGCCCCCGGAGCACTTCCGCCCCGTGAGGAAAGTCAAATAACATCGCTTCTACCGCGCATATTGTCAAGTGGATTGGGTCAGGCCGCCGCGGCCCACTACAACGGGTAAATGGTCAAATTCAGCGCGCTCGGCTGGATGCTTGCCGGCAGTGGCATTCGATCGCGTGGTCATCGACCATGCCGACCGCCTGCATGAACGAGTAGCAGATCGTCGATCCCACGAATTTGAACCCGCGCTTCTTGAGGTCCTTGCTCAGCGCGTCCGATTCGGGCGAGGTGCACTGCACCTGCTGCCCCGCCTTCCAGGTGTTTCGGATCGGCTTGCCGCCGACGAACGCCCAGACATATTTGTCAAAGCTGCCGAATTCCTTGCGGACCGCGAGATAGGCTTTGGCGTTTTCAATCGCGGCATTGATCTTCAGCCGGTTGCGCACGATGCCCGGATTCCCCAGCAGTTTCCGGATTTTCGCTTTGTCGTATCGCGCGATCTTTGCGGCGTCGAAACGGTCGAAGGCCTTGCGATAATTCTCGCGCTTCTGAAGGATCAGCTCCCAGCTCAGCCCGGCTTGCGCGCCCTCCAGGATCAGAAACTCGAAAAGTCCGCGGTCGTCGTGCAGCGGCACGCCCCATTCCTGGTCGTGGTAGCGCGCCATCAGCGGACTGCGCGCCCAGCCGCAGCGCTCAGAAGCGCCGGACGGCGCCAATGCGGTTTGTGGATGTGCCACCAGGAACGCTCCTGCTCGAGCTCAGCCTATCTTTGGGCGTCGCGCTGGGCAAATTGCGACAGACATTCGGCACACAGACACCCCAAATACCGCGCTTCCAGATCAGCCAAAGCGCGCTCGCTGAGCTTCAGATTGCCGCACCAGCAATCTCGGCTCGGCGATTTGCAGTCAAACTCCTCACCGCAAGCCGGGCAAGTCTTCCGCTGCCCCGCGACGGCCTTCCCATCGGATTTGTCGGCGCTCGCGCTCATCAATCGCGTTTGTAGCACACCAACCCGAAAGCCGCCACCTTGACGAGGTGGCGGCAGATCAAGCCTTTGCAGTGTCGAGCGGGATCGCGCCTAGGACGTAGGCGACGTGTGCTTCTGGATGATCTTGACGATGTTTTCTTTCGGCTGCGCGCCGACGATCTGATCCGCCACTTGCCCATCCTTAAACACCAGCAGCGTGGGGATGCCGCGGATGCTGTATTTGCCGGGCACGTTCATGTTTTCGTCCACGTTGAGCTTGACGATCTTCACCGACTTCTCGTGCTCCTTGGCGATCTCTTCGACCGTCGGAGTCAACATGTGGCACGGGCGGCACCAATCGGCCCAGAAGTCGACCACCACCGGCTGCGTCTTGCTCGCCTCGATGACGTCGGACTGAAACGATGCGTCGGTTACCGCTTTCAGAATGTCTGACATGGTTTCCTCGTTTGTTATCGCCAGTTTCCGGCCCACCGGCCGGTCCTTGCGCCTCTACTTAGATGATCCAGCCACGCGCGGGATTCGCGCCCGCTTAGCCGCTTCATACAGTGTGACATAGGCGGCCGCCGAAGCCTTCCAGGAATAATCCTTGACCATGCCGTTCGCCTGGATCGCTTGCCACACCTTGGGATCCCGGTAGGCCTTCAGAGCCGCGCGAATCGAACCGAGCAGCGCCGCGCCATCGTACTCCTCGAACTTGAACCCTGTTCCCTGCTGCGATTTGGCCGAGAAATTCTGAATCGTGTCGTCCAGCCCCCCGGTGGCGCGCACCACCGGAACGGTACCGTACCGCAGGCTGTAAATCTGATTCAACCCGCACGGCTCGTAACGCGAAGGCATCAGGAACAGGTCGGCCCCCGCCTCGATCTTGTGTGCGAGCGTGTTATCGTACCCGATTTTCACGCCCACGCGGCCCGGATTTTTTTCCGCCAGGCTCTTGAACAGCTTCTCGTAGTGGTTGTCGCCGGTGCCCAGAACCACGAGCGCGATGTTCTCCTTCATTAAATCGCCGGCGATTTCCGCGATCAGGTCGAAACCCTTTTGATCCGCAAAACGCGAGACCATTCCGATCACCGGCCGCTCGAAATTCTCCTCCGGCAGGTGAAACGCGGCGAGCAGGTCTTTCTTGCAGGCTTTCTTGCCTTCCATGTTGTGAGCGGAATAATTCTGCGCGATCAGGGCGTCGGATTCAGGGCTCCACGCTCCGTAATCCACGCCGTTCAGGATGCCCACCAGCCGGTCTGCGCGATTGCGGATCACGCCTTCCAGGCCGTAGCCGAATTCGGGAGTCTGAATTTCCTTGGCGTAGCGGCGGCTGACGGTTGTCAGGTAATCCGCGAAGATCAATCCGCCCTTCAGGTAATTCACCTTTCCGTAGAATTCCAGCGCGTCCATGGTGAAGAGCGTGTCCGGCAGACCGATCGCGCGCATGGTCGTCTGCGGAAAATGCCCCTGGTATCCCAGGTTATGGATCGTCAGGATCACAGGTAGCGAACGCACCACCGGATCGGTGGCGTGCAACGTCCGCAGCAGCACTGGAACGAGTGCGGACAGCCAGTCGTGGCAATGGACGACGTCGGGCAGCCAGACCCGCTTCATCACCTCAATGGCCACGTGGGAAAATTCCGCGAAACGCTCGGCGTTGTCCGGGTAGTCGCCGTTCTTGTCGCCGTAAAGCTGCGGGCGGTCGAAATACGGCGGATCGTCGACCAGGAAATAGCGCACGCCCTTCACCGGCGCGGCTTCGACGATCGCCGGGAAGCGCATCTTTTCGCCGAGCGTGATACTGACGCTGGAAACCAGCACCGAGCCGGCTTTGTTGCCGTGGTATTTCGGCAGCAGCACCGCGACTTCGTGACCCAGTGTCACCAGCGCGCGCGGCAATCCTTCGACCACGTCCGCAAGTCCGCCGGTCTTTGAGTAAGGGAGCCCTTCCGAGGATACGAAGAGTATTTTCACGGCGTTTCGGCTGGAAACTTAACGCTAGCGGAGGCCTTCGCCCCGGTCAAGGCTGCCGCCGCCCCGCGCACTGAGTTCGTTACTGCTATCGCGCGCACCGGGGCGTTGTTACACTCGTCCGCCTATGGCGCGACAACGGCTGGGCCAGCATTTTCTGAGCGGCCCAGGGTGGCAGGAAAAAATCTTCCAGACGCTGCCGCGCGCCGGGCGCGACGTGTGGCTCGAAATCGGCCCCGGTCACGGCGAGATGACGCGCCGTCTGGCGCCGATCGCAGGCCGGCTGGTCGCCGTCGAAGCCGATCCCAAGCTGGCGCAACAACTGCAGGAATCCGTGCGCGAGCGCCCCCAGGATTGGCCCGGCGTCGAAATCGTGCCCGGCGACGTGCTCCAGCAAGATTTGGCGGCGCTCGCCGCCGGCGATACCTTCCGCGTCTACGGCAATCTGCCCTACTACATCACCTCGCCGATCCTGCATCAGCTCTTTCGCGACGCGGACCGGATTTCTTCGATCCACATTGTGATCCAGCTCGAAGTGGCGGCGCGCATCGCCGCCAAACCGGGCGGCCGCGATTACGGTTATCTCTCCGCCGCTTGCCAGTTCTACACGCGTCCCCGGATCGCGCTGAAAATTCCGCCCGGCGCGTTTCGACCGCCTCCCAAGGTGCAGTCCGCTCTGGTGGAAATGACTCTTCCCGGCGAACGCGCGGCGCTCGGAATCGCGGACGAGCCGAAATTTCTGAAGTTCCTCCAGCTCTGTTTCGGACAAAAGCGGAAAACGCTGCGCAATAATCTGAAGGAGACCGCACCAGACCGGAAGATCCACGAAGTGCTGAAAATCAATCAGCTGCGCCCGGACGTCCGCGCCGAGCAGCTTTCCCTGGCGCACTTCTCCGCAATCTTCAAAGCTTTAAGTTAAGTGGCGCCGGCGTCTCGCCGGCTCTTCGGCTTCAGCGTGTGCCGAGCAGCTCTCTTCGTGCCTTGAGTTTGACTAAGCCGGCAGGAGCTTTCGAAGGTTTCAGCTCGCGGTGATTTTCTTGTCTTCGATCGTCGCGCGCAACCGGTCGGGCACGTCCGTCATGATGCCGTCCACGCCGGCGGCCATCACCGAGTTCATCTTCGCCACATCGTTCACGGTCCAGGTCGCCACGTGCAAATCCGAACGGTGTGCCTGCTCCACCAGGTCGCGCGTCACCAAATCCGCTTTCGGGCACAGCTGGCGCGCGCCCACCTCCGTGGCGGCCCTCACAAAATCGCGATTTGGCCCCTCCACCAGCAGCCCGGTCATGATCGACGCATCCAGCCGCCGCACGGCATCCACCGTCGCGGGATCAAACGAAATCACGATCGTCCGCGCCGCGTTCCCGGCGCCGCCCAGCGCGGCCGTCAACGCATGATGCATGCCCCACGCCGAGTCGTACTTGATCTCCAGATAAAACACCACGTCGTGCTCGCGCGCGAACTCCAGAACCTCTTCCAGCGTCGGAATCTTCTGCCCCATAAACTGCCGGTCGTACCACATCCCCGCATCCAGTTCGCGCAGCTCCGCCAATGTGTAGTCGCGCACCGCACCTTTGCCGTTCGTGGTGCGTTCCAGCGCTTTGTCATGAATGGCCACGAACCGCGCGTCGCGGGTCAAATGCAAATCGGTCTCGATAAATTGAGCGCCCAGCGCCACGGCCCGTTCGAAAGCGGCCAGCGTGTTCTCCGGCGAACTGCCGGAGGCTCCGCGATGCGCGATGATCCAGGGGGCCCGCATGGTGTGGAAATATCGTAACAGATTCGTCCGAAACGCCAGTTTCGACGGGATGACCGCGTTGTGAGAAAGCCAATGCGAGGAACTACGTACTGTTACTGCTAAACCTACGTAGAGCCTTCACCCTCAGTCCGTTATGCAAATTCCTTCTTAATAGTCCCACGCGCGGTACCACTTTCAGCCTCGCCTTACAGCATCGATACCGGCCCAGCCCCTCTACTCCCTATCCCTCTGGGAAGACGCCACATACTCGCCCGCCCCGGCGGCCCCCCGCGCTCGCTTTGGTAGAAGGATTGCCCTTGCTCCCGCAGGCGAAAGCGTATACGGTCCGCGGAACGCTTGGGAGGATTCGTGGCGCTGTTTGTACTGCTCCTGGTGGGAGTTGTAGTTGCACAGACGTGGCTCGACTGGCGCGACACGGCCAAGGCTCGCGTGGTGCCCGAGTGGGCCAAGGGCATGGCTCTGGGCGGACTGATCGCCGTCCCGCTCGCCGCTGCCGCCGCGGTTGTCACCATCTGGATGCGCGAAGATCCCGATATCGCCGCCGGCGCCTTCGGCTCGCGCGTCACCTGGCCCGAAATCGCCTTCCTGGCCTTCTCCATGGGCATCATCTTCCTGGCCGTCCGCAAGAAGGGCTATCGCTTTATGCTCCTGCTCGGGGGAGTCG
>Ga0335085_10013054_pt1 | contig 12194 bp, 8 predicted proteins | sample Lox_Sample_45_FD_206712 | JGI IMG/M metagenome (GOLD analysis project Ga0335085, IMG submission 206712) | Soil microbial communities from Loxahatchee National Wildlife Refuge, Florida, United States - Lox_Sample_4.5 | ecosystem: Environmental > Terrestrial > Soil > Wetlands | place: USA: Florida...
CGCGCCTGGGGCTGCGCGGCAGCCATCCCGGCTCGTTCGAGGCGGCGCACGAGGTGCGCGACGGCGACTTCTGGAACGGCGCGCACACGCTCGAAGACACCCACGAGACCTACGACCTGATCGTCGTGGGCGGCGGCATCAGCGGGCTGGCGGCGGCGTATTTCTATCGCGAGGGCCGTCCCAAGGCGCGCGTGCTGATCCTGGAGAACCACGACGATTTCGGCGGCCACGCCAAGCGCAACGAGTTCCATTTGGGTGGCCGCATGGAGCTGATCAACGGCGGCACGCTGGAGATCGACAGCCCCACACCCTACAGCAAGGCGGCATCGGGGCTGCTGACCAGGCTGGGAATCGATCCGGTCGCGCTGGCGAAGAAATGCGAACGGCCCGAGATCTATGGCAAGCACGGCCTGTCGCTGGGCGTGTTCTTCGACAAGGAGAATTTCGGCCGCGACAGTCTTGTGGCGACCGGCTCGCATGAGCGCCGCTTCGAGCCGGAAACCATCGGTGCCTTCCTGAAGCGATCGCCGTTCTCACCCAAGGTGCGCGCCGACATCGCGCGCATCGAGACGGGCAAGGAGGACTACTACCCCGGCCTGACCTCGGACCAGAAGAAGGACCGGTTGTCGAAAATCTCCTATCGCGATTACCTGCTGCATGTGGTGAAGGCCGATCCCGGCGTGCTGTGGTTCTATCAGCGCCACACCGACGAGGAATGGGCCTGCGGCATCGACGCGGTGTCCGCGATCGATTGCTGGGGTTTCGGTCTGCCGGGATTCGACGGGCTGAAGCTTACGCCCACGGCGACCGACAAGATGGGCTATACGCCGGCGGGGTATCTGACCACCGGCGGCTCGCCGACCTTCCATTTTCCCGACGGCAATGCCTCGATCGCGCGGCTGCTGGTGCGCAGCCTGGTCCCGCAAGCGATGCCGGGACACGGCGCCGACGACATCGTCACCGCGCATTGCGATTATGCCAAGCTGGATCGCCCCGGCAATGCCGTGCGCATCCGCCTGAACAGCCTGGTGGTGCGTGCGCGCAATGGCAAAGACGGCGCCGAGATCGCCTATACGCCGAGCCCGGGCGGGGGACCGGTGAAGCGCGTGCACGCCAAGCATTGCGTGCTGGCGAGCTGGAACATGATGATCCCTTATCTGTGTCCGGAGATGCCGGCAGAGCAAAAGGCGGCGCTGCACAGTCTGGTGAAGGCGCCGCTGGTCTATACCAACGTCGCGCTGCGCAACTGGGAACCGTTCGTGAAACTGAAAGTGGCGCGCGTCTATTCGCCGGGACTCTATTTCGTCGATACCGTGTTGAACGAGCCGGTCGACATCGGCGCTTACGCCTGTCCGCGCGAGCCGAACGAGCCGATGCTGGTGCGCATGTCGCGCACGCCGGATAAGGCCGGCCTCTCCGAATACGACCAGAACCGCGCCGGCCGCGCCGAGCTTCTGGCGACGCCGTTCGAGACCTTCGAGCGCAACATCCGCGAGCAGCTCTCGCGCATCCTGGCGCCCGGCGGTTTCGACGCGGCGCGCGACATCGAAGCGATCATCGTCAATCGCTGGCCGCACGGCTACGCGCCGGAACACAGCTCGCTGTGGGATGCGGATCTGCCGCCAGACCGGCGTCCCAACGTCGTCGGCCGCAAGCGCTTCGGCAATATCGCCATCGCCAATTCGGATGCGGGCCTCGCCGCCTATACCGACAGCGCCATCGATCAGGCGCATAGGGCGGTGGGCGAGCTGCTTGGGTAAATGGAAGCCCTATGCGTCATCCTGAGGTGCAAGGCCGCGTGCTCAATGGCAAAAATCCTCATCCTGAGAGAGCCCGCGCGTGCTTCGAGGCACCGCTTCGCGGTGCACCTCAGCATGACGCGCGGGCGAGGATGCGGCCTTGCGTCGAAGGATGACGAAACCTATTCCGCCACGCCCAGCCGCCGCGCGACATAGGGCGTAAACGGCGGCGCGATGACGAGTGTCAGCAGGATCACCCACATGCCGATCTCGACCAGGCCTTGGGTGTTACCGGTCATCCGCCCGAGCACGGTGATCAGCAGAACCGCCGGTATCGCGCCGGTCTCGCGCACGAAGGAGAAGAACAGGAGCTGCCTGACGCTCAGACCCCATGGCTTTTTCCGGAACAGTGCATAGGGTCCCAGCATCAAGAACACCATGGCCGGTCTCAGCACGAACATGAAAAGCAGCGCGGCGGCGATGCCGATCGGCGCATAACGCAGCATCGAAGGCACGTCGACCAATGCGCCGACGAGAAGAAAGATCATCGGCTTGGCGAGACCGTCGATCACCTCCTGAAAAAAGTGCTCGATCTCGATCATGTGATCTTTCGTCTGGAACAGGAGGCCGGCGATGAAGGCGGCGAGAAAACCGCTGCCGCCGATCGCAGCCCCGGTGAACGCCACGACCGGCATGGCAAGGAAGAACATCTGATCGGCGCCATAGGGCTGCTTCTGCCGCTTCTTGACAAGCGAATGGAGCGCGAGCAGCAGCCAGGTGACGATGCCTGCGACCACGCCATAACCGATCTGCTCGGCCAGGAAGATGAAGTTGGACCGTGTGGCAAGCGCCGCATAGGCCGTGGCGATCGTCAAGCCCGCGAGCGGGACTTTGAGGAACACCGTGGTCAGTAAGGCGCCCGCCACGTCGTTCACCGCACTTTCGGCGATGATGATGTCCTTGGTTTCTCGCTTCTTGAATCGCAGGCCCTGGAGTACGGGAATGATCGCTGCGGGGTCGGTAGAGGCGAGCGTGGCGCCCAGAATGATGATCACCGGCATGGCGACCGCGGTGCCGGTCGCGACGCTCAGCCCCGACAGGAGGCTGGAAAATGCAAAGCCGGTGATAAGCACGCCCGGCAAGGCCAGCAGTGCGATCTTGACCGACAGACGCAGGAATTCGCGCAAGGTCATCTCCAGCCCGCCGCTGAAGAGAATGACCGCGGCCGACGCCGTCACCAGCGCCGCCAGCGCCGTCTGATTGGCGATGATGGGCGCAAACAGCGCATGACCGGCGATTCCGAACGCGATCGCCACCACGAAGGAAGGAAGGGAGGTGCCGCGCGTGCCGTAGGCGCAGGCAAGACTGCAGAACGCAATCAGGCCAAACCCCGCCAGCGCCGGCGCGAACGGCACGTCCTCCATGCCGTTCAATGCGCCGACTATTCGCGCGCCGGCGAGGTTGGAGATCAGCGCCAGCGCGGCGACCGCAATCGCCAGCCGAAGATAGATCTTCGAGCGCAAATAGAGCCTCGGCCGAGGCTTGCGCTTCGGCATTTCTCGCTTCTGGGCCATCGGCTCTCTTAGCGCAGGGACGCCTAGTAGCGATAGCTGGCCGTCAAACCGAAGGTGCGCGGCCTAAGCGTCGAAGCCTCATAGAGCAGCGTGAACTCGTCCTGGTGGTTGAGGTCGAGCTGCGGATGGGCGTTGAGCATGTTGTCCATGAACAGCGTCAGCGAAATGTTCTTGAGCGCGGTGCCGGCGCGGATGTTGAGCAGATTGGTCTGCGGCTCCGGCACCAGTCCCCCATCGAACAGGGTCGTGCCGGGGTCGCGCTCGGGCGTCAGTCCGGTTTCCTGGCCCTGGAACTGATAGTCGAGGCGCACGAAGGAATCGTGCCCCCAGACCGGGTGGGTGTATTGCGCGCCGAGCGAGAAGGTCCACGGCGAGCCCGGCAGCTTGTCGCCGACATTGGCGAGCACCAGTCCGGCGGACGCGCTGGTGCTGGTGTAATGCGCGTCGGTGAAGCCCAGGGTGAAATCCACGTCGAGATCGTCGAGCACCAGCCACTGGCCTTCGAAATCGAAGCCCTTGCTCTCGGCGCCGCCCTGGTTGGTGGTGTAGCGGAAGCCGCAGGAAGGCAGCGCGACGATCTGCTGGATGTTCTTCCATTCGAGATAATAGACGCTCGCCGAAGCCTGGAAGCGGCCGCCGAACAGGCGGTCCTTGGTGCCGGCTTCGTAGCTCGTCACCGAGTCCGAATCGTAGGAAGTGGGTTCGGTCTTGATCTCCGAACATGCCTGCACCGGGAACAGCGGGTTGGCGCCGCCGATGCGATAGCCCTTGGCCCAGGTCGCATAGACCATGTCGTCGTCGTCGATCTGCCAGGTGATGCCGGCCATCGGCGTGAAGGGCCGCTCGTCCTTGGCGCCCGGCGGGCCCGTCAGCGGGCCGAAATTCTGCGGCCCGTCGGAGAAGTTGGTGAAGTCGAAATGAGTCTGCGCCAGGCGCGCGCCGACCTGGACCTTGACGTCCGGCGTGACCGCATAGGTGACGTTGGCGAACACCGCTTCCTGATGCTCGTGCCCGCGCGTGTGATTGATATAGTCGTCGCCATTGGGCAGCAGGTCCTCGAGCCAGGCCATCTGCATGCTCTCGCCCCAGAGGAACTGGGTCAGCGCCGGCAATTGCGGATCGTTGATCTCCTCGACGCTGAGCTGGCTTTCGTTGGTGTAGAAGAAGCCCACGATCCAGGTGAGCGGCGAATCGCTGTCGGTCGATTGCAGACGCACTTCCTGGGTGAAGTTGTCCTGTGTGTTGGTGACGTTATTGACCGCCTTGTAGTGCCCGAAATTGCCGAGATTGATGCCGGTAGGCGTCAACAGCGGATAGAGTTCGGACTTGTATATGCAAAGCGGCTCCGCGGCGGTGCAGCCCCGGCCGAAGGGATCGCGCGGACCGCCGGGCTGGCTGGGATCGAGGATCTGCTGGAAATAGGACAAATCGTAGAGCGTGGCGCTGTAATCCTGCACCAACTCGTCGCGGGTGAAGTACGAGGTGTCGGAGATCAGCTCGGCGCCGCCGAAATCGTAGTCGCCTTTCAATGCCGCGAGCGTGAAGTGATCCTTGTCGGCCATGTTCTCCGGCGTGCCGGTTTTGTAATCGCCGTTGTCGGGATTGGAGATGCCCACCCAATAGTCGTCGATATTGTTCTGATGGCGGTTCTGGTAGAACACGCTCGGCGTGATCACCAGCGCCGGCGTGGGCTTCCACGTCAGCACGGCGTGCCCGACATAGGTGTCGACGTAGTTGGTGTTGGACTGGAGCACGTGGCTGGGGTCCATATAGTCGACCTTGTCTATCCAGCCGCCGTCCTCGCGCCCCCAGCCGCTGATGCGGAAGCCCAGCTTGTCGTCGATGATGGGGCCGCCGACCGCGACGCCGGCCTCGTAGCTCGGCGCGCCGTCCTGCGTGTCGGAGATCTCCGACTTCGCATAGACGCTGTAGTCGCTGAGGCTGGGTTGCGGAGTGATGTAGCGCACCGTGCCGCCTTCCGAGCCCGCGCCGAACAGCGTGCCTTGCGGGCCGCGCAGGACTTCGACGCGCTCCAGATCGAATACCGCCGGCAGCGTGTTGTCGGAGCCGAAGCCCAGCGTGCGCAACTGGATCGGCGTGTCGTCGATATAGATGCCGGTGGTGGCGTCGCCCGCCGACGAGTTGACGCCGCGGATCGAGATGTCCTTGCTCGCCTGATCGAAGGTGATGCCCGGCGTGTAGGCGGCTAGATCGGCGATCGACTTGGCGTCGAGCTGCTCGATGCGCTGGTTGGTGAAGGCGCTCACGCTTTCGGGCACCTTCATCAACTGCTCGGCGCGCCGCGTCGCGGTGACGACCACGGTCTCGATCTGCTCGCCCTGCGCCGGCGCCTCTTGCGCGAGCGCGGGCAAAGGCAATGAGGCGGCGAGAAGCGCCGCTGCATAGCGGCGCGAAAGGACTCTGCGGGTCATTCGATTACCCCCCGGAAACCAAGCGAATCCTACCCAGCCTTCCGCGCGAGGAAAAGGCCTTTGCGCAAGATTGTTGCGTGCGCGAACAGGGACTTCAACCAGTCATCGACCTGCGCATCGATCACCAAATGAACGCGGTCGCTGTTTCCGCGATTGGCGACGCTATGCGGATCGGCGAAGCGCAGATACCACGACGATCCCGGCGCCATGTCGACGCGCACGCCGTTGATTCGGAAATCGACATCGGCGTTCGTCAGGATCGGAATGTGCAGGCGCACGCGCCCGTCCTCGAACGAAAGGCCGTCGTCGAAATGCTCGTTGATGGTCGAGCCTGCCGAAAGCCGCATCAGCCGCACCGAGCCGAGCGGGGACGCGAAGGCGCCGAGCACGTCCTGGAAATACGCACAACGCTCCAGCAACGGCGTATCGACGAACGGCGCGCCTGTGGGCGAAAAGGCGTTGATCGTCGCGATAGGATGGCGCGCGTCCTTGGGCGCGCGCAAAGCGATCGCCTGCCACTGGCCCACGTAATTGTATCGCACGTGATGGTTGATCCAGCCCGTCGCCAGGGCGAGATCGCGCGCGAGAAGCGCGGGGTCGAAATCGAGCGGCAGGCGCAAGCGGTCGGGAACGTCCATCGCGACAGACTAACACCGATTTCGCCTTGCATGCCCTGCCATGGCCGCTACGATCCGCCGCCGTTCGCTCCCGGGGGTGACCCATGAAACGTAAAATCGCGCTTGCAGCCATCCTTGCCGCCTGGGGCGCTGCGGCACCCGCCAGTTCGGACAATTCCTCGCTCGAGCAGCGCTTCGATGCAGCGCTGAGCGCCAAGGACATGGATCAGTGGCTGAAGCTGATGGCGGCGGAGCCCAATCATGTGGGCAGCCCGCACGACAAGGCCAATGCCGAATGGGAACTCAAGAAATTCCGCGAATTCGGCTGGGACGCCCATATCGAAACCTTCCAGGTGCTCTATCCCACGCCGGTGAAAGAGAGCATCGAGCTCGTCGGAAAGAAATGGCACGCCACGCTCCAGGAGCCGCCGATCAAGGGCGATACCACCGCGCGCTCCAAGCAGCCGGCGCTGCCCGCTTATCTGATCTATCAGGGCGACGGCGACGTCACCGCGCCGCTGGTCTACGTCAATTACGGCATGCGCGACGACTATAAGGCGCTGGAGCGCCTGGGCGTCAGCGTCAAGGGCAAGATCGTGATCGCGCGCTATGGCGCGGGCTGGCGCGGATTGAAGCCGAGGCTCGCGGCCGACCATGGCGCCATCGGCTGCATCATTTATTCCGATCCCTCGGACGACGGCTACTCGGTCGATGCGACCTATCCCGCAGGCCCGGCGCGGCCGCCGCACGGCTTCCAGCGCGGCAGCGTCGTCGACATGACGCTCTATGACGGCGATCCGCTCACGCCCGGCGTCGGCGCCACCGCGGATGCCAAGCGCATGAAGATCGCCGACTCGCCGGTGATCCTGAAAATTCCCGCGCTGCCGATCTCCTATGCCGATGCGCAGGTTCTGCTGGCGCAATTGGGTGGACAGGTGGTGCCGGAATCCTGGCGCGGGCGCTTGCCGCTCACCTATCGCGTCGGACCGAGCAAGACGATGGTCCACCTGATGGTCAAATCCGACTGGAGCCTGAAGCCCATCTATGACGTGGTCGCGATGATGAAAGGCTCGGAGCTTCCCGACGAATGGGTGCTGCGTGGCAATCATCACGACGGCTGGGTCTATGGCGCCGCCGATCCGCTGTCGGGACAGGTGACGCTGCTCGACGAAGCGCGCGCGCTGGGCGAGTTGGCGAAGCAGGGCTGGAAGCCCAAGCGCACTATCGTCTATCTGAGCTGGGACGGCGAAGAGCCCGGGCTTTTGGGCTCGACCGAATGGGCCGAGACCCATGCCGCCGAGTTGAAACAGAAGGCCGTTCTCTACATCAACTCCGACACCAACGGGCGCGGAATTCTTGAAGCCGAAGGCAATCACGACCTCGAGCATTTCGTCACCGCCGTCGCCAACGACGTGAGCGATCCGGAGACGCATGTCAGCGTCGCCGAGCGCTTGCGCGCCAAGATCAGGACCGACGCGCTCACCTCGCACGATCCGCAGAACGCGGCCCGGCTCAAGGAAGAGGCCAAGATCGCGGCCGATCCCACGAAGGACCTTCCTATCGGGGCGCTGGGATCGGGCTCGGACTATTCCGTGTTCCTGGAATATCTCGGCGTGCCCTCGCTCAACCTCGGCTATGGCAGCGAAGGCAACAATGGCGGCGTGTACCACTCGCGCTACGACACCTATGAGCATTTCACCCGCTTCGGCGATCCGGGCTTCGTCTACAATGTTACGCTGGCCAAGACGGTCGGACGCATGATCATCCGCGCCGCCGACGCCGATCTTCCGATCCAGCAGGCGTCGGATTTCGCCGACACCATCGAATCCTATGTCAAGGAGGTGAAGAAACTCGCGGACGACCACCGCGAGGCGTCGCAGATCCAGGACAAGATGCTGGCCGACGGCGTGTTCCATCTCGCGGCCGATCCCACCAAGTCGAGCGGCGATCCCACGGCGCTCAAACCCGTGCCGGCGATCGACTTCGCCCCGCTCGATGCGGCGGTGACCCGCCTTAAGGCCAGCGCCAAATCTTATGACGACGCGCTGGCGCAGAACGGCGCGAAGCTCTCGCCGGATGCGCGCATGAAGCTCGACACGCTGATGCTCTCGCTCGACCAGACGCTGAACGACAATGCCGGCCTGCCCGAGCGGCCCTGGTACCGCAACCAGATCTATGCGCCGGGGCGCTTCACCGGCTATGGCGCCAAGACCATTCCCGGCGTGCGCGAGGCGATCGAGGACGAACGCTTCGACGATGCCGACCGCTATTCCAAGGTCATCGCCGGCGTGCTCGACGCCTATAGCGACCGGCTCGATCAGGCGACGGCGGTGTTGACGGGGAAGTAGGCCGCTTCGCGCAGCATCTTCTCGAGCCGCGGGTTCATCACCGCGTCCACCAGCATGTGGACGCGGTCGGTGGCGCCGCGGTTGGCGACGCTGTGCGGGTCGATCAGGCGCAGCACCCACACCGATCCCGCCTCCATCACCACCCGGGTTCCGTTCAACAGAAAGACCACGTCCGGATTGGTCACTACCGGAATATGGAAGCGGATGGTGCCGTCGTCGCCGGTGTATTCGTGGTCGGTATGCTCCTTGAGCAGGGAGCCGGGCGTGAGCCGGAGCAGCCGCACCGCGCGGATCTCGGCCTCGAAAGAATCGATCACGGTGCGGAAATAGGGGCACAGCGCCAGCGCCGCGGTGTCGGCGAATTCCTTCTGTCCCGGCGTCGTGGCGATCATCATCGCGGGATGGATCGCGTCCTTCGGTCCGCGCAACGGGATCACGTCCCAGCCGCCGTCGAAGCGGTCGGTGAGGAAATGGCCGATCCATGCCGACGCCGACAATCGTTCGAGGTCCGGCGCAAGCAGCGCCGGATCGAACGTCACCGGCCAGCGCACGCGGTCGGGCAGATCCAGCGGATCGCGCATGGTCATCCTTCGAGGCAGGACCGCGTGTGCGCGGCGTCAGCCGCACCTCGAAGCACGCGGCCCTGCACCCCAGGATGACGGCAGTGGATTCCCATTTCAGAAATTATCTTTCCGCCGGCGGGTTTCGGCGAACACTTCCACGTCGCTCGAATTTTCCATCGCCAGGCTGTTGCGCAGTTCGGGCGAATTCGGCCTGAGGAACGGATTGGTCTGCTTCTCCAGCCCCATCGTCGAAGGGATTGTGGGCTCGCCTTTCGCGCGCGCCGCGACGACATCCTTCATACGCGCGACCAACGCCGCATTGTGCGGCTCGAGAGTCAGCGCGAAGCGGCCGTTGCTCTGGGTGTATTCGTGGCCGCAATAGATGCGCGTCGCGTCGGGCAAGGTCATCAGCTTGGACAGGCTCTTCCACATCATCTCGGGCGTGCCTTCGAACAGCCGTCCGCAGCCCATGGCGAACAGCGTGTCGCCGGTGAAGGCGGCGTCGTCGAAGATGAAGGCGATATGGGCGCGCGTGTGCGCCGGAATTTCCAGCACCCCCACCTTGCGCGCGCCGAAGCGCCAGCCGGTGCCCTCTTCCACGCCCTCGTCGATGCCGGGAATGCGCTCGCGGTCTTTCTCAGGCCCCACCACGCGCGCAGCCGTCGACTCCTTCAGCGGCAGATTGCCGCCGGTGTGGTCGAAGTGATGATGGGTGTTGAGGATATGCGTGAGCTTCCAGCCGCGCGCCGCCAGCGCCTTTTCCACCGGCGGCGCCTCGGACGGATCGACGACCGCGCACAGCCCGGCCTCGCCGTCATGCACCAGATAAGCGTAATTGTCGCTGAGGCAGGGCACGATGGCGATGTCGAGCGGGCGCACGGGATTGTCCTTGCAAAGCGGACGAACCTTAGCAGGCCACGGCTTGCCGTTGAACCGCCTTGGGTTTAGGCAAAGCGCCATGCAGCTCGACGCGCGCGAACTTCTCGCGTTCTACGACAGCCCCCTGGGCGCCATGGCCAGGCGGACGATCCTGCGCCGGCTCAGGCGCCTGTGGCCGGTTGCGCCGCGCTGCCGCGTGTTGGGCTTCGGCTTTGCGATTCCGTATCTGCGCAGCTTTCAGATCGAGGCCGAGCGCGTCGCCGCCGTCATGCCGGCGCAGATGGGCGTCGTCGGCTGGCCCGACGGCCACAGGCTCGTGACCTTGGCCGACGAGGACGCGTTCCCCTTTCCCGACGCGATGTTCGACCGCGTGCTGGTCGTGCACGGACTGGAAGGCGCGGACGCGGCGAGGCCGTTGATGCGCCAGCTCTGGCGCGTGCTGGCGCCGGAGGGGCGCATGCTGATCGTGGCGCCCAACCGCGCCAGCCTGTGGGCGCAGCTCGAGCGCTCGCCGTTCGCGCATGGCCGGCCTTTCCACCGCGGCGAGCTCGATCGCCTGCTGCGCGGCGCGATGTTCGAACCGTTGCGCTGGGACGCGGCGCTCTATTGCCCGCCCTTGATGAGCCGCACCATGGTGGGCAGCGGCGCAGGCTGGGAGCGCATCGGCCGCAGGCTGTGGCCCAGGCTCGGCGGCGTGCATCTGGTGGAGGCGGCAAAGTCGATGTACGCCCCGGTGCGCGTCAAGCGCGGCCGCTTGGCGCGACAGATGGCGGTGGCGCTGCCCGGGGGCGGCAATAACAGCGAAAGGCCCTGCTGAAGCGCGGCCCAGTCACATCCGCGCGTTGGCGCGCAGCAGGAAGATCGCGCCTTCGGCGAAGAGGTTGGGGCCCCAGGAATCCGCGCGCATCGCATAGGTGCGTCCCTTGGCGCTGAGCGCCAGCGCCTGCTCGATTCCGGCGCCCGCGCCGCGCATCAGCTCGACGAAATCGGCGATGGTGCAGAGATGGATGTTGGGCGTGTCGTACCAGGCATAGCCCAGCACCGGCGTGCGGGGCATGCGGCCTTGCAGGCCAAGGCTCAGCCGCACTTTCCAGTGTCCAAAATTCGGAAACGACACGACGGTGCGCCGGCCGATGCGCAGGAGTTGCGTCAACACGCGGCGGGGATTGCGCGTCGCCTGAATGGTCTGGCTCAGGATCGCTATGTCGAAGACCTGCGAGGGATATTCGCCGAGATCGGAATCGGCGTCGCCCTGGATCACCGCCAGTCCGCGCGCAACGCAGGCGTTGACGTTATGCTGCGACAGTTCGAGACCGCGGCCGTCCACTCCCTTCGTTGCCGCCAGATGTTCCAGCAAGCTGCCATCGCCGCAACCGATGTCGAGCACGCGCGCGCCTTCGGGGATCATCGCCGCGATCGCCGCGAGATCGGGCCTGAGCGGCGGCGTCACGCGATGCCCTCGGATTGCGCCACTGCTTTCAAGAACCCGCGCGCGGCGGCGAACAGCTCCGGCTCGTCGAGCAGGAAGGCGTCGTGGCCGCGGTCGCTTTCGATCTCGACGAAGCTCACCGTTGCCGCAGCCGCGTTCAGCGCATGCGCGATGCGCTTGTTCTCCACGGTGGGAAACAGCCAGTCGCTGGTGAAGGAGACCAGGCAGAAGCGCGTTTTCGTGCCGCGGAAGGCTTCTGCCAGCACGCCGCCATGATCCGCGGCCAGATCGAAATAGTCCATCGCGCGCGTGATGTAGAGATAGGAGTTCGCGTCGAAGCGGTCGACAAAGGCAAGTCCCTGATGATGCAGATAGGATTCGACCTGGAAGTCGGGCGCGAAGGCGAAGGAGATTTCGGCGCGATCCTGAAGGCTGCGGCCGAATTTGCGCTGAAGCGCGGCTTCCGAAAGATAGGTGATGTGCGCGGCCATGCGCGCGACGGCAAGGCCCTTCGACGGCTGCGCGCCTTCCCTTTGATAGAGCCCGCCGCGCCATTCGGGATCGGCCATGATCGCCTGGCGGCCGACTTCGTGGAAGGCGATGTTCTGCGCCG
>Ga0335085_10013056_pt1 | contig 12194 bp, 10 predicted proteins | sample Lox_Sample_45_FD_206712 | JGI IMG/M metagenome (GOLD analysis project Ga0335085, IMG submission 206712) | Soil microbial communities from Loxahatchee National Wildlife Refuge, Florida, United States - Lox_Sample_4.5 | ecosystem: Environmental > Terrestrial > Soil > Wetlands | place: USA...
CGACCACCTCCTGACATGAAACTCGGCCTCGGCCTCTATCGCCACATGCTGACGCGCGAGAACTTCCGGTTCGCGCGCCAGGCCGGCGCCACCCACATCGTGGCCCACCTCGTCGACTACTTCCGCGGCGGCGACCGCGCCACGACCGACGACCAGCCCACCGGCACGGACCGCGGCTGGGGCCTGGCCGGCGACCCCGCAGTCCTCTGGTCGCTGGAGGAACTGCAGTCGTTGCGCCGTGACGTCGAGGCGGCCGGCCTCCGGCTCGAGGCGATCGAGAACTTCGACCCGGCGCACTGGCACGATGTGCTGCTCGACGGCCCGCAGTGGCGCCCGCAAATCGAGAACGTGAAGACGATCATCCGGCGGCTCGGCCAGGCGGGGATTCCCATCATGGGGTACAACTTCAGCATCGCCGGTGTCGCCGGCCGGACCACCGGCCCGTACGCGCGCGGCGGCGCGCCCTCCGTCGGCATGGAGGGCCCCTTTGATATTCCCCTGCCCCGCGGTATGGTGTGGAACATGATTGTTGACCGCGCCGCGCCGGCCGGCCCCGTGCCGGCCGCCACCCCGGAGGAACTCTGGCGCCGCCTGGAGCGCTTTCTGGGCGAGGTCTTGCCGGTGGCGGAGGAAGCCGGCGTCAAACTCGCCCTGCACCCGGACGATCCGCCGACGCCGACGATGCGGGGCCAGCCGCGCCTCGTCTATCAGCCGCGTTTCTACCAGAAACTGATCGAGCTCAACCGCAGCCCGGCCAATGCGCTGGAGTTCTGCGTGGGCACGCTCGCCGAGATGACCGAGGGCGACATCTATGATGTCGTGGACCAGTACAGCCGGCAGGGGTGCATCGGCTACGTCCATCTCCGCAATGTCACGGGCAAGGTCCCGCGCTATCGCGAGACTTTCATCGACGACGGCGACGTGGATGTCTTGCGGGTGCTGCGCATCCTCCGCCGCAATGGCTTTGCCGGAGTCATCATTCCCGATCACACGCCGCAGATGGCCTGCGCCGCGCCCTGGCACGCGGGCATGGCTTACGCCTTGGGTTACCTCCAGGCGGCGCTGAAAGCGGCGGCTGGAGCCTGAGCGCCATGGCCTTCCCTTCCCCGCCGCCGTTCGCACCCCCCGGGCCACGCCGGCCATGAGCGTGCGGCTGCACATCGACCAGCAGGCGGGCGACGCTCCGGTCGGGCGTTCCTTGTTTGAATGCGCGGAATCGCTGGGGGTGCGCGTCCCCACCTCCTGCCAGAAGCAGGGCCGCTGCAAGGAGTGCGTCGTCGAAGTGACCGATGGGCTGGAGTGCCTGTCGCCCCCCGCGGCGGCCGAACGGCATCTCCACGGCAGCTTCCGCCTGTCCTGTTGCGCCCGGATCGCGCGCGAAGCGGGCACCGTGCGCTGCCACACGATGCGCCGCGGAGCGATGCGCATCGAACGCCAGGCGTTCCAACTGCCCGTCCACGACCGGCCGTGGACGCCGGATCCCGCGGTCACCCGCGCCGGCGACCGCATTCTGCTCGACGGTGAGGAGATCGACCGCGGGAGCGGCCCGCTGCACGGACTGGCGGTCGACATCGGGACGACGACCGTCGTCCTGCGCCTGCTGAACCTCGAGACGGGCGAAGTGCTCGCGGACGCGGCCTTTGAAAACCCGCAGCGCTTCGGCGGATCCGACGTGATGGCCCGGATTCACTACGACACGCTCGACGGCACCCGGCTGCTCCAGCGCACCCTGGCCGGCTACCTGGGCCGCGCGATCGGGGAATTGCCGGTCGATCCGCGCTCGATCTACGAAGTTGTCATCGTCGGCAACTCGACCATGCGGGATCTGTTTTTCCGGCTGTCCGTCTACTCGATCGGCCAGAGCCCGTATCAGTCGATCACCGAACACGAGGCCGCCTCCGGCGCCAAGGCGACGACGAGCCTGCGCGCGGCGGCGCGCCGGCTCGGCCTGTCTGTTCACCCCCGGGCGCGGGTTTACGGGCTGCCGGTCATCAGCGGGCACGTGGGCGCCGACGCCGCCGCCTGCATGCTGGCCATCGATCTCGCCCACGAGGACCGGCTCGTCGCTCTGATGGACGTCGGCACGAACACGGAGTTGATCGTCGGCAACCGGCGCAAGGTGTTCGTGGCGTCGTGCCCTGCCGGCCCCGCGTTCGAGGGCGGGCAGATCGCCTGCGGCATGCCCGGCTTGCCCGGTGCGATCGAGCGGGTGACGATCGGCGCCGACGGCTCCGTGTCGGCCAGCGTGATCGGCGACGGTCCGGCCGAGGGCATCTGCGGCTCGGGTTTGGTGGATCTGCTGGGCGAGTTGCTGCGCACGGGCCGCATGAACCGCTATGGGCGCTTCGAGGACGGAACCCACGCGCTTGTGGTCGCCGCCGGCAGCGACCGTCCCATCACCTTCAGCGAGGCCGATATCAGCGCGCTGGCGCAGGCCAAGGGCGCCAACGCGGCCGGCGTGCGCATCGTGCTCGGTGGCTATGGCATCCGCAGCTCCGATCTCGACGTCTTCTATCTGGCCGGCGGTTTCGGCCGGTATCTCAACGTGGAGGCCTCCCGCCGCATCGGCCTGATTCCCCATATTGACCCCGCCCGCATCCGGCAGGTTGGCAACGCCGCCATCGAGGGCGCCTGCGTCGCGCTGCTGTCCCGGACGAAACGCGTGGAATTGGAGCAGCTGGTGCGGCGCGTCACCCACTGCCGCCTTGAAACCCACCCCGCATTTTTCGACATCTTCGTCGACGGCTGCCAGTTCGCGCCGCTGGAGGACGCGCTGGCGCCGGCCGCGCCCTGACCGCCGCCCTTCGGTCCCGATGTTCGAGCTCCTCGACACCAATCCCGATTGCCACGTGCCGGACGCCGAGTACCGGCGCCTGCTCGGCTTCCCGCGCGCCCATGTCCTCGGCGAACGCGCGCGCGAACTCGCCGCCTGGGCGCGGGACTGGTACGCCGGGCACGGCCGGCCCTGGATCTACCTCCGGGTAGCGGACCTCGAGGTCACCGGCGATACGCTCCACTTCGATGGCGTGGAGTTTCGCTCGCGGCAACTGCACGGGCACCTCCGGCAGGCGGACGCCCGGCGCGTCGTGCTCGCGGCGGTCGGCGCGGGCCGCAGTTGCGAGGATCACGCCCGCCGGCTCTGGCAGGAAGGCAAACCCGACGAGTATTTCTTCCTCGAGATCTTCGGCTCCGCCGTGGTCGAACACTTGGTGGCCGCGGCGAGCGGGCGCATCTGCGCCCGGGCGGAGGGCGACGGGTTGATCGCGGTGCCGCACTACAGCCCCGGCTACACGGGCTGGGATCTCACGGACCAGTCGAAACTGTTGGCGCTGATCCGTGGCGACCGGCCGCACCCGTTCCCCGAAACCGTGGAGGTTCTTTCCAGCGGCATGTTGCGGCCAAAGAAATCGCAGCTCGCCGTCTTCGGCCTCACCGCCCGCACGCCGGAGGCGCTCGCGTCCGCGCGCCTGGTCCCCTGTCGCAATTGTTCCTTCTCGCCGTGCCAGTACCGGCGCGCCCGCTATCGCCACGCCCCCGACCCCGCGACCGACTTGGTCCCCGCCTCATGACCCGACTCTGCGCCATCAATCCCGCCGCCCGGGACCGGCTGCCGCCGGCCTTTCCGGACAAATCGGGCGTCGGCGTGCATTACGTCGACGCTTTCATTGCGCCGATGAACACCGCGTTGCCCGACGGCACCTCTGTGGCGTGCAAGCGGAAGGGCCTGCGGCTGACGCTGCGCGTCGGCGCCAAGAAGGGCGATGGGCTGCTGCGGCGCCTCGCCGTCAGCCCCGATCCGACCGTCATGCTCCCGGCCGCGTTGCAGGACGCCGCACGGGCCGCGGGGGTGGAGCTGCAGATCACCGACACCGAAATCCTCCTCGCGCCCTGATTCGCCACTGGAATCTGGCCAACGAATCCCTGGTTCACCCTCACTTTCACTCTCACCTTCACTCACGAAAGGAGCCCGCTCATGAGACCCGAACAATGGGAGATCTTCAAGAAGGCCGCCCGCCGCGAAAAACTGGATCACGTGCCCATGGCGCTGATCATCGACAGCCCGTGGATCCCGGGCTATCTCGGCCTCAAGCACCTGGATTTCTTCCTGGATCCGGAGCTGTGGTTCCAGTCCCACCTCAAGATCCACCAGGAATATCCCGAGATCATCTTTGTGCCCTCGTGGTGGATGGAATACGGCATGGCGGCGGAGCCTTCCGCGCTTGGCGCCAAGATCAAATTCTGGCCGGACAACACGCCGAGCGAATACCACACCCTCTACCACATCGAGGACATGGAGAACTTCCCCGAATACGAAGTTGACGCCGACGCCTTCATGGGGCTGACCCTCCATCGCATCAAGATGCAGCGGCAGCGCATCCTCGACACCGGCGAGATCCTGCCGCTGGCGACCTCCCGCGGCCCGATGTGCACCGCCGGGTTCGTGCGAAGCACCACCGAGTTCATGATGGATCTGGTCGAGCGGCCCGAATGGGCGCACAAGCTCCTCGACCTCTGCACCCGTCTGATCATCGACTGGCTCAAAGCCCAGGCGAAGGCGATGGGGCCGACGGTCGAGGGCATCTTCCTCCTCGACGACATCGTCGGATTCGTGAACGAGGAGCACTACGAGGAATTCGCCCACCCCTGCCTCAAGCGCATCTGCGATGCCTTCCCGAAGGACTGGGTGAAGATTTACCACAACGACGCTTCGATCGAGGCCTGCCTGGAGCACCTGCCCGACGCCGGTTTCCACGTGCTCAACTGGGGCAAGCAGACCGACATCGCCGACGTCAAGCGGCGCGTCGGCGGGCGCCTGTGCCTTATGGGCAATGTCAATCCGCTGGAGGTGGGCGTGCGCGGGACTCCCGCCGAGGTGCGCGCCGCCACCCTCGATGTCCTCGAGAAGAGCGGCGGCGAAGGCATCATTCTCTCCGTCGGCGGCGGGACCAGCCCGGGCATGCCGCGTCAGAACATCCGCGCCATGCTCGACGCGCTCGCTGAGTTCAACGCCGCCCACTTTGGAAAGGCGCGATCGTGACCACGCACTTCTACGCCAGAATCATTCGCGTGATTGATTGCGTTTCGGTGGTAGGGCCGGACCTTGGTCCGCGCCGATGCCGCAATTGAGTGGCCCGCGCCCTTATCCCCCTCCCCATGCCCGACTACGCGCTGATGAACCAATGCCTCTACGAGGGCAAAGCCAAGGAAGTCGAACAGATGACCCGGGATGCCCTCGCCGAAGGCCGCAGCGTACAAGAGGTGCTGCAGCAAGGGCTCATCGCCGGCATGAGCGTCGTGGGCGAGGACTTTAAGCACAACATCCTCTATGTGCCCGAGGTGCTCATCGCCGCGCGCGCCATGAAGGCGGGCATGGCCGTGCTCAAACCGCTGCTGTCGGCGCATGGTCCCGACACCACCTCCACCGGGCGGCTGCTGATGGGCACGGTCCGCGGCGACCTGCACGACATCGGGAAGAACCTCGTGTGCATGATGGCCGAGGGGGCCGGTTTCTCGGTGAAGGACATCGGCGTCGACCAGAGCCTCGAGAAATTCCTCGCCGCCGCCGGGGAGTTCAAGCCCGACATCGTCGGCATGAGTGCGCTGCTCACCACCACGATGACCTACATGAAGGTGGTCATCGACGGCTTCGAGGAGCGCGGCCACGGCGGCATCAAGATGGCGATCGGCGGCGCGCCGATCAGCCAGGCGTTCGCCGAGGAGATCGGCGCCGACGGCTATGGCGCGGATGCGTCGGCGGCGGTCGATCTGTTCCTGTATCTCGTCGGCAAGGGCGCGGCGCCGCCGGCGTCCGCGAAGCCCGGCGCCGCCGTGCCGCGGAGCGCCGCCCGCCCGCCCACCCCGCGACCAGCCGGGACCACGGCCAGATTCCAGATTCTCTACTGGCAGGATCTGCCTTCGCAGGTGAAGGCCTGGGACGATTTCGAGGAAGTCAAGGTCGACCTGGCCCCGCGGTTCGCGGCGCGGATCGACGCCGCCGCCCAGCGGCTCGGCCTGACGCAATCTGATGCCTATCTCGCCCAATGGCGGTGGAGCGACGAGGCGGAGCGGCCGGGCTCCGCCGCCGAGGTGGCCGAAGCCGTGCGCGCGGAGATCGAGGCCGCGGCCCCGTGACCGTTTGACAAGCCTTCACCGGGCGGCCGAACATCGCCATCCAATGTCCCAGATACCCCTGCTTGAAACCCTCCGCGCGCGACGCCTCGTGTGCGACGGCGCCATGGGCACGCAACTGATGCTGGCCGGCCTCGAGCAGGGCTCGTGCGGCGAAGCGTGGAACCTGGACCACCCCGACCGGGTGCTGGCCATCCAGCGCCGCTATGTCGAAGCCGGCACCGATTGTCTGATCACGAACACTTTTGGCGGCAGCCGGATCATGCTCCGCCGGCACGGCGAAGAAAAGCGGCTGGCGGAGATCAACCAGGCGGGCGCACGCCTCGCCCGCCAGGCGTTTGGCGACCGGCCGGGCTTCGTGCTCGGCGACATCGGCCCCCTCGGCGCCATTCTCGAGCCATACGGCGAGTTGCCGGTGACCGAGGCGCAGGCGGCCCTGGAGGAGCAGGCGGCGGCCCTCGTCGCCGGCGGCGTCGATGCGATCATCATCGAGACCCAGACGTCGCTGGAGGAACTCGGCGTGGCCATTGCCGCCGCCCGGAGCGCCCATGCCCCGTGCATCATCGCGTCGCTGGCCTACGACCTGTCGACGGACAAGACCTTCTACAAGACGATGATGGGCGTGGCGCCGGAACAGGCGGCGGAATTCGCCGCGGCCCAGGGCGCGGATATCGTGGCGTTGAACTGCGGCACCGGCATGGACATGGCCGGCGCCGCCAAGGTGGCGCGGATCTACCGCGAGCATTGCGCGTTGCCGACCATGGTGCAGCCTAATGCCGGCCAGCCCGTGCTGGAGAACATGAAGGCGGTGTACAAGCAGCTCCCGGCCGACATGGCGCGCGCCGTGCCCGAGGTCCTGCAAGCCGGCGTCGGCATCGTCGGCTCCTGCTGCGGCAGTACGCCGGAGCACACCCGGGCAATCCGGCAAGAAGTCGACGCCTTCAACGCCGTAGCGGGCTGACGGCGCCGGTGGCTCACAGCCGCGGGGGCGCGGGCTTAAGCGGCTGTTCCCACGCGTTGGCGCCCACCGTGTGAAGCTTCCGTTTGTAGACCTTCTCGTTGCAGGTCGCGAAGAGCACGTCGAACTGCGGGCCGCCGAAGCACAGGTTCGTGATCCGCCCATTCGGCGTGGGAATGATCGCGTTGACGCGGCCCGCCTGGTCGCAGACCTGGATGCCGAGCCGCGTCGCAACGTAGAGTCGGCCGTCACGGTCAACCTTGATGCCGTCGGCGAAGCTCTGGTCTTCGCCATCGGGCTCGTGCAGCCAGTAATAGCGCTGTTTGTGGTCGAGCGTGCCATCGGGCTTGCGGACGTAGCTGTAAACCCAATGCGACCGGTAGTCGGCCACGTAGAGCAGCGATTGGTCGGGGGAGAGCGCAATGCCGTTTGCATAGCGCAGACCGGTATCGACGACCTGCTTCGTCCTGTCGGGTTTGATGAGCCAGACCCGGCTCGGATCGTTGCTCGCGCCGCCGGGCGGATGGGTGACGTAAATGTCACCGTCGTGCGCGATGACCAGATCGTTGCCAGCGATGTCCTCCGCGAGGACCGCCGCGCGGCCGCCGGTATCGTAGGCGATGATTTGCCGCGAGCCCGTGGCCACGGCATAGAGCCGGCCGTCCGGGCCGAAGGCCTGGCCGTTGGCGCGCTTCGTGTCGGCCATGAATTCGCTCACTTTGCCATCGAGTCCGACCTGATAGGCCTTGCTGTTCGGAATGTCGGTGAAGAACACCTCGCCGTGCGCGTTCGCGGCGGCGCCCTCGGACAACCCGTAGCCCTCGCCGATGAGCTGCCAGCCTTCGCCCGGGATGAGCACCGCGGCCAAGGTCTCATTCCTGGTCGGTGCGGCGGCCACGACAGGCTTGGGCCAGTCCTTCCACAGCCAGCGGATGGCGTCGGGGAACAGCGCCGTGCCTTGGCGGCCGTCGTGCGCGCCCTCGCCCCAGACATGCCGGAGGTCATAGCCGGCGAACGCGAGCGCCCGCTCCATGGTCTGGTTGGCCATCCACCAATCGCCGCCGTAGATGTTGAGATCGTTCGCCCCGTCCTGAAGAAAGACCCGGATGGGCTTCGGCTCGGTCTTGCGGATCAATGTCGGGTAGCGGTCGCCGCCGCGCAGGCCGACGTAGGTGCCGATGGCCGAGAACACCCGGCTGAAGGCGTCGGGGCGCTCCCACGCCGCCGTGAACGCGCAGATGGCTCCGCTGCTCGAGCCGCCGATGGCGCGGTCGTTGCCGGAGTGCGACAGATGGATCGGGCGGCCGTCGGCGGTGGCCTTCGTTTCGACGAACGGCAACAGCTCGTCGAGGAGAAAGCGCGCGTAGGCGTCGCCCAAACCGTCGTATTCGTAGCTGCGGTTGAAGCGGTCGAGCGCCGCGGCGCCTGCGGCGGCCTTGACCGCGCCCGGCCGTACGAACACGCCGACGATCATCGGCAGTTCGCCGCGCGCGATGAGATTGTCAAAAACCGTCGGCGCGTTCCACTGCACGCCATCCTGGTTGACGTACACGCACGCCGGTTTCGCGGGATCGTACTGCTTGGGCACGTAGACCGTGACCGCGCGCGTGGTGCCGGGAAAGATCTTCGATCCGGCAAAATCGAACTGGAGTAGTTCGCCCTGGGGGACGCCCGGCTGCACAAGGGCGTCGGGGGGCGGCGGAGATTCGTCGGCGGCGCGGAGGCCAGCCGCGAGCAGAGTGAGGGACAACGACAGGGCGGAACGAAGTGCGGATTTCATGGGGGCAAACACCGGATATATCCAAAACCATCCCGGTGTCAGGTCATAGAGTTCCTCGGTAGGGGGAGTCGCCTTGGCGCGTAGTGGTGGTCTGCCGCTGGAGGGCGCTGCGCCGCCCTCCACCAGAATCGCGACACCGTGTCGCGATACCTGTCGCGATTCGCGCCGCGCTCAGGGTCCGATGACCTGATACCGGGTCGCGCGGGCCTGGCCCGTGCGCCGCAGCAGGCCCAACTCGACAAAATGGGTCAGATGCCGCTGCGCCGTGCGGGCGTTGACGCCCAAGTGCCGCGCGTATTCGCCCTGGGACGCATCGGTCCGGGTCGACAGGAACGCCCAGCCGACCAGCTCCAGGTTGGACAAGGCACCCACGGCGGCATTTGCGACGAGGTGCGTGGCCGCCTCCGCACTCCGGTACAGCGTGAGGACGAGGTACGGATCATCCCACGAATATTTGGGGAGGGGCAGCCTCGCCTCGGTCGCGCGAGCCCGCATCGACTTCAAGCCCAAACCCCGCTCCTCCGCCAGCTCCAGCTTCGCAAAGACGTAGTGAAGGAGCGGATTGCGGCTCAGCATCGGGGCGCTGAACGACTGGAGTTGCTCCAGCGTGATCGGCTTGATCGGCCCGCCCGGGCTCTTCACCACCAGCGTGTCGGGTGTGACCGTCAATTGGCATTTCGCGCCCTCGATGCCGTAGTCGCGATGCACGAGCGCATTCACGATGCCCTCGCGCGCCAGTTCAAACAGGGCGTCATTGATCTCGCGGCGCCGGGCCTCGCTGCGATCGACCGGGTTCGGCAACTTGTCGCGGAGCCAGGCGAGCGCCTGTTCGGGCGCGAACACCTGCGGGCCGTCGAAATCCCGCAGCTCCTCCGTTCCGTCCGGAAAATGGATGGTTCCGAGCAGGCCCGCTTGCGGCAGCACCTGGCGGGGCGCCTCGCCAAACAGGAGCAGCCCAAAGCCGGATGGAACCACCTTGTCGCGCTCCTCGCGCAGCAGCCCCTGTTGCAGCAACCGGCGCCGGAAGGCCGCCGAGTCGACCGGATCCGCGATCTGGGCGGCGGCGCGGTAGGCCTCGAGCGCCGCCCGGGAAAAATCGCTCCGATCGGTCCGCGGCGCCGGGCCTTCCAGCGAAGACAGCATGCCTCCCTTCTTTTCCACCGCCGCCGGCTTTCGCTCGAGCGCCCGGGCAATGAACCCCTGATTCGCCTCGCGGATGATCTCCTGCAGATCGCGGTCAAACAGATGGACCGTCACGCCGTGATCCTGGAGATACTTGATGCCCTTGCGATCGACGGTCGGATCGGGGTCCTCGATCCCCACCCAGATCTCCGCGATGCGCGCGGCGGCGATCCGTTCCGCGCAACTCGGCCGGGGGTGGGCGCGCGCCCCCGGGGCACAGGGCTCCAGCGTGGTGAACAATACGGAACCATCCAGGCGGGCGGCCCGGTTCTTGCGCTCCAACAGCGTGAACTCCGCATGGTCACCTTCCCGAAGCTCGCCGCGACCGGCTGTGTCCACCGTTCCGTCGGGTTTGACCAGCACGGCGCCCACCAGTGGCGCCGCCCCCTCCTTGGCCCGCGGTTCGCGGACCGACCGGCGCATGACCTCGATGGCCTGCACCATCAGCTTCCGTGGGTCGATTGCGGCCGTTTCAGTCATGGCATGAGTGTGCTGCGGAGTTCTCGCTGGTCGCGCGAATAAGCGGCGTGCCCCCATCTTCGTCGACCTCGGCGCCGGCATCAATCCCCGTGTCGCGCGCGGGATTGGCGGAAAGTCATCGCCCCATCCGGCCCCGGGGGATTAGATCACCGCATGAAGACTGCCGTTCCGATCGTTCTCCCGTTTCTGGTCGCCCTTTTGCTTGGCGTTGTTGGGTCCGCGGCGCCGGTGGGCCCGACGCCGGCCCAGGCCGTCCGCCGGTTCTTCTCCGAAAACAGCTTCTGGAACCAGCCGATCCCCGCCGATGCCGCCACCGACCCGCGCACGGACCGGTGGATCAAGCTGCTCGAGACGGAGCCCACGAAAACCAATTTCACGATGAACAGCGAGCAGTGGACGATCCCCGTCTACGAGGTGGATCGCTCGACTCCGCTGGTGAAGATCGGGCTGCTGGCGCTCAGTCCCAAGGACCAGGTTCACTGGCACACCGATCGCGCGTTCTTCGGCCACGGCCCGGGCTTCGATCTCGTGCCCCTGCCCGCCACCGCCACGCCGGACCCGCAGCTGGATTCGCATCTGGCCGTGGTGGACTGGGAGCGCAGGCTGGTCTGGGATATGTGGGCGTTGTCCCGCAATGCCGATGGCTCGTGGAAATCGGCCACCGGCATGGTCTACCCGGCGGACGGCCCGGGCGTGTTTTCGACCGCCGCGTTGGGCGTGCGCGACGGGGAAAGCGTGCACTTTCACGGACCCAGCCGCGCGGCCGGCGTTCCCGCCGTCGCAGGCCTGATTCTGTACGACGAGGTTATGGCCGGCGAAATCCGCCACAAAATCGCCGCCGCCTCCCGGTTCTGCGCTTACAAGGAATTCGTGTTTCCCGCGGCGTGGACCGACGGCTTCACCGAGGGCGGGATTCCCGAAGGCACGCTGATCCAGCTCGATCCCGGCCTGGATCTCTCGCGTTTCACCCTGACCCGGGAGGAGCGAATCGTCTGCGTCGCCCTGCAACGCTACGGCATGGTGCTGGTCGACATCGCGGAGGGTCAGCCCCTCTACGCCGAGGGCCTGTGGGGACATCCGGGAAAATCTTGGGCGGGCAAACTCTCCCACGGGGCAGGCGGCATTTCGACGATCCCCTACCGCCATTTCCGGATACTGAAGACAGGTCCCGCCGTCCACATGGGCGATAGCCGCTCGAAATTTTCCCCGGTCTGGTGACCAATCGCCTTCGCCGCCAAGGCCGGGAAGTCGGCCCATTCATTGCGCCTCGCTGCCTTCGCGAGTATCCGTCTTGCTGAAGCCATGAGCCTGCCCGACAAGGAAGCCGCCCTCCAACTCCTTCGCGAACGCGTCCAGGACGACTATCAGCGGCATCACGCCCTCATGGTCGCGACCGCCCTGGAGGGTTATGCCGCCCAGTTCCAGGAAGATCCCCACCTCTGGTTCGTGACCGGACTCCTCCACGATCTGGATTTCGAACAGCACCCGGAGACGCATCCCCGCGAGGCCCTCGCCTGGTTCAAGGGGTGGGATTATCCCGAGGCCCTGATCCACGCGGTGGAGGCCCACGCCTACGGCTACCACGGGTTCACCACGCTTCCCCAGACCCGCCTCGCCGCCGCCCTGCTGGCGTGCGACGAGATCAGCGGGATCTTTTACGCGTAT
>Ga0335085_10013057_pt1 | contig 12193 bp, 11 predicted proteins | sample Lox_Sample_45_FD_206712 | JGI IMG/M metagenome (GOLD analysis project Ga0335085, IMG submission 206712) | Soil microbial communities from Loxahatchee National Wildlife Refuge, Florida, United States - Lox_Sample_4.5 | ecosystem: Environmental > Terrestrial > Soil > Wetlands | place: USA...
TGCCGAAGCCTGCGCGGTTTCGCCGCGAAAGCTCTCCGGCAGCTTGACATCGGGCCGCTGATAATTGCTGCCGAACAGCCCGCACGCGGAAAGCGAGAGGGTAACCGCGAACGCGAAAACTGAGCGCCTCACGCCTGCGTCCTTGGCGGATTGGGAGTACTGCTGACAGTCCGCTCGTTCTTGAACGGGTGCCTGCCTTCGCTGATGCGCTGCATGACGACATAAAACATCGGGATGAAAAAGATACCGATTAAAGTCGCACACAGCATGCCAGGAGCAACGGTGTTGCCGAGCGACTGACGCCCGCCGGCGCCGGCGCCCGTCGCGATCGCCAACGGCACAGTGGCGAGAATGAATGCAAATGATGTCATCAAAATCGGCCGCAACCGTAACTGCGCGCCCTGCTTCGCTGCTTCGACAATCGATTCGCCGCGTTCATGTGCAAGTTTTGCAAATTCGACAATCAAAATCGCATTTTTCGCGGCAAGTCCAATCAACATTATCAGGCCGATTTGTACATAGACATTATTGTCGAGTCCGTGCAGTGTCAGGCCCAGGAACGCGCCAAATACACCGAATGGAATTGCCAGCATGATCGCGACCGGCATCACCCAGCTTTCATAGAGCGCGGCCAGCACCAGAAACACGAAAGCGAGCGACAGCATGAAGATATACCCCGACTTGCCACCGGTTTTCTTTTCCTGATAAACCGAGCCGGTCCATTCGTAACCGTAGCCGGGCGGCAATGTCGCGGCGGCGACTTGTTCCATGGCGGCATTGACCTGGCCGGAACTGACCCCGGGACCGCCGGCGCCGTTGATGGTCGCGGCGCGATAAATATTGTAGCGTTCGTAATACTCGGGGCCATTGATCGATTTGATGCTGGTCATCGCCGATAACGGCACCATGCTGCCATTGGCGCCGCGCACGTAAAAACGCTTGACGTCATCAGGATCCGCTCGCGCCGCGGCATCGGCCTGCGCCTGCACCTTGAAGGTGCGGCCGAATAGATTGAAGTCGTTCACATAGTAACTGCCGAGAAATTCCTGCAACGTAAAAAATACGTCGCTCAGATTGACGCCATAGGTTTTGACCGCGTCCCGGTCGATGTCATATTCGATCTGCGGAATGCTGTCGTTGTATTGGGTAATTGCGTAGCCGCCGTTGGCAAGCTCGGGGCGTTTGCGGGCTTCAGCCAAGAAGTTCTGCAATACTTGCGAAAATTGTTGTGGATCGCCGCCGGCACGGTCTTGCAAAATAAATTCGAAACCGCTCGACTGACCCAAACCGCGGATCGGCGGCGGATTGATGATCAGCACAAAACCGTCTTTTATCTGTGCATTCAGCTTGCCCATCAACATGCCTTGCAGCGCCTGCGCGGAAAGTGCCGGGTTCTTGCGCTCGCTCCACGGCCTGAGCCGGATGAACGCCGTACCGGCGTAGGACGTCGTCAACCCCGTCAACAAATTGAAACCACTCAACGAGGCGACGCCGTCGATGCCTTTGGTTTCGCTGACGATGTGCCGGAGCTGGGTCATCGCGGTTTCGGTGCGCTGCAACGAAGCCGCCGGCGGCAATATCAATACGGCAATGAAATAGCCCTGATCCTCCGGCGGCACCAGACCGGTCGGCCGCGTCTTGACCAGACCATAAACCGCGATCAGCAGTACCAGAAAAGTGATCGCCACCAGTACAGAATGCCGGATCAGAATAGCCACTGACTTGTTATAGCGATTGGTAAACGCGCCGAAGCCGCGGTTGAATAGATCAAAGAAATGCCCGATCGGGCCGTGCGGCTTATCCTGCTTGGCCGGACGCAGCAACAAGGCACACAACGCAGGCGTCAGCGTCAACGCACAAATGGCGGACAAAATAACCGTAGATGCGATTGTCAGCGCGAATTGTTTATACAACGCGCCGGTCAGGCCGCCGGTGAAAGCGACCGGAATGAACACCGCTGCCAATACCAATGCGATCGCGATGACCGGCGCGCCGACATCGGCCATTGCCGCTTTCGCGGCATCCGCCGGCGGCAAGTTATCATTGTCCAGCCGGCGTTGTATCGCTTCGACCACCACGATCGCATCATCGACGACGATGCCGATCGCGAGTACCAGACCGAACAGCGTCAAAGTGTTGATCGAAAATCCGAGCGCGGCAAACATCGCAAAAGTGCCGGTCACCGACACCGGTATAGTTAACATCGGAATCAGCGTTGCGCGCCAGCTTTGCAAGAACACGAATATCACGATCAATACCAGCGCGATCGCTATGAACAGCGTCTTGACCACTTCCCGCAGCGATTCGGTGACAAACGGCACCGTGGTGTAAGGCGTCGAATAGGCCATGTCCGGCGGGAAACGCTGCGCGAGCATCGCCATGGTCTGATTGGCCTGCTTGTCGACTTCCAGCGCATTGGCGCCGGGTGAGAGAAAAATGCCGATGAACGCCGCCGGATTGTCGCCTTCGTTGACGTTGATTGAAAAATCCACGGCGGACAATTCGACGCGCGCTACATCCTTGAGCCGCACGATCTGGCCGTTGGGCGCCGCCTTGATGATGATGTTTTCGTACTGCTTGGGATCGGCCAGCCGGCCCTGCACAAAAACCGAGTACTGCATCTGTTGACCAGCCGGCGCCGGCGGCAATCCTATCCGGCCGGCAGGTGCCACCACGTTTTGCTCCTGCACCGCCGCCGTCACATCGCCGGCAGTGATCCCGAGATTGGCCATTTTGTCGGGATCAAGCCAGATGCGCATGCTGTAGTCGCGCGCGCCGAAGATGCGCACCAAGCCGACGCCGTTGATGCGCGCCAGCGCATCCTGGATATTGAGCAGCGCGTAGTTGCTCAAGAATACGTTGTTGAAGGTATGTTTAGGCGAAGTCAGCGCAAACACCTCCAGAAAATCCGTCGATTGTTTGCGAATCTGCACGCCCTGACGGATCACGTCCTGCGGCAGAGAAGTTTCCGCAATCGCGACCCGATTCTGAACATCGACTGCCGCGATATCCGGATCGGTGCCAACATCAAAAGTAACCGTCAGGCTATAGGTGCCATCGTTGGCGCTTTTTGAATCCATGTAGATCATGTTGCTCGCGCCGTTGATCTGCTGCTCGAGTGGCGCCGCGATGGAATCCGAAACTACCTGGGCATTCGCGCCTGGGAAATTGGCGGAAACCTGCACTTGCGGCGGTACGATTTGCGGATACTGCGAGATCGGCAGTTCGAACGCCGCGACGGCACCGGCGAGCGTAATAATCAGCGAGATGACCGTGGAAAAGACCGGACGGTCGATGAAAAAATTGAACATGCTTTACGGTCCCGGGGAAGCGGGTTTTTTCTTGGATTCGCTCGACTGGGGGTGGGAAGGCGCCGCGGGCGATATGGATGGTGGCACAGACGGCGCAACCGATTTTTCGGCGGCGCCAGCCGACACGGCAGGGGTCGGCGGCTTCGTCACAGGCTTTTCCGTTTTGCTTTCCGCAGGTGCCATCGCCGCGCCGCCGGGCGGCGCCGTAGTGGCCGCGCCCGCGCTTTCCGAGACCGGCGTGGGATTGACCGGCATGCCGGGATGTACCTTGCCGGTGCCTTCAACGATGACGGTCTCTCCGGGTTGCAAACCGCTTTCGACCAGCCAATCATTGCCGATGCGACTGCTGGTGACGATATCGCGATGCTGGGCGATACCCTGTGCGTCCACCACCAATACCGAACGTCTTCCCTGCAGCTCCTGCACGGCCTGCTGCGGCAAACGAATCATGTCCCGGGTTTCCAGCGGCACCGCCACCCGCATGAATTGTCCGGCCAGCAATTCCTGCTCCGGATTAGGCACGGACAACCGCATCTGCAACGTTCCGCTTTGGGGATCAATCGCGGCGCCGATGAAATTGAGCTGGCCGCCGTATTGGTAGTCGCTGCCGTCGGCCAGTTTGATCTGGTACGGTACGGCGGCGCCCTTTTTCAGGCTGCCGAGTTGTTTCTTAATGGCCAGCCACTGCTGCTCGCCGATCGTGAAATTCACATAAATCGGATCGACCGAATACAGTGTTGCCAGCAAGGTCGAAGAAGCATCGACCAGGCCGCCCCGCTTGATCAATGCCTTGCTGATGACACCGTCAATGGGCGCGCGAATGGTCGTGTAGCCAAGATTAAGCTGCGCGGTTTTGACCTGCGCCTGCGCGGCCTCCACCGCAGCGGCATCGGATCTTTCCTTGGCAATCGCCGTGTCGAGATCCTGCTGACTGACGGCCTGCTCTTCGACCAGCGGGCGGGTGCGGTCGAGCACTTGTTGTGAATTCAGGTGATTCGCTTCGGCCTGCGCCACTGCCGCCTTGGCCGCGGCGAGTGCGGCTATGTACGGTTGTTGATCGATGACAAACAGCAAATCGCCTTTTTTGACGTTCATTCCATCGACATAGGCCTGCCGTTCGAGAATGCCGCCGACGCGCGCGCGTATCTCGACGGTGTCCACCGCTTCGGTCTGCGCTGCATATTCTTCGTGCAAGGTCACCGGTGTGGCCACGGTCTTGATCACGCCAACCGGAAGCGGCGGCATGGCGCCGGGCGCCGGAGGTTTACCATGGCAACCTGTCAGCACCAAGAGCAGGGCCAACATGGTCAATTTCGAAATACGCGAGTGAATCATGGACACAGGAATCCTCCACCCCTCAAAAATCGTGTTTCCTGCCGCAAAAATTTCAGAACTCCCAGGCGGGGCGCGGTTTATTTTTCAAACCGCCGATTTCGGGCCGACGGGAACTATTGAAATTCGAAAGGGCGGATGATAGCCGATATTTGTGCTCTTTTGAATACTTGTTCTCGTTGTGCGTATAGTAGCCATGATGTATAGTAGTTACATAAATGTAACCTAATGGTCGCGTCCGTCCCAAATCGGGACGCCGAAATCGGAATATGTCCTTAAAACAAAATACCTGCCCCGCCAACGTAACGCTGCGGGTCATCGGCGGCAAATGGAAACTGGTGATCCTGTGGCATCTGTGGCATGACGTCCGGCGTTTTAGCGAATTGAAACGCTCGATTTCCGGCATCACGCAACGTATGCTGACCCAGCAATTGCGCGAGCTCGAACGCGACGGCGTCGTTTCGCGCAAGGTCTACGCGCAGGTTCCGCCGCGCGTCGAGTACGGCATGACCGAGTTCGGTCGTACGCTGGAACCTATCCTGCGATTGATGTGCAAGTGGGGCGAAGAGCATGCGCGACGCGTAAACAATCGGGCGCGCCTCTCCGAAACCGGCAAGCCGGTGCGGCTTGCCGCCTGATCTGTCTTAACCGCTGGCGCGGCCGGCGCTCAAACCCTGCATGAATCTGAGCACCGCCGAGGCCTTGTCGAAGGTCTCCTGATACTCGTCCGCGAGCTTCGACGCGGCGACAATACCGCCCCCCGCGGAAAAATGCATCCTGTTGCCGCTGCAAATCAACGTGCGAATGGCGATTGCGGTATCCATATTGCCGTCATAACCGAGGTAGCCGATTGCGCCGCAATATACGCCGCGCCGATGGGGTTCCAGTTCTTCGATGATTTGCATCGCCCGTAACTTGGGCGCGCCGGTGACCGATCCGCCCGGAAAACATCCGCGCAACAGGTCGATCGCATCGCGGCGGTCGCCCAATTGGCCGGTGACTGTGCTGACCAGGTGATGGACGGTCGAAAAACTCTCGATTTCGAACATTTTCGGCACTTTGACCGAACCCAACGCACAGTTCTTCGACAGGTCATTGCGCAATAAATCGACGATCATCAGGTTTTCCGCGCGATCTTTCTCGCTCGCCTGCAAATCGCGCATGATCTCCGCATCGAGTCGCGGATGGCCCGCGCGCGCGCGCGTACCTTTGATCGGACGGGTCTCCACCACGTCTCGTTCGACTTTTAGAAAACGCTCGGGCGAGGCCGACAGAATCTGCCCCCATGGCGTGTTGAAATACGCCGCATAGGGCGCCGGATTAACGATGCGCAGCGCTTGGTAGGCAAGCCAGGGATCGCCGCTGATCGGCGCGCTGAAACGTTGCGCAAGATTGATTTGATAGCAGTCGCCGGCTTCAATGTAATCGAGCACCCGCTTAAATGCTGCCGCATAGGCTTCGCGCGACAGATTGGAGACGAGCGGCGCATTGACGGCAAACGGCGTTCGCCTATGCTCAGCACGTGGATCGCTGAAGCTGTTTATGAGTTCACGCCAGTGCGAATAAGTATTTGCACAGCGGCCGCGCGACACCAGCCAACTACGCTGCTCGCTGTGATCAACCACCACCACCCAGTCATAGAGTCCGATCGCCATTGTCGGCATGCCCGCATCATCCACTGCTAATTCCGGCAGACGTACAAAGCGGCGCGCCAGGTCATAGCCGAAATAGCCGATGGCGCCGCCGCTGAACGGCAGATCGCATAAGATGGACTTATCCAGAACCAGATGCTGCCGCAGCAATTCGAACGGATCCTCGGGCGACAATTCATGGGCGACGCCGCGCACTTCGGTCATTGCGCCGCGCGTAATCAGCGTCAGGTACGGATCGGCCGCGATGATGTCGTAGCGCGCCTGCAACGGATAATGCCGTCCGCTGTCGAGAAACACCGCCCATGGCCGGTCGGCAACCGCTTCGAACAACCGAGTGCTGTCCTGGCGATAGGGCAATTCGGCGCGCAACAATCGGCTCATGCTCGTTATACTAGCGCACTACCGACTTCCGATACGCCATTGCCTGCCCGTTATCGCGGACGCTTCGCCCCCTCTCCCAGCGGACCCCTGCACTTCGGATCGCTGATCGCCGCAGTTGCAAGTTATGCCGAAGCGCGGAGCCGCGGCGGCACGTGGCTGTTACGAATCGAGGATATTGATCCGCCGCGCGTCGTTGCCGGCGCTGACGACGACATTTTTAGGACGCTCGAAGCATATGGCCTGCATTGGGACCGCGCCATCGCCTACCAAAGCCAGCGGTTCGATGCTTATCACACGGCACTCCATCGTTTGCGCGAACTGGGCGTGATCTATCCGTGCGCCTGCAGCCGGCGTGAAATCGCCGACTCCGTTGTCGACGGAATCGAGGGCGCAATCTACCCCGGCACCTGCCGCGAACATCCGATGTCCGGCAAGTGCGCACGTGCCCTGCGCATCATCACTCAAGGCATACGAATCGCATTCGAAGATGCGCTGCAGGGAAAAATCGAGCAGGATCTCGAACGTGCGGTTGGCGACTTCATCATCTACCGGCGCGATCGCGTGTTCGCTTATCAACTTGCAGTAGTGGTGGACGACGCCGAGCAAGACATCACTGATGTGGTGCGCGGCGCCGACTTGCTGGACTCGACGCCGCGTCAGATTTATCTGCAGCGGCTGCTGGGTTTTGGAACACCGCGTTACATGCATGTGCCAGTTGCCATCGATAAAAATGGAGAAAAACTCAGCAAGCAAACGTTGGCCATGCCGGTCGATGCCAAAAATCCAGCGCCCGCCTTGTTCGCAGCACTGCGTTTTCTCGGACAACAGCCGCCGGCGGAACTCGCGAAGACGGATATCGCGACGTTATGGCGATGGGTTATTAAAAATTGGCGCAGCGATCGTCTGCCACGATTACAACGGATCGCAGTCTAGCTTATCCCGGTGGCCATCGAAATGGACGACCGGCAAGCAAATGCAAGTGCAGATGAAAGACAGTTTGCCCGGCGTTCTCGCCATTATTTACTACCAGCCGGAATGAGTCGTCTATGTCAAGTTGGCGCGCCACCTTGGCCGCCGTGAGCAGCAGATGGCCGAGCAACATCTGATCTTCGTCCTGGGCATTTGTCAGTCGGTCGATCGGCTTCTTCGGGATCAGCAGCAAGTGTACCGGCGCCTGGGGATTAATGTCCTTGATCGCAATGCACCAATCGTCCTCATAGACGATGTCCGATGGGATTTTCCGGTCAATTATTTTGGTAAAAAGGGTGTCGGCCATGTTCTCATTGGCCCCCTGCATTGATTTTCGAAGCCGCCCAAGCTACGACGGCATCGAGCAAATTGTCGCTTGCTTCCGTCAATGCACGCACGCCGCCGCTCGCATCCTGAGTATCTGCCGCCTGCTCGAACGTAAAATCCTTTTGCGCCAGCAAAGTGCGGTGAGCGGCATCAATCAGACTGGCACGCGCCACTACAACGCCGTGACTGCTGTCGGCCCGGTCAAACACCTGCGAAAAATCTTCCAATTCGACGCGCAAAATATAGTCAGCTCGTACGCCGTCGGCCGCGCTGACCACGCCGCCGGAACTGGCGCGCGCCAACCGATCGCGCAGTAGTTGAGTCAGTAAGGCGGCCGGCGATGCTGCCCAGCGACTGCTGGAATAAGTCTGCTGGCGGCCGGCCTCCCCATTCATGCGGTAAATGATCGCCGAAGTATCGAGCCAGAATGGGGCTTCTATGTTATGCATAAGTACGCTCGCATGAATGCTCGTGACGCCGGCGGAAACGGGACGCGGCGCACCAAGGTCATATATGGTCGGCGTCTCCCGCGCCGCCGGACCGAACGAGCAGGCCGTCAGTCCGCCGATCAGAAATATCGTCGCAAGCCACCTCATCGCGCATTCCGCCCCGTCGAAAATCCCCGTTCCCCCGGCCCTGGAGGCGGCGGATTTTTGCCAAAAATGAGGCTGCGGGGCTGTTCGTCAATTTCGGTAATCAGCCGATCGAGGCCACGTGACGAGCGCTGCACGTCTTCAAGCAATCCGTTGAAGCGCGGCAAGGTGTCATTGATTCCGGCAAACATCGTGTCTGCATGCTTAAGCGCAACGCTGGTGTCGTCCGCCAATGATGAAAGGCTATCTGCGGCACGATCGAGATGGCGCAAAGTCACTATCAACTGTTTTTGATTTTCATCGCTGAGCAGTCGATTGACGCGTTGTGCGACCTGATTGAAGTTTTCGATCATCTGTTCGCCAGAATTGGTGACACTGTCGATAAATGACGGGCGGACGTCGATGCGGGCAAGCTGTCCGGTCAATGGCGCTGGGTTGGCGCCATCATCATCCAGCATGACATAGGACAATCCAGTGACCCCCTGTGAGCCAAGCCGCGCATAAGTGCCCTGCGTCAACGGCGTATCCGCTCCGATCGCGATCTTGACTAAAATCGCGCGCGCATCGTTCGGATCAAACGCGATGCTGATGACCTTGCCGACCGTGACGCCACGATAACGCACCGGCGCCTGAGTATTAAGTCCGGTTACGGGATAATGCGAAACCAGCACGTAATCTTTGGTTTTGACCGTATCGTTGCTGAACCATAACGCAGCGACGACGATGCCGACGCCCAGCAATAGCGTAAACAGCCCTGCCGAAAGCGCATATGCCTTGTTCTCCATGTTCCCTCCCCCTGGGATCCCTTTGCTTTTGCTATGTCAATAACACCACATCCTTGACGGCTTCCAGCGCACGCCGCCCGCGTTCCCCCATGAAAAAATTGCAGATGAACGGGTGCGTATTGGCTACCACTTCGTCGAGCGTACCGACAATAACCAGTCGTTGTTCGCACAATACCGCAATGCGATCGGACAATGCGACCAGAGTATCGAGGTCATGCGTGACCATCACCACGGTCAAATTGAGCTTATGATGTAATTCCTGGATCAATTTGACAAAGCTTTCGCTGCGGTCCGGATCCAGGCCGGCAGTCGGCTCATCAAGAAATAGCAGTTCCGGTTCGAGCGCGAGCGCGCGCGCCAGCGCGATACGCTTGATCATGCCGCCTGATAATTCAGACGGCGTTTTGCCGGCGTGATGCGGTTCAATGCCGACCATTTCAAGCTTGACCATTACCAGATCATGGATCAGGTCTTCATCGAGTGCATGCAGTTCGCGCAGCGGCAGCGCAATGTTGTCGAATACCGTGAGGGCAGAGAACAGCGCTCCTTCCTGAAACAATACTCCCCAACGGTTGCGCAGCTTGTGCAGTTGGTCCTGATCACTGCTGTGCAGCGGGATACCGAACACGCGTACTTCACCGCGTGTCGGCTGCTCGAGGCCAAGCATCTGTCGCAATAAGGTGGTCTTGCCACTTCCCGACCCACCGACCAGCGACATGATTTCCCCGCGCCGCACGCATAGGCTGACATCGCGATGGACAGTGTGGCTGCCGAACTGCGTCCACAGGTTCTTGACTTCGATAATGCATTCCGCTGTCAACTGATCCCCACGTCCTTGAACAAAACCGCGAATATGGCATCGACGATAATGACAACCGTAATCGAAGTCACAACCGAATTAGTGGTACCAATGCCGAGGCTTTCAGTATTGGGCTCGATGCGCAGTCCGAAATGGCAGGCGACCAACGCAATAAGGATTCCAAATACGATGCCTTTGCCCAACCCCAGCCATAGATTTGCGACCGGCACTGCGTCCGGCAAGCTCGACAGAAAATATACATAACCGATACCAAGTTCGGCGTGCGCCGACACCATGCCACCGATCAATGCAATACTGTTGGTCCACAATATGATCAGTGGCATTGAAATCGCCAGTGCCAGCATTTTGGGCATGACCAGGCGCAATGTATGGGGAATGCCCATTACCGCCATCGCATCCAGTTCTTCGGTTACCCGCATCACGCCGAGTTGGGCGGTAATTGCCGATCCCGAGCGGCCGGCAACCAGAATCGCCGCCAGCACCGGGCCCAATTCTCGGATTACGCTGATACCAAGGATATTTATGATAAAGGCATCGGCCCCGAATAGCTTGAGTTGCTGGGCCGAAAGATAGCTCAGCACTACGCCGACCAGGAAACCCACCAGCGCCGTGATGCCAAGAGCTTGTGCGCCGGTGCGGTAAATACTGGCGGAAATTTCGCGCCACGGAATATTAGCGGGGCGACGCGTCAGATACAGCACATCCAGCACGACCTGTCCAAATACCATAATGACCGCCAGAACGTGATCGGCCAACAGCAGTACCCCATTACCGAGCGCAATCACCCCATACAGCGGATTATGCGACGAGCGCGCTGCTGCGGGTTCCGGCGGCAAATCGATACGCTGAAACACCTGCTCATGTTCAGGCTTGAGCAACAGATGCGCAGCACGACGTCTGCCCCATGCCCGCCACAACAGCATGGCACCCGCTTGATCGAGTATTTGCACTTGGCGCAGGTCCCATTCGCAGCTCTGCTCCGAAGCGCAACCGGCCAACTGCGGTTGCAGTTCCCCCAAGCGATGTTCCAAGGCATGCAGGTTCCATGCCCCGCCTAGCTCGCAGCGCAGTTTGCCACCGACAATCGTGCGCCTTAAATGTGGGATGCCTAATGCTGGTGATATGCCGTCTGGCATTTGCCGATCCGATAACTCAGAAATATATCTATGTAATTGATTTTATATTGACTTTATTGATGATGGGGTTGTGGATGATGCAATGCAAAAAAATCCTTTAAACCTACTTGACACACCTTATGTAAATCTTTATTGTGCAGTGCAGCAAAGCGTGGTGCGCCGCGAAGTCGCCTACGCTACGATTTATAAACTGTTTGAAAGGAAATCACAATGTACCAGGCTCCCGAACAACTGGCGGCTCTTAACAAGGCCAACTTTGATACCGCTGTTCGTTTTGCCGACATCGCTCTGGAAAACGCAGAGCGCCTGCTGGAAATGCAGTTCAAAACCGCAAAAACCGCTTTTGCCGAGGGCGTGCAACAAGCAAAAACGCTGGCGGAAGTAAAAGATTTACAGGAATTAGCCCAGCTCAAGAACAGCCTGACCCAGCCAGTCCTGGAAAAAGCCGCCAGTTATGCCAAGAGTGTCTACGATATCGTCGCTGAAGCTCAGTCCGAAGTTAGCGCGCTGATGGAAGAACATGTCGCGGAATTCAACAAACAGACCGTTACCACTCTCGACAAATTCGTAAAATCGGCACCTGCGGGATCTGAAATTATTGTTGCCACGGTCAAGTCAACGATCTCTACCATTAACTCCGCCTATGACAATATTGCCAAGTCGGCCAAGCAATTCATTGAATTGACCCAAGCCAATGTCGAAGCGGCTACCAGCCCGGTCATAAGCAAGAAAAAAACCGTCTGACTGATTCTCACGCTAGTAAAAGCCCCGCCAACCCCGGGGCTTTTTGTTTTTGTCGGAACAGAGGGTTGGTATCAACCACGTTAGAATGCCGCTTTTACGGCACTGTCTCGATTCAATATGCACCCTACAATCAGTGAACTGGC
>Ga0335085_10013058_pt1 | contig 12193 bp, 13 predicted proteins | sample Lox_Sample_45_FD_206712 | JGI IMG/M metagenome (GOLD analysis project Ga0335085, IMG submission 206712) | Soil microbial communities from Loxahatchee National Wildlife Refuge, Florida, United States - Lox_Sample_4.5 | ecosystem: Environmental > Terrestrial > Soil > Wetlands | place: USA...
CCGCCGGCAAACGTCCCCGGAGTGTTGAGGAAGAATAGTTCAAGGTATCGTTGCCGGTGTGGAACTGGAGCTGATACTCTTCCACCGTAAACTGGGATCGTTCTGGCGCCGTCGTTTTCAATGGTGCCGCTGGTGTAAGCGGCACCCGCGCCCTCGCCATTATCGGTCGTTGTGACATTGGCGGCCGCCAACGATGCGAAATGCATTGCCGAGGGAAAGGTGCTCAGGTTCACACTGAATGTGCCGCTGAACGTTCCGCCCTCGTCAAATGTCCCGCCTGCGGGGCCCTGGGTGGTGACGGATAGGATCTCGAAGTTCTCTACCGTTCCGGCGAATGCCAGGTGGCACAGTAACTGAACGCGGAAGCGAGTGAGCACAGGATCGAGCGCAAAGAGTAATCTCCGGGAGCGATTGTTGTTGGCCAAGTTGAAGGGGAGTATATCATGGACCCGCGCTGCCGCCGCGTGCTCCGCGGCATCCCCTAAACTGAAAACATGTCCTTCGCTGGAATGCGCGTGCTGGCGCTCGAAAGCCGCCGCGCCGCCGAGATGGCCGAACTGATCCGCAAACACGGCGGCGACCCGTTCGTCGCACCCTCTCTGCGCGAATCACCCATCGAACGCAACCAGCCGGTCTTCGATTTCGCCGGACGGCTCTTCGCCGGCGGCTTCGATATGATGGTGCTGCTCACCGGCGTCGGCACGCGCCAACTCAACCACATGCTGGCCACGCGCTATTCCGAATCCGCCTTCGCCGAGGCCCTGCGCCGCATCACCCTCGTGGCGCGCGGACCCAAGCCGGCCGCCGCCCTCCGCGAACTCGGGCTCGCCCCCGCCATTACCGCGCCCGAGCCCAACACCTGGCGCGAGATCCTGGCCGTCACCGAGGGCCGCCCCGAGCGGCGCATCGCCGTGCAGGAATACGGCCGCGCGAATCCCGAGCTTTTGTCCGCGCTGGCCACCCGCGCCGCCGAGGTCACCTCGGTGCGCGTCTACCAATACGCCCTGCCCGAAGATCCCGCCCCACTTCGCGAAGCCGCGCGCCTCCTGGCCGGCGGCGCGTTTCAAGTGGCGCTCTTCACCACCGCCGTCCAGATTGAGCACCTCCTGGCGGTCGCCGAGGATGCCCCTGGCGCGCTCGCCGCGTTGCGTCAACTCAGAATTGCCTCCATCGGACCCACTACCACCGAGGCGCTCGAAGAATTCGGCCTCCAGCCCTGGATGGAGCCGTCCCACCCCAAGATGGGCCTCCTGGTGCGTGAAGCTGCGGAGCGGATGGATTGACGCGAGGCATCTTTTTCTTCTCTCTCCGCGCTTCCCCCGTGCGCTCCTCGAGTCCGCGGTGGGAACAGCGTCCCCTCGAGCGCCCGCTCGTGCCACACTGTCGGTAGATGGCGCGGCGCAACAAAACCACGATGCAGCGTGCGGCCGAGTACAGTTCGCTCGCCATGGTGCTGCCTGCCGCCACCATCACCGGCTACCTGATCGGCTACTGGCTCGACAAGCAGTTCGGCACCACTTGGATCCGAATCGTGCTGCTGATCCTCGGCAGTGTCGGCGGGTTCATCCAACTCATCCGCCAGATCATGCAGGACTCCAAGGATGACGACTCCTGAAGCCGCCCACCCGCTCGATTACGACCGCGCCTCCAACCGCCTCGCCCGCCTGGTGGTGGCGCTCGGCCTTCTCGGCACTGTCGGCGCGCTCGCATGGCGCGGATGGCCGTGGGGCGCGGGCTTCTTTCTCGGCTCCCTGATCTCCACTTTGAACTTCGGCTGGCTGCGCCGCATGGTCGATAGCCTGTCGCCCGCCGCACCGCGCAAACGCCGCCGTGGCAGCGTCTTCCTAGCCCTCCGCTATCTCCTCCTGGGCGCGGTGGCCTATGCTATAGTACGGTATTCTTCCGTCAGCCTGCCGGCGGTGTTCGCGGGGGTCTTCGTTCTCACCGCCGCCATCATGATCGAAGTCGTGATCGAAATCGTGTATGCACGAAAGTGAGCTCTGGATCACCAAACTGTTCAACGATTACCTGGCGGGCCTCGGCAACGCGCTGATCGGCTTCGTCGGCAAACCGCCGGTTCCGCGCCCGTGGGCCGATTTCATCGTCATGCAGATCGTCGTCGCCCTGCTGCTGATGGTGATGTTCGCCCTCCTGCGCCCGCGCCTTTCGTCCGACCGCCCGGGTCCCTTCCAGCAGTTCTGGGAACTGATCTACGAGTTCGTCAACGGCCAGGCCGAAGAGCAGGTCGGCCACGATGGCCATAAATTCGTGCCGTACTTCGGCACCATCTTCATCTTCATTCTGGTATCCAATCTCATCGGCCTGATTCCCGCGTTCGAATCCCCCACCATGAACGCCCCGGTCACCTGCGGATGCGCCCTGGCCACGTTCTTCTACTACCACCTGGTGGGCTTGCAGGCTAACGGTTTCGCTTACATCAAACACTTCATGGGCCCATTGTGGTGGCTGGCGTGGCTGATGTTTCCCATCGAAGTGGTCAGTCACCTGGCGCGGCCTCTGTCCCTCACCGTTCGTCTCTACGCCAATATGTTCGCGGGCGAGCAGGTAACCATGGTCTTCCTGAAGCTGACTTTCTTCGCCGTGCCCGTCATCTTCATGGGACTGCACTTATTCGTCGGTCTGATCCAGGCTTATATCTTTATGCTGCTGACGATGGTCTATGTGGCCAGCGCCGCGGCTCATGAGCACTAATACCGGCTTTATGCCGCCGCCAGTGTGAGCCCGGCTGTAGGGTGTCCGGGAACCACCGCCTGGGGGCGATTCATCCGAAGGAGAAGACTACCAATGACGAAGAAGTTATTCACCGTTCTGGCGCTGATGTTATTCGCCAGTACTCTCGCCCTCGCGCAAGCGACCGGCGGCACCCCTGGCTATCCGGCCGCGGGCGGCCACTGGGTGCCCATCAGCGCGGCCTTTGCCATGGCCATCGCCTCGAGCCTCTGCGGATTGGCTCAGGGCAAAGCCATTGCCAGCGCCGTCGAGGGCATGGCACGCAACCCCGGTGCCGCTAAGGCCATTCAGTTAGCCATGCTGATCGGTCTGGCGTTCATCGAGTCTCTGGCTTTGTACACCCTGCTGATCGTCTTCGTGTTCGCGAAGTAACTATCCTGCCGGACCGGAGTGTCAATAGACACTCCGGTCCATATAGTACCTCCCGCGCCGTTCACCGCTAGTACCTTTAGTAAGTCTCCCCATCTCTAGTCCTATTGACCTAACCGGAATATAGCCGATAGCATTGGAAGCGTCGAATGGAACAGCGTAGAACCCGGCGTTTCCAACTGGAGTTACCGCTCTCGGTAACTCGGGCGGGCGCTATCCGGGTTGCTCTTGCCGGTAGGACCATGAATATTAGCTCCACCGGCGTCTTGTTCACGGCCTCAGCCGAACCGGACCTCGGCGGCCCCATCGAGTATGTCATTACTCTCAGCCGTGAAGACCGCCAGGCCGTCACCATCCGCTGCGTCGGAAAAGTACTACGATCCGAGCGTGTCCGCCAACTGGATGGAGAACGTCGCGCCTACCAGATCGCTGCCACCCTGGAGCGCTACGAATTCATCCGCGACCGCCAGCGCGATACTGCGTAAACACACTCTGTAACCTCGCCGTTCGATCTCCGTCTCCGCATCTCGCCTTGTCCTTGCTACACTAGCAAAGAAAAGGCGAACGCCGTGAATCTCTCCCTCGACTTCCCCGACTTCTCCCGCGAGCTGGCCATCGCCCGCAAGCCTTCCCTCGAAGCCGTTGTGGCGAACTTCGAAACCCTCCACGCCGCGGCCGATTCGCCCATCCGCGCGATCCACCATCAGCCCGCCGCCGAAGGCATCTTCGCCGAGTTGCCCGCCGCCATCGACCCGCGCCTCCGCCAGGCGCTCGAACGCCGCGGCATCGCGCGCCTCTACTGCCATCAGGCCGAAGCCTTCGAGCACGTCGCCTCCGGGCGCCATGTCGTCATCGTCACCCCCACTGCCAGCGGTAAGACGCTTTGCTACAACCTGCCGGTGCTCAACCGTCTCCTCGCCGACGATGGCGCCCGCGCCATGTATCTCTTCCCCACCAAGGCTCTCGCCGAGGATCAACTTCACGAGTTCCAATCCGCCGTCGAGCAGATGGACTCCGAAATCCGCGCCTTCACGTATGACGGCGATACCCCGCAGGACGCCCGCAAAGCCATCCGCCAGCGCGCCAACGTGGTGCTCACCAATCCCGACATGCTGCACAGCGGCATCCTCCCGCACCACACCCGTTGGGCGCGCTACTTCGAAAACCTCCGCTACATTGTCATCGACGAGTTGCATTATTATCGCGGCGTCTATGGCAGCCACCTCGCCAACCTCCTCCGCCGCCTCGACCGCGTCTGCCGCTTCTACGGTTCCGAGCCACAGTTTCTCTGCTGCTCCGCCACCATCGCCAATCCTCGCGAGCTCGCCGAAGCCCTCACCGGACGCCGCTTCGAATTGGTCGAGCGCAATGGCGCTCCGCGCGGCGAAAAATTCTTCGTCTTCTACAACCCGCCGGTGTTCAATCGCCAACTCGGCATCCGCCGCAGTTACATCGCCGAATCGCGGCGCATGGCGCTCGAATTCATCGACCGCGACCTGCAGACTCTGGTGTTTGCCAACAACCGCCTGGCTACCGAAGTCCTGGTCACTTATCTCAAAGACGCCTGCGAACGCGGACGCATCCCCGAAGAAACCGTGCGCGGCTATCGCGGCGGCTATCTCCCCCGCGAGCGCCGCGAAATCGAGCGGCGCCTGCGCGACGGCCAGATCCGCGCCGTGGTCGCCACCAACGCCCTCGAACTCGGCATCGACATCGGCTCGCTCGACGCCGTGGTGATGGCCGGCTACCCCGGCACCATCGCTTCCAGTTGGCAGCGCGCCGGTCGCGCCGGTCGTCGCCAGGGCGCCTCCGCCGCCGTCCTGGTAGCTTCCAGCGCGCCGCTCGATCAGTACATCGTCGAGCACCCCGACTACTTCTTCGGCCGCTCCCCCGAGCACGCCTTCATCAATCCCGACAATCTCGAAATTCTCATGGCGCACTTGAAGTGCGCCGCCTTCGAACTGCCCCTGGCCGATGGCGAAAAGTTCGGCGCACACGACATCGGCGAAATCTGCCAATTCCTTGAAGAGACCGGTTTCCTGCACCAATCCGGCGGCGCCTGGCACTGGACCTCCGACACTTACCCCGCCGACGCCACCAGCCTGCGCTCCGTCACCAGCGACAATTTCGTGGTCGTGGACATCACCGGCGAAGCCGAAGTAATCGCTGAAGTCTCCTTCCCCACTGCCCTCACCACCCTGCACGAGAAGGCCATCTACCTGCACGAAGCACGCCAGTACCACGTCGAACGCTTCGACTATGAGGAGCGCAAAGCCTACGTGAAACGCGTTGATTGCGACTACTACACCGACGCCATCGACTACACGCAGGTCAAGGTGCTCCGCGAATCCGAAGGCGATCCCATCGCCGGCGCCCGCCGTGCCCACGGCGACGTGCGCGTCAACCGCCAGATCGTCGGCTTCAAGAAGATCAAGTTCTACACCATGGAAAATGTCGGCGCGGGCAAACTCAACATGCCCGAGCAGGAGATGCACACCACTTCCTTCTGGCTGCACTTCCCCGCCCCATTCCTCGCGCGCCTCGGCGACTATACCCCCACCGAACGCCAGAGCGGCATCCACGGACTCGGCAACGCCCTGCGCACCGTCGCGGCGCTGCTGCTGATGTGCGATCCGCGCGACCTCGGCATCGCGCTCAGCGAACAGGAGACCGGCAGCCTGGAAGCCTTCGAGCCGTATCTCTACCTCTACGACACCTACTCCGGCGGCGTCGGTCAAAGCGCTCCCCTCTACCGCTACGCCCCGCGACTCCTCTCGCAGACCGCCGGCCTGATCGCCGCCTGCCATTGCCCCGTGGGCTGCCCGTCCTGCGTCGGCCCGGTCGGCGAAGTCGGCGAGCGCGGGAAAGAAGTAGCCGCCCGCATTCTCGCGGAGTTGACCCAATGACCGCCGCCCGCGCGATGTTCCCTGCAATCACCCTCGCCACTCTGGTCGCCGCGCAGCAGACCGTCTCATTCCCCACGCAAGACGGCGGCACCATCTTCGCCGACATCTACGGAAAAGGCAATCATGGCGTAGTCCTGGCGCACGGCGGGCGCTTCAACAAGGAAAGCTGGCGCGACCAGGCCAAGCCAATCGCAGCCGCCGGCTTCAAAGTCCTTGCCATCGATTTTCGCGGCTATGGAAAATCGCACGGCCCCGGCGACAAAGAAGTGCTCAGCGCGCCATTGTACTTCGATATCCTCGCGGCCGTACGCTACTTGCGCACCCATGGAGCCAAAACCGTATCGGTAGTCGGGGGCAGCATGGGCGGCGGCGCCGCCGGCAACGCAGACATCCAAGCCCCGCCCGGCACAATCGACCGCATCGTCTTTCTCGGCGCCTCACCCGATCTCCCCGCCGATCGGCTCCACTCCCGCACCCTGTTCATCGTCGCCCGCGACGACACCGGCAGCGACGGTCCGCGCCTCCCCAAAATCCGCCAGCAATACGACAAAGCCCCGCAACCCAAAGAGCTAATCGTCTTGGAAGGCTCCGCGCACGCCCAATTCCTCTTCCAAACCGATCAGTCGGACCGCATCATGCGGGAAATTCTCCGGTTTCTCTCCGCGCCGTAACGCGCCCGCAGGGAGCGTTCAATCTCTCGTGTCTTCTCCGCGTTTCCTGCGTGCCGTCCGTGCCTCAGCGGTAAATACAGTTCCACGCCTCCCTCACCCTCGGATCACCAACTTCCCCACGCCATCCTCGTACCCCTCCACGATCCGGAACGCCTCCGCAATCTCGCTCAGCGGACGCGCGTGCGTCGCCATCGGTGCGAACCACTCCTGATGGTCCACCAGCAGTCCCAGCGCATCCTCCGACTCGTGATTCGAGCGGCGCACATTGAAAATCGCCAGTTCCTTCCTCCGCATCGGCGATACCTCGAACGGCACAAAACTGGCCGAGTGAATTCCCGTAAGCACCACGCGACCGCCATTCCGCGCCGCTTCGATGGCCAGGTTGGTCGTGTGCTCCTTGGCCGCGCAGTCGATGGCGCAATCCACACCGCGTCCGCCCGTGTCGGCTTCGATCTGCCGCACCACATCCATCGCGTTCGGGTCGAGCGCCGCGTCCGCGCCCATCTCCATCGCCAGCGCGCGCCGGTGCGCCACCGGCTCCACTACGAAAATCCGCCCCACGCCCGCTACCACCAGCGATGCCAGCGTCAACAGCCCGATCGGCCCCGCGCCAATTACCGCCACCGTGTCGCCCGGCCCCACCGCTGCGAATTGCATCGAATGCAGCGCCACCGCCAGCGGCTCCACCATGCTGGCCAGGTCGAACGAAAGCTGCGACGGAATCGCCAGCAGATTCTGCGGAGGCAAGTCCACAAACTCACGGAAGAAGCCCGGATGCCCCGGATTGCTCAGGAACCGCAGATTCGCGCAAAGATTGTGCTTCCCCGCGCGGCAGAACTCGCAGTGATAGCAGTACAGCGCCGGCTCCAGCGCCGCCCGGTCGCCTTTCGACCACCCCGTCACCGCCGCGCCCGTTTCCACCACCGTCCCCGCCGGCTCATGCCCCAGCACCATCGGATACTGGCATGGCGTATCGCCAATGGCGCCTTCCGCATAAGAATGCACGTCGGACCCGCAGATTCCCACGGCATTTACCTTCACGCGCACGCAGCCCGCGGCCACAGGCTCCAGCGGCTGGTCCACCAGGCGGAACTGCCGTGGAGCAATCAATTCGGCAACTAACATGAAAGAGCCATTGTAAAATAAGTTCGATGTTGAATTTTCGCGAATTCGAGGCCGGACCCGATCCCTTCGGCCGTAAGTTCCAGGTGTATTTCAAGTGGCTGCAGACTGCCATCTCGATTCGCCACTCCGATACCGTGGATGTCAAATTCCTCCTCGAAGAAAAGCGCGACAACGTCGAAGGCTCCGGCGAAGGCGAACCGCCCGCGCGAATGGCCAAGACCATCGCCATGCAACACGCCGATTTGCTGAAGATCAGCCGCTCGATCAACCGCCCCATGGACGACGCCTGGTGCGCCCGCCTCGCCGTGCTACACCTCTGGCACCTGGTCGAAACCGGCGAGGATATGGAAAAGGACCTGGTCACCGTCCCCGAGCCGGAACTGGCCCGCTACGCCGCCGAACTGGCGCACCTCGAGGAGCAGCAAACTCACGCCGCCTGATTCGTCCGGCCCGCTGATCCACTCCGCCGATCCGGACCTGCTCGCGCAAGCGCGCACTGTGCTGCGCCGCCTCCCGCCCATCGCAGGCGCACCCATCGCCATCGAACGCATCCGCAACTTGCGCGACCGCCTCGGCCCGGTCCACGGTGGGGCCTTCCTCACCCAGCGCCGCATCGCCTTCGATTGCAGCCGCCGCGAGTTCCCGCGCATCTTCACCCACGAACTGTTCCACTTCGCCTGGTGGAAGGCCGGTAATCCGCAGCGCCGTTCCTTCGAGCGCCTGCTGGCCGGAGAATGGCGCGCCGGCGCACGCGGCGAATTGGGCTGGTCGGCCGAATGGCGCAAACTCGCGCTCAACCTCGCGGTCATCCGCGCGCGCCGGCGCGCCTGGCGCGAATACTGCGCCGAAGCCTTCTGCGATACCGCCGCCTGGCTTTATTCCGGCCACCGCCGCCACCCCGAGTTCACCCTCGACGTGCGCTTCCGCCCCGCCCGCCGCGCCTGGTTCGATCGGTTCGTGGCGGAGCGCCAATTGTCGATTTAAAAAGGCGCTGGCACCCTCCGCGAATTCCCCGCCGTCAACCCTCGAGCGTGGGGCAGGCGCTTTCGCCCTGCCAACCTTGCATATTCGATCGCCGCGAACCATCCAACCCCATCCGGCCGGGCGGCTCCTCGCCGGTCCAGGATCGCTTCCATTTCACCGCCGCTCCGTCCGCATTCCTCGAGCGCCTGTGGCAAGCGAATCGCGCCTCGCACGCCCCCCGCCGCGCCCGCGACGTCCGCTTCCGCCCCGGCGGCCGCGTCTGGTTCGATCCGTTCGTGTCCCGCCGCCAATTGTCGATATAATTTAAAGAGGAGAATTTGTGCCAGCATCCCGCTTCCCCGTCTGGATTGCCGCCGCCGCTGTAGCCGCCGGCTGCCTGTTCACGGGTTGCTCCAGCGAGACCGTACGCGCGGCCTCGGTGAAGCCCGACAAAGAACGCAAGGAGGCGCCCGATTTCGCCCTCAAGGACGCCGACGGCAAGCTGGTCCACCTCAGCGATTATCGCGGCAAGGTCCTGCTCCTGGATTTTTGGGCCACCTGGTGCGGCCCCTGCAAAGTCGAAATTCCCTGGTTCATGGACATGCAGCGCAAGAACAAGGACCGCGGCTTCGACGTGCTGGGCGTCTCCATGGACGATGAGGGCTGGGAGGTGGTCAAGCCCTTCCTGTCCGACTTGCAGGTGAATTATCGCGTGGTGATCGGCAACGACACCACCGCGCAGCTTTATGGCGGCGTGGACGCGCTGCCGACGACCTTTCTGATCGATCGAGGAGGAAAGATTGCCGCCGTCCACGTCGGTCTGGCGAGCAAGAAAGATTTCGAAGATGGCATCGAACAACTGTTGCAAGCTCCTTCGGGCGGCATTACCCGCGCTGCTCTGCCTGCTCTGCTCGGCCCTGCTCTGCCCGGCGCAAGATAACGGTCACCTTAAGGTCGGCGAACCCGCCCGCGTAAGCGGAAAGCGCAACGCTATCGTCGAGGCACGCATCCCCGTGATGGTGGACAAGGGCTTCCACGTCAACAGCAACACCCCCGCGGAAGACTACCTCATCCCGCTCAAGCTTGTCTTCAACCCCGGCGGCGGACTGATCGGCGGCGACGTGGTCTATCCCAAGCCGACGATGGAGAAGTACGACTTCGGCGACAAGCCGCTCTCCGTCTTCACCGGTAACTTCGAGCTCATGGTGAAGTTCCAGGTGGCCCCCGACGCCCCCGCCGGCCCCGGCGTAAAAGTCGGCAAACTACGCTACCAGGCCTGCGACAACAAAGCCTGCTACCCGCCAAAAACCATCGAAGTCAGCGTGTCGTACAGCGTGCAGTAGGAGGAAGATTCACCCTCCAGTGGGATCGCGATGGCGTGAACTGATCCGCTCAGAAGCCACGTCACTGCTCGCTGCTCAAGTTCCAACAGATTGGCCCTCTGTTGACGGCCCCCCTCGGATCTCCAGTTTGCAATCGCTGCCGGGGATAACGTGAAGGAAACGCACAGCGAGTAGGTGGAACTGCGCATCGATGGATATTACGTGGCGGGAAGTCGTGTCACACTGGCCTCGATCATTTACGAGTGTCGGAACGGTGCGACGCCCGAGACAATCCGGCAGATTTTCCAACTCTTTCCCCCGAGCAAATCTACGGCGCGATCGCTTTCTACCTCGGGCATCAGCAGGAAGCCGAATCGTATCTTCGCAAACTTGTGCGAAAGTGGGAGGAGTTGGAACAAGCAGCCGAGCCCCCTGACCGTCAATTGCCAAGACCGCATTGCGGAAGCCAAGAAACGCTTCGTTGGCGAATCAGGCTTGAAAATCCCCATCCAGGCAGACGCAGATCCCAAGCACGCAATTCTATCGGGCACGTTGCGGCCCTAGCCCCTACCGGGCCGGCAGCGCGAACGCCACGTACCCGCTCCCCTTCGCGTCCTTGACGCCCTTGCCGCCGAATGCCGCGATCACCACGTATTGCCGCCCGCCTGCTTCATAGGTCGCCGGCGTGGCATTCCCCGAGTTGATCATGGTGGTTTCCCACAGCAGCTTGCCCGTATCCTTATCGAACGCGCGGAACTTGCGATCGTAGTTGGTCGCTCCGATGAACACCAGCCCGCCCGCGGTCACAATCGGCCCGCCGTAGTTTTCCGACCCGGTGTTCTTGATCCCCTGCGCCGCCAACTCCGGATACTCGCCCAGCGGAATCTTCCAGGCATATTCGCCGGTGTTCAAATTGATCGCGTTCAGCGTGCCCCATGGGGGCGCCACCGCTGGATAGCCGTCCGGATCGAGAAACCGGTTATACCCCGTGAAGCGGTATTTCAAGTCGAACGGCGAAGGCGCTGTCGCCACCGTCTCTTTCGACTCGCCGTTCCTCACGAAATCCACCAGCGCCCGCAGCGCTGCGGCTTGCAGCCCTGGAAATCCCGGCATGCGCCCCGACCCGCTCCGCACGGTCGCGGTGATCTGCTCGGCCGTGCGCCGCGCGCCGATCCCTACCAGCGACGGCGCCTGCCCGCCGTTGCCCGCCAGGTCCGTTCCGTGGCACGCGGCACATTGCGCCGCGTAAAACTCGCGACCGGTCGCGGGCGGCTTCGACCGCTTCATGCTCCCCGTCCAAGCCAGGTCGTTGGCATTCACGAACAGCAGCCCCGACCCTGCGTCGAATGCCGCTCCGCCCCACTCCGCGCCGCCGTCGTATCCGGGAAATATTACCGTCTCCTTCCCCTCCGCGAACGGCACGAACTGCCCCTCGCTGCGCAAGGTGCGGAACTTCTCCAGCGCCCATTGATGCGCCTCGGGTGTACGGTTGGTCAGCAGATCTTCGGTCAGGACTTGCCGCGCGTACGGCGCCGGACGCACCGGCAGCGGTTGCGTCTCGGCGGCTGCTTCGCCCTCCAAAGTGCTGGCCGGGTACTTGCGATACTCGATCGGAAACAGCGGCGCGCCGCTCACCCGATCAAACAAATATACATATCCTTGTTTGCTGGTCTGCGCGACCGCCTCCACCGCCTTGCCGTCGCGCTTCACCGTCACCAGCACAGGCGGCGCCGGGAAATCGCGGTCCCAGATGTCGTGCTTCACTGCCTGAAAGTGCCACAGCCGCTTGCCCGTCGCGGCATCCAGCGCCAGCAGGCAGTTCGCAAACAGATCGTCGCCCACCCGATTGCCGCCGTAGAAATCGTCCGCCGCCGACCCGGTTGGGACGTACACGATCCCGCGCCTGCGGTCCACAGTCATGCCGGCCCAATTATTGGCCGCGCCGATGTAGGTCCACGCATCCTTCGGCCAGGTCTCGTAGCCGAACTCGCCCGGACGCGGAATCGTGTGGAACGCCCACACCAGCTTACCCGTGCGCACGTGGTACGCGCGGATGTCGCCATACGACGCCGGCAGCGATTCGCTC
>Ga0335085_10013059_pt1 | contig 12192 bp, 13 predicted proteins | sample Lox_Sample_45_FD_206712 | JGI IMG/M metagenome (GOLD analysis project Ga0335085, IMG submission 206712) | Soil microbial communities from Loxahatchee National Wildlife Refuge, Florida, United States - Lox_Sample_4.5 | ecosystem: Environmental > Terrestrial > Soil > Wetlands | place: USA...
TGGGAACTCATCCTAAAAGACAGGTGAGGTTATGAAGACACTCGCAGACCCGCGATATACAAACGAGATTGTGTCGCGAATCGGTCTGGTGTGGCCGGACTCGCCGCGCAAGTGGGGTAAGATGACCGCGCCGCAGATGATCTGCCATCTGAACGACAGCTTTCTCTGCGTGATGGGTGAGAAAGAGGTGTCCGCAGCGACAGATTTTCGAGCGCCGCGCCTGGTGAAGTGGATTGCGCTGAACATGCCGACGCATTGGCCCCAGGGCACGCCGACGCGCCCCGAGATCGATCAGCAGGTAAACGGGACACCGCCAGCGGATTTTGCGGCGGATGTGGAGACGCTCTTGGGGCTTGTCGAACGCTTCACGCGGCGGCCGCGGGATTTTCAGTTTCAGCCCCACCCTATGTTTCGCGAGATGACAGAGCGCGAGTGGATGCGCTGGGGTTACCTGCACACCGACCACCACCTTAGACAATTTGGAGTGTGAACGGGTAAGGCGGGCGCGAAGTCAGGCGAGGAACCAGTTCCACTGCTCTTCAGTGAGCGGAACCACGGAGAGACGGCCGATCAACAGGAGCGGTGACTTGGCGAAGAGCTTTTCGGCCTTGATGGCGGCCAGTGTCTTCGGATTCTTGAGGCGTTTGCCCACTTTGACGCGAACGATAGGCACCTTGGGATCGCTGGGGTCGACGCTTGTGACCGAGCCCGTGCCGACAGCGGTGCGTTCGTCGCCGGTGTGGTAGAAGATCCACTTGGTGCCAGCCTTCATCTCGCGCAGGTGCTTTACGGCCGCGGGGGCAGTAACGCCGTCCCATACGGTCTCTTGGTCGCGAAGGAAGTCGTCGAAGGAGTAGGCGTCGGGCTCGGATTTGAAGAGGAAGTAGGGCATGGGGCAGTGGTCAGTAATCAGAGGTCAGTGTTCAGAACATCCGAGCGACTGATGAGTTCAATCAACTTTCGCAGAATACACGAATCTGGCGGTTAGTTCTTACGAATTGATGTCGGTTGGGGCCCGCCGAGCGCCGGTCCTGATCCTTGACACCTGATCCCTGAACCCTGTTTCAGTTCTATTACAATCAAGAAGATATGATCCGTTTCTCAACTGCCGGGGAGTCGCACGGTGAGGCGCTCATTGCGCTGGTTTCGGGACTTCCCGCTGGCGTGCCTGTTGACTTGGATTTCGTGAATCGCGAGTTGTGGCGCCGCCAGCAGGGCTACGGGCGCGGCGGCCGCATGAAGATTGAGACCGACAAGGTCCATGTTCTCAGTGGAGTACGGCACGGGAAGACTATCGGTTCGCCGGTGGCGATCGAGATCGTCAATCGGGATTGGAAGAACTGGGAAGAGAAGCTGCCGGTCGAGACGGGCGACCCTGCGAAACACCAGGCAGTGGCCTCTCCGCGTCCGGGGCATGCTGACCTGGCAGGCGCGCTGAAGTACAACTTTCCTGATGCGCGCTACGTGCTGGAGCGGGCTTCGGCGCGCGAGTCGACCTCGCGTGTGGCAGCTGGGGCATTTGCGAAGCTGCTGCTTCGGACGCTGAGGATTGAGGTGGCGAGCCACGTGATCCGGGTGGGCCGGGCTGAACTGGAGCGGACGGCGACGTGGGAGGAGATTCTGGCCGTTGGCGCCAAAGACGACGTGCTGCTGAGCTGCCTGGATCCTGAGACAGAAGCGCGGATGAAGGAAGAGGTTGAGGTGGCCGCGCGCACAGGCGATACGGTAGGTGGCGTCTTCGAAGTCGTGGTGCACAATGTGCCCGCGGGCCTGGGCACCTATGCCAATTGGGACGAGCGGCTGGATGGGTTGCTGGCCTGGTCGGTGATGAGCCTGCAGGCGGTGAAGGCGGTTGAGATTGGCCGCGGCGTGGTGGCCGCGGAGTCGTTCGGCTCGGCAGTGCATGACGCGATTCACTACGCAGCGGGAGATACGGGCAAGCCGACGCGGTTTACGCGCGAGCGAAATAATGCCGGCGGCATCGAGGGCGGCATCTCCAACGGTGAAGACATCGTAGTGCGCGGCTATCTGAAGCCGATTTCAACACTACGCAAGCCGCTTGAGTCGGTGCGCTTTGACACCCGTGAGGCCACGAGCGCAAGCTACGAGCGCAGCGACATCTGCGTGGTTCCGGCAGCGGGCGTAGCTGCAGAGGCCATGGTGGCGCTGACCATCGCAGACCTGGCACAGCGGAAGTTTGGCGGCGACTCGGCCGAGGAGATGAAACGGAACTTCGACGGGTACATCGAACAGATACGGAGATTTTGAAGACAGGGCAATGATTCTGAAGATTGTGAAATACCCAGAGCCGGTGTTGCAGCAGCCCGGTGAGCCGGTGACTGAGTTTGACGCGGACCTGCGCAAGTTTGTCGACGACATGCTTGAGACGATGTACGCCTCGCAGGGCATCGGCCTCGCGGCGCAGCAGGTGGGCGTAGCGAAGCGCATTACCGTGATCGACCTGAGCCAGGGCAAAGACCCGGAACAGAAACTGGTGCTGATCAACCCTGAGATCATTGAGCGCGAGGGGAAGCAATATGAAGAGGAAGGCTGCCTGAGCTTCCCTGAGATTCGCGAGAAGATTCCGCGGGCGGCGAAGGTACGGATTCGCGCGCAGGATGAGAAAGGCAAATGGTTTGAAATGGACGGCGAGGAGCTGCTGTCGCGCGCCTTTCAGCATGAGATCGATCACCTCGATGGGATGCTTTTCATCTTCAGAATGAGCGCACTGAAGCGAGACCTGACGCTGCGCAAGATTCGCAAGATGCAACGCGAAGGCACATGGTAAGGCTGTGAAGCTGGTCTTTTGCGGCACTCCGCGATTTGCAGTGCCAACGCTGGAAGCGTTGCGCACGGCCGGGCACGAGATTGCGCTGGTGGTGTCGCAGCCGGATAAGTTTGTGGGTCGCGCACAGGAACTGACCGCTCCGCCGGTGAAGCAGACCGCACTGGCCGCAGGGCTTGCGGTGACCCAGCCCGACAAGATCCGCAACAACGAGGAGTTTCGCCTGCGCCTGGAGGCCATCGGGCCAGACGCGATTGTGGTGGTGGCCTATGGGCGGATCATTCCGCCGTGGATGCTGGCGCTGCCGCGGCTGGGCTGCATCAATCTGCATGCCTCTTTGCTGCCGAAGTATCGCGGGGCGGCGCCGATTCAATGGGCCGTTGCGATGGGCGAGACGGTGACAGGGAATACGACGATGCTGCTGGAAGAGGGACTGGATACTGGGCCGATCCTGCTACAACAGGAGATCGAGATCAGGCCGGAACAGACCGCAGCGGATCTTTTTGACCTGCAGGCCGAGCGAGGCGCACCGCTGGTCGTGGAGACATTGGCGGGGCTTGCCGATGGAAGGATCCAGCCTAAACGCCAGGACGACGCATTGGCCACGCTGGCGCCGATGTTGACGCGCGAGGATGGGCGGATGGATTTTGCTGCGTGCACGGCAGTCGAACTTTGCAACCGCTGGCGGGGATTTCAGCCGTGGCCGGGAGCCTTCACCATGCTGGACGGAAAGAAACTGATCGTGCACGGCATAGCCGCGGTAGAAGACTCGAGCATCGTCGCGCCTGCAGAAGCGAAACCGGGCGAGGTATTGCACGCCGGCATGCGGCTTGCAGTTGCGTGTGCGCAAAGCACCTGGCTCGAACTGATCGAGGTGCAGATGGAAGGCAAACGGCGGATGTCTGTCGCCGAGTTCCTACGTGGAGCGCAGATCAGAGCGGGCACGCGGCTGGGTTGAGACCGATGGCAGAGGTTTCTCCAGCACGAGCTGCCGCATTTCACGTCCTGATGACTGTGGAGCGGGGTACCGCACACGCAGATGAGTTATTGCGTGGCAAAAGGGTGAGGGCGCTGGCGGGGGCGGATCGGAATCTTGCGACGGCGCTTGTCCTCGGTGTACTGCGGTGGCAACTCCGGCTGGATCACGAGATAAAGGCACTTCTTGCCCGTCCCAATGCGAAGCTCGACGACGAGATTCACATTGCGCTGCGGCTTGGCGCGTATCAGCTGCGGCATATGGATCGGATACCGGCGCGAGCCGCAATTGGCGACAGCGTGGAACTCGCCAAGCAGGCGGGGCATCACTACGCAGCGCGCATGGTAAACGCGGTGCTGCGCAAGCTGGCAGATGCGACGCACGAAGTATTGCCAGAGGCGACGCCGGCAGAGCTGGCGCGGGCCGCGGCGCACCCCGTGTGGATGGTGGAACGCTGGGCGGAATTCTATGGCATGGATGCGGCGCGCAAGATCTGTACACATGGTCAGAGCCAGCCTGCGCAGAGTCTTCGCATTGTAAGCGCAGAGGCCGAGGCACAGCTTGCCGGTGCGGGCGTTGTGCTCGATGCGGGTGCGTTGCTGACGGCGGCGCGCAGGGTGATTGCTGGCGACGTGACGGCGACCGCGGCATTTCATGATGGTCGAGTTCGGTTGCAGGATGAAGGATCGCAGCTTGTAGCCGAGGTGGGCGGTCACGGCAGTGTGATCCTCGATGCCTGCGCGGCGCCGGGCGGGAAGACGCTTATCCTCGCGGAACTCAACCCAATGGCGCGCATCGCGGCATGCGAGGCCAACGCGCAGCGGATGGAGCGACTGAAAGAGCGTTTGGTGAATCTGGGCGGGCGTGTGGATTTCCGGTTGGGAGATGCGGCAGAGTTGCGCGAAGAAAAGGCATATGATCTAGTACTGGCTGATGTGCCGTGCAGCGGAACGGGTACGCTGGGCCGTAATCCCGAGATTCGTCATCGCCTGCATCTGGAAGATCTGGCGCGACAGTCGGATCGGCAGCGAGCAATTCTGCGCGCCGCGTTGCGAGCGGCGCGGCCGGGCGGGCGCGTGGTGTATTCGACTTGCTCTCTTGAACCCGAAGAGAACGAACAAGTGGTCCGGGCGGTACTTGCGGAAAACGCACAGTTACGGGTCGTTCCTATCACAGAGCGCGTGGCGGCGATGCGCGCAGAAGGCGTGGTGACCGACGCAGGTGCGGAAAGACTTGCCGCGTGTGCAACGGATGAGGGATTCCTGCAGTTGCTGCCGGGCCGGTTAGGAACAGATGGGTTCTTTGTTGCGCTGCTCGAGAAGCGGGCCGGATAGCGGTTAGTTGTTTGGCAGCCGCAGAGACTGATAATCCTTGCGGAGCTCCGCGCAGAGAGCTTCGATGACAAGCTCATGATCGGCACGCTGAGGCAGACCGGAGACGGTTACGCTGCCGATGATGCCTGCGCCGCCTACGGTGATGGGAAACGATCCTCCGTGCGTGGCATAGTCGGTGATGGGCAAACCCTGGCTCTCGGTGAGCGTTTCGTTTTTGAGTTTCTCTTTGATGCCAACAGCGTAGGAGCTGCGGTGAAAGCGCGCGACCACGTTGCTCTTGCGGCGCACCCATTCGACGTTGTCAGGAATGGTGCCGTCCATTGCGGCGTAGAAGAGGGGCTGGCCGAATCGGCGAATATCGATGACAACTGTAAGGCCGCGCTTTGCGGCGAGGCTGTGCAGACGCGTGCCGAGTTCCCAGGCGACGGCTGCGTCAAAGTGCGTAAAGGCGAGTTCGCGTTCCTGCCGCGTGATCTGTTCAAGGTCTTCGGCCAGAGCCATATGTTCTGATCCTTTCGACAACCCAAGACAGGATACTGCGCGGCACTTGATTGCGGGATCAAGATCGGCGTCAGCTCTCGGCGCTCTCTTCTATGGCAAGGTTTGACTGCGGGACGATGCCGAGGCGTTCGTAGATGGGCCGCATTTCTTTGCGGATGCCAGGGAGGCGCGACCAGAACCAGGCTGCACCGAGGATGCAGGCGACGCCGCTGACGATGACCGTGCGCGGTGCGCCGATGGCATGGGCCAGTGCGCCGGCCAGCAGACTACCGAACGGGGCCATGCCGACGAAGGCCATGGTGTAGTAACTCATGACGCGGCCACGCATATTTTCATCGACGAGCGTCTGGATGATGGTGTTGCTGGCCGTGAGACCCTGCATCATACCGAAGCCGGTGAGCAGCATGAGCGCGAGCGACAAGGCAAGCGAGGTAGAGAATCCAAAGCAAATAAGGCCTGTGCCGAAAGCAACCGCGGCGAGGGGAATGATGCGCGTGAGTCCTCGCACGGAGCGCCGCAAAACGAGGGCAAGGGCGGAGACGAGCGAACCGACGCCGACAGCGCCCATCAGGAAGCCAAGCGTGTGGGGTCCTCCGCCGAGCACCTGCGCGGCGAAGATGGGCATCAGCACCATGAAGGGCCAGCCCATGAGGCTGAGCAGGGCGAAGAGCAGAAGGATGGTGCGGATGGGAGCCGATGCGGAGACGTATGACCAGCCTGCGCGCAACTGAGCGAGCATCGACGCTTGAAACTGCGGCTCGCTGTCGCGCTGAAGGTGCATCATGAGCAGCGAGGCGATGACGGCAATGTAGCTGACACCGTCGACGAGGAAGCACCAGCCCTCATTGGTGGCAGCAATCAGCAGTCCTGCGAGCGATGGACCGATGAGGCGGGCCATGTTGACCATGGATGAGTTGATGGCGATGGCGTTGGAGAGGTCGTCGCGAGTCTCGACCATCTTGACCATGAAGGACTGGCGGCCAGGCATGTCGAAGGCATTGATGAATCCCTGGAATGCGCTAAGCGCGAGGATCTCACTGATGGTGATGCGATGGGAAAGAGTGAGTCCTGCAAGTGCGAACGACTGGAGCATGGCGAGGGTCTGCGTCCAGACGAGGACCTTGCGTCGATCGATGCGGTCGACCACGACGCCGGCAAAAGGAGCGAGCAGAAAGGTCGGAATCTGACCGGCGAAGCCTACGGTGCCGAGCAGCAAGGAAGACTTGGTGAGCCGGTAGACAAGCCAAGAAGTAGCGATGCGCGTCATCCACGTACCGATGAGCGAGATGCTCTGGCCGCCAAAAAAGAGACGGAAGTTGCGATGACGCAGGGCACGCCATGCATGCGAAAAGTCGCGGTCGCGTGCATTCACCGGATTCGCACCGGACTTCCGGCTGGAGTTGGAGGCCATCTAGGGCTTAGATGCGGCGACCTTGCGTGACGACGCTGTTACTTAGCGACGGTGAGTTTCACTTCGGTACTCTGGTCTACGCGAGAACCGGCCTCCGGCTGCTGGCCCACGACAGAACCGGGTGCGACGGGAGCGGCTTGTAGCGCCGTGCCTGCAGAAACAGGGGGGATTGGCACATCGATGAAATTGGGAGTTGTGGTCTTGATGCCGACGGCGGCCAATTGAGCTTGTGCCGCAACGACCGGGACGCCGATGAAGTCGGGCATGACGTAGCCGTCAGCAGTTGCGTCTGCAGGGGCAGCGAGGAGCAGGTTGACGCTGGGCCGCTCGATGCCTTGTGCGTGAGGCGGAGGATCCTGCGCAATCACTGAATCCTGCGCTGCGCCGGCATCGGGCAGGTGCGCAACAGTGCCGACATCGAGTCCCGCACGGCGCAGTTCAAGAGCGGCGAGACGTTGATCGCTCCCAACGGTATCCGGTACATCGACCTTCTGCGGACCGAGGCTCTCAGCCACGCGCACGCGCCACTCGCGGCGCACCACGGTACCGGGCGCGGGCGACTGCGAAAGAATGTGCCCGGCGGCGACGTCGGCCGAGTAGTATCGGTTGTCAACGTTGAGGTTGAGGCCGAGGCCCGCGGCTTGGCTGCGCGCCTCGGCAACTGTCATGCTTTTGAGCAACGGCACTTGCACCTCTGCGCCGTGAATGGCAAAGTGCATGGTGGTGATGGCCGAGAGCAACGCGACCACCATAAGCACCACGACAAGCGACGTGACACGAAAGAGTTTGAGCAGGAAGAGGCCGCTCATGGTTCGGGCTCTCCGTCTGGATAGACGATCTCGTACTCAATTTTGGCCGCTTTTTCCAGCATGAGGGAAACTGAACAGTATTTGTTTTTGGAGAGGGACACTGCGTCTTCGACTGCCTTTCGGTTCAGCTTGCCTCGCACGGCGTAGGTGAGCTTGATGTGGGTGAAGACACGGGGCGGGCTCGGCGCCTGCTCGGCAAGGGCGCTAACGCGGAGGCCGGTAACTTCCTGGCGTTTCTTTTTGAGTATGCTGACGACATCGACCGATGTGCAACTGCAGAGGGCCATGAGGACTGTTTCCATAGGGCCTGGGCCGTGCGTGTGCGTCGTGTCGGCATCGATGGTTATGGTGTTGCCGCTCACGGTTGTTCCAGTGAAGACTTCGTCCTGTTTCCAGTCGGCATGGGCGATCATGAAAGCACTCCCGGTGTTTCAGCGCGTGTTGTCGGTAACGGGTTCGGGGTGGATGGTGACGCGATAGACCTCGGGGCACTCGAGCTTGAAACGATCTTCGAGGGCGGTGATGACTTCGTGAACGCGCGCCATGGTCAGGTCATCGGGCAGCGTACAGTGACAGGTAAGGAAGACGTGCTCGGCAGAGCGGCCGACGGTGATTTCGTGGACGTCGATGATCTCAGGAGAACGCGAAGCTGCATCGCGTAGAGCGATCTCGAGCCTTCGGTCTTCGACGAGGTTTTCACCGGGCTGCTCGATCGTGGCCGGTTCGCTTTCGATGTGGGTTAAGACGGAGTCAATCTCAGGCGACTCGCGCAGGATCTCGGCTTCAAGAGCTGTGACAAAGTCGTGCGCCTGCAGCAGCGGCAGTGTCTCGTCAAGTTCGACGTGCTGCTCAACGCGCAGCTTGCCGTGGAGCGACTGGATGCTGAGCTCGTGGACGCTCACGTTGTTGCGCGCTGCGACGGCGCGGACGCGGTCAAAGATGCTTTCGGCGCGCGCCTGCCGTGGAACCGTGTGAATTACGACGTCGGCCCTGGGCAGAGCGCGGTGTACGGCGTCAGTGGCCGCGCGGACCAGTTCGCCCGTGTGCTCGAAGGTGTAGCGCCGCGGCAGTGCGAGCGTAAGGTCGGCAAAGTAGGCAGCGCCGGAGCGGCGCACCCGCGCTTGCTCAACACTAAGTACGCCCTCCACCTGTTCCACTTCACGGACGATCTGTTGGCGCGTCTCGGCAGGAACCTCATCCATAAGGACAGCGATGGTTTCGCGGGAGAGCTGTGCTGTGATACGCAGGATGAGCATGGAAACGATGATGGCAGCGATGGGATCGGCATAGCGCAGCCAGTCGATGTGCATTTGGGTGCCGATCCAGCTGGCGCCGAGACCGGCGAGGACAGCGAGGGTGGACCAGATATCAGAGGCGAAATGAAACGCGTCGGTGGCGAGCGCAGGCGAACCGGTCTGCTGGGCCACGCGGCTAAGCTGACGTGAGCGCCAGTAGTCAACTGCGATGGAAGCAAGTAAGACCAGTACGGGCCAGAGCGAGTGATGGAGCTGAACCGAGTGGCGCACGATGCGCTGCATCGCTTCCCAGATAATCCAGGCACACGAGACGATCATCAGGCCGGCTTCAAAGAACGACGAGAGATTCTCGAACTTGTGATGGCCGTAGGTGTGGCCCTCATCGGCAGGCTTGTCAGAGACACGGACAGAGAAGAAAGTGAGCGCCGCACCCACAAGGTCGAGCCCGGAGTGCGCCGCGTCAGACAGGATGCCGAGAGAGCCCGAGAAGATGCCGGCTGCAAGCTTCAGCAGTGTCATCGCGGCAGCCGCCAGAACAGATTGAAGGGCGACGCGGCGCTTGGCAGCGGATTGCTCATCAGAGCGCATCAATGATGGGCTTGGAAGCGGCGGGCTGGAGGCTGCCTGGTTCATTGCATACTCAGGCTACAGCTGGGCGCGTAGCGGTGTACAACCCGGCGATACCGAAGGTGTAGGGCCGCCAGGAAGCTTCGGAATAGCCGACAGAAGTCATCAGCGAAAGCATCTCGGGAGGTGGCGGAAAACTGCCGACGGAAGAAGGAAGATAGTTGTAGGGGCCGTCTTTTCCGCAGACAAGGCGGCCGATTGCTGGAAGAACACGCCGGAAATACACTGCGTAGGCCTTGCCGATAAATCCACCCGGCTCGCTGAAGTCAAGGATGCCCAGTCGCCCACCGGGTCTGAGCACGCGATGAAACTCGATGAGGCCTGACTTGTAATTGGCGAGGTTACGGAATCCAAAAGCTGTCACGATGAGGTCAAGGGAGGCAGAGCGGAGCGGCAGATGCAGGGCGTCGCCTTCGAGCGCGACTGCACTGGACTGCGACGGCGAACGTTGCGCGAATTTGGCTGTGCCACGTGCCAGCATGCCGCGGGAGAAGTCTGCTGCGAGAATGGGACGCGCGCCGGGAAGACGATGTTGTAAAAGCGCCGAGGTCATGTCGCCGGTGCCACAGCAGATATCGAGCACAGAGGCATCAGGATTGGCAAGAATAGTGCGGAAGGAGCGCGCAGCGCGACGCCACCAGAGACGATCGACGTTGGCAGAGAGTATGTGATTGAGCAGGTCGTAGCGAGGCGCGATGGAATCGAACATCTGGCGTACGGCCTGAGCGGCGGCAGCTTCGTCGGCGATCCCCAAAGGCCTGGCTCCAGAGGCGCGCATCAGCGAGATTGCTCCTTCGCGCACGCGAGCATGTAGTTCACCGCCCCGAGCAATTCGGCAGGTGAGACGTCTTCGACGACGCTTGCGTTGCCGATGCCGACAGGCAAAACGAAGCGGCGGACACCACCTGCATTTTTCTTGTCAGACCCAGTGGCCGCGACGAGTTTGGCGGCGCGCAACTTGAGCGACGGCAGCGGTCCGTAGAGATGAATGAGGCGCTCCAAGCGCTCGAACTGTGCTGACGAAATGGTGCCGCGCTGACGGGCGAGATAGAGCGCGGCAATCATCCCCCAACCTACGGCTTCGCCATGCAAGAGTATTTTGTAGCGCGTGACCTGCTCGATGGCGTGACCGACCGTGTGGCCCAGGTTGAGAATCATGCGCAGGCCGCTCTCCCTCTCGTCGCGATTGACGACACCTGCCTTCATACGGATGGAGGCAGCGATAACGCGTTCGAGGGTCTTGCTCTCGCGGCGCAGGATCGCGTCGGCGTTTTCTTCCATGAAGCGGAGCAATACACGATCGCGGATGATGCCAGCCTTGATGCTTTCCATTAGTCCCGCGCGAAGCTCTCGATCGGGCAGCGTGCCGAGCGTGCCAATGTCGGCAAAGACCGCCAGCGGGTGATGAAAACTGCCGACCAGGTTTTTGCCTTCGGGCAGATTGACGCCGGTCTTGCCGCCGACGGAGGAGTCGACTTGGGATAGAAATGTGGTGGGCACCTGGACATAGGGAATGCCGCGCATGAAGGTGGCGGCGACGAAACCGCCGACATCGCCGACGATGCCTCCGCCAAAAGCGATGAGCAGCGAACTGCGGTCGCTGCCAGCGGCGATCATCTGGCGGAGAAGGCGCTCCACGCTGGCCATGGTCTTGTGTTTTTCGCCCGGCGCGAGGAAGAGCGTGATGGGTGGCTCAGCGAACGAGGTTAACAGAGTGTCGCCCCAGAGGGCCCAGATTTGAGGCGAAGTAATGACGAAGATACGGCATGGCATACGGCCGGCGATACGCTGGATGCGGGGCGCAAGCGACGCAAGAAGGCTGCTGCCTGTGAAGACGCTGTAACGGGCCGAAGGTGTCTCTACGCGAATGATTTGCACGCTGTATCCATCGTAAAGGATGGAGTCGCGATTTGGGGCGAGCGGGCAGGCTTGCAGGATTCGCGGCGCTCAGGTGTCTTGTATCTGCGCCAAGCGAATGCAGGAATAAGGCGAGCGGGCCGCATGATGATGGAGTCCTGTGAGTTCGAAAAAATAACCAAGCCTATTCAGCGAGTATCTAGGAAATGTAGGAGGAAAGCTCGTGCAGTCGTGAGAAGAAGCTAAGCGTCGGGGACGCAATCTCATGAACGTAACTTCATTAAGTTACCTGGCTTGAGCAGCAAAACTCGAGCCTCTGCCACCAATGATGCATGGTCCGTTGCGCCAAGGTAAATCTTAGAGACTGTTTCATAAATGTGTACGGCCTCAAGTTAGGTACTTTTTGATGCAAGTCTGAGTTTGGCTCACTGGTTGGGTGAGCAAGCGTCGATTCGAACTGTTGACGGATGCGCAGTGGTTGCTGATCGAGCCGCTGTTGCCTGAGCCCAGGCGTCGCCGGGATAATCGCGGCCGGCCCTGGGCCTCGAACCGGGACTGCCTGGAGGGCATTCTCTGGGTGTTGTGGACCGGGGCGGCTTGGCGTTTCCTGCCCGACAAATATCCCTCTCCGGCGAC
>Ga0335085_10013060_pt1 | contig 12192 bp, 9 predicted proteins | sample Lox_Sample_45_FD_206712 | JGI IMG/M metagenome (GOLD analysis project Ga0335085, IMG submission 206712) | Soil microbial communities from Loxahatchee National Wildlife Refuge, Florida, United States - Lox_Sample_4.5 | ecosystem: Environmental > Terrestrial > Soil > Wetlands | place: USA: Florida...
CGCGACGACCACTGATAGATCGCGCCGGAGACGGGGAACCTGGCGGCCAGGGTGGAGAAGTTCAGCGCGACGAGCAACTGGCCGAGGAAGACGGCCGGCCAGGTCCAGAAGAAGGCGGCGCCGCCGAAACCGAACCCGAGGAAGAACAGCTGGAAGACAGTAGTGAGGATCGAGACGTACGAGAAACCCGCAGCGAAAGATGCAAAGGATCCGACCCGGCGGTGCAGTTCCTGCTTGTAGCCAAACCGTGCAAGATCGGCCTCCTCGACCGGCTGATCAGTAGCGGACGGTGCAGGTCTGCCAGCGGCGGGCCACGTCATGACTGCTCCTAACCCTGAGAATTCATGCCTCCGTATGAGCTGACCGGTGCGGCAATCATAAGAAATGCTCCTGACCTAGGAGCCTGATGAAAGGGCCAAATGTCGCAGAATCAACTTATCGAAACCGCCTGGTCAGCGGATTGCACGTCGATCGGGGGAAACAGGGTCAGAGCCCTCCTAGGATGATAAGGCTGTCGAAGTCCTTACATTAACCCGGATCGAGGAGCACTTACAAGGTAAAGGCTACAGGCTGGCTGAAGGGCCTGCAAGGCACCGCGGACACAGGGCCTTTCAAGATAGCTCAGCGTGACGCAGTCACGCTACGTGGTCAGTCCGATTGCGGGGTTACGGAGTGATGCGAGCGCTCGGGGTCCTTCTCCGGCCCATGCCTGGCAATGATATCCTCGGTATACGGTGTCGCGGACGTAATGGCTCTTGTTCTCGATTCCCGGTGATTCCTGGCGTGGCGCTTCATGTCAGCCGCAGTCATCTTTCCTGCGTTCCTGCTGGTGAGCATCAGCGCACCCTCCTTGCTTATCCTGCTGCCGGATATTTCGAATATCTTGCGGCGGAGGAATCCGGCCTGGCACGCGTGCGAGAATCTATCTCCTCCGCTCCGGTGATCCAGCAGGACCATTTCCTGATGTGCCCTTGCGCGTGTTCCAGCGCTACGTCGCACGGGCTGCCCTTAAGTAGCGGGAGGACTTTACCGAACACTTCCCTTTGCAGGGCCGGCTGGTTTCCCTGATCCTCATCAGGTAATTCCATCCCGCCTCTGAGATCTCCTCTGCCGTCTCATGCTGCGCGTGGGCGGCATCGACTGTGACGAGCGCAGGTTCTCCTTCCGGGGTCTCCATCGCGCCGGGGAGCTCGCCCGCCAGAGTGATCTCGTTGGTACCGCAGGGTACGCTGACCTCGGCTATCGTGATGGCTTCGCGGTGGATCATCGCGGAGAAGAGCGTCACCTGGCCGTTCTCGTCAGTCCATGCGCCGCGCACTACCTTCCCGTCGAGCGCGAATTCCCATTCGCCTTCCCTGTTCTTCCTGGCCCGCTGGAAGAGCCATGCGCCCGCTGTCATGTCGAGCGCGTTCCCGTCGACCCGGTCAGCACGTTCCGTATCACTGACATGCCCGGCCACTGATAGCGAAGCTCGAACCAGTTCCATTCTGCCCCCAGCATCTTCAGCAACGGCTGGGCATGTCACGGACCCTCCGGGCGATTTCCGCGTAATTCCTCGCCCCGGCCAGAGTCGCCACCATGCAGACCGCGAGAACGAATGTCAGCGGATACTGCCTCCCCGCGGGTCGCGCGGATCCCCGACGGTACCCGAGCATTTCAATGAGGCTGGAATATCTGCGCTCCCGGAACGTGCGGCTCCCGTGCCAGAGTCCGAACTTGACGGCGCGCAGCAGTCGGCACCCATCGCTCAGCCCGGGAACTGCTCGGACAGGTCAATCACGAGATCGTCCGCCGGGCGCATCGGGTACTCGAACTCACCCTGCCCGGCGCACGCGAGTCACCGGAGCCGCGCGTGACCACGCCGAGCGGGCCAGGACGACCAAGCCAGGGTCAGCGGCTTACCGCCTGAGCGCGTTGACGAAGCGCGGCTCGAACAGCCTGTCAAGGCTGGGGCTGATCTGGGTCAGCCCGTTCTCCACGAGGAAATTGGAGATGGACTGGGCCTGGTAGGAGAGGTTGGCGGGAGTCTGTCCCGGCTCGAACGCCCGCTGGTTATCCTCCAGCGAGAAGATCTTCGTCCCCGCGTCATAGCTGGCGTATTCGGCCGGGCTGACCCCGGCCCGCTTGGCCATGATCTTTGCCGCCTCCGCCCTGTTGGCCGAGATCCAGGCGAGCGTGTCGAACCAGGTCTTCACCAGCGCTTGTACGGCGTCCGGCCGCCGGTCCAGGAACGCCCCGGAAACCACCAGGTGGTCGGGTATCGCGCCGGGAAAGTTCCTCGACGTGACGAGCGCCCGGCTGCCCGGACGTTTGAGCGCGGTGGTGGTGAACGGCGCGAACACACCGACCGCGTCGAGCTTACCCGCGACGAACTGCTCGGCCGCGGCGTCGGTCGCGAGCGGGACGAACCGTACGTCCCCGGGGGTGAGTTCCGACTGTTTCAGGGCCAGCATCAGCAGGTAGTGGTCGACGGTACCCTCCTCCGCCGCGACCGTCTTGCCTTTGAGGTCGGCCATCCTTCGGATACCGGGCCGGGCGATGATCTGGTCGTTACCGGTGGAGTTGTCGTTGACCAGGACGATGGTCTCTCGTGAGCCGTCCGCAACCGCCGAGAGGGTGTCGTTCAGCGTCTGGCTGTTAGCATCGATGTCACCGTTATTGAGCGCCGTCAGGCTGTCGGTGTAGTTGTCGTAGTAACGCAGGTTAACCGTGATTCCGTTCTTCAGGAAGAAGCCCTTCTCTGCAGCCACTTCCCAGGGGAACCAGCCCGGCCAGGCGCTGAATCCCAGAGTTATCGGTGCGCCACCCGGCGTGCCACCGCCGGGCAGGCTGCACGACGCGACGGTCACCGTCCCGAGCAGGACAGCGCAGATCAGCCGGAGTATCGAAGTCATGGTGGTCCCTGTGATGTGGTGATCGGGGGTCGTCATGCCGAGGCGGCGACGACCATGATGCTCTCGAGGCAGACGACGAGCACCTGCTTGACCGACTCTCGATCCCGCGCGTCGCACATGGTAACGGGAATCCGTTCCGGCACGCCGAGGGCCTCACGGACCTCGTCCAGCTCGAATCGCTGGGATCCGGGGAAGTGGTTGACACCGACGGCGAAGGGTATGCCCGCCTCTTCGAAGAAGTCCAGCGCCGGGAAAGCCTGGTCGATACGTCGGGTGTCGACGAGGACCACACACCCGATCGCGCCCTCGATGAGATCGTCCCACAAGAAGGAGAACCGATCCTGCCCGGGCGTACCGAACAGGTAGAGAACGATCTGCTCGTCCAGGGTGATCCGGCCGAAGTCGAAGGCGACCGTGGTCGTCGTCTTCTGCTCGACGCCGAACAGGTCGTCCACCCCTTCTGACACCTCGGTCATGGCGGCCTCGGTGGTGAGGGGCTCGATCTCGGAGATGGCACCGACAAAGGTCGTCTTTCCCACGCCGAACCCACCCGATACGATGATCTTGGCGGACTGTACCCGCGATGCGGCGCCTGGGGACTCGGAGCGAGCCTTAGAGTGCACGGACACCGTCGCGGATCCTCTCTAGTAGGTGCATCGACGTAGAGTCGTGCAAGTTCAGCGGCTGCACGACCGTCACATACCGCTCGGCGACAAGATCGGCGATGATCACCCGGATCACCCCGGTCGGAGTGGCCAGGCTGTTGGCGATCTCGGCTATCGAGAGCGGGCGCTGGCAAATCTCCACGATATGACGGCGCTCGAACCTCAGCGGCGCCGACAGAGCCGAAGGCAAGGCCGTGACGAGCGTCTCCACCCGGAGTCGCTCATCGGTCGGCCGAGTCCGCCCGCCTGTGACAATGAAGGGACGGACGATGGGCCCGACCTCTGCGTCGGACGTCTCGCCCGGGTCATCAGGGGGCACTGGCACGGTTGCGCCGGGCGGCGTCTGGAAGACCTGGCGCGCCTCGGTCGTCCACGGACCGGTCCGCCAGGGGCCGAACGGCCGCCGGCCGGATTCGCCCGGCCAGTCGTGCTCGCTCATCTCAGCACCTCGTTCTTGAGCTCAGCCACGATCTGCGGTGTGAGCAGGGTGCCGAACCGATGGCAGAGCACGGCGATCTCATGACCAACCAGCCCGAGATCACACTGACCGGTCGCCACCACTCCGAGGCAGCTGCCGTCGGAGATCGCCGAAACGAGGAGGAAGCCACGCCGCATCTCGATCATCACGAGCTTCAGGCCCTCGAATCCGTACCGGCGTGAGGCGCTTCGCGCCAGGCTCACCACACCGGAGACGATGGCCGCCAGTTGCTCCGCGCCCGCCCGGTCCAAGCCCTCGGACAGGGCCATGGGCAATCCATCCGACGAGACGGCCACGGCATCGGTCACGCCATCGGTCTCCCGAACGAACTTGCCGAGGAGCCAGTTGAAGTTCTGGTTCTCTGAAACCGCCTGCGTCATCGGTGTCGTTCCTTCCTCATCACTGTGGCCCTCGTCAATGTGGCTCGTCGGTGCGTCTGTGCTCGCCGCGATGGACACCGGACCGGAAGGCGTTCAGCATGGCCCCCACCTCGCTCGGTGTCCGCTCTGCCTCGGCAGCGGGCGGAGGGGGCGGCGGAACCGCCGGACCGGCCGGCCGCGCGCGCGTCTTCTCCCGGGGCTGCCGCTTCACCAGGCCGTTGCGGGTCGTCGCCATGCCGCCTCCGTCGGCGGCTACGTTGACGGTCGTCGCCGTGTCGGCGTCTGGCGTGGGCGCGGCCGGTGGGACGGCCAGCGCCGTCCCTGTGCGCGTCGGTTCCGCGGCGGCGAGTACGGGCCCCGCCACGGGACCCGCCTCCGTGAGCATCCGCCGGGTGTCTCCGCTCCGCTGGGCGGGGACATCCGCACCAGGTGGCGCGACGGCCGACCGCTCGGGTTTCACGATGAGATCCCTGGGCACCACGACTCGGGCGGTCACGCCGGTCAGCGGTGAATCGTGCAGCCAGACCGCAATGCCCTGCCGCTGGGCCAGCCGGCCGACGACGTAGTGACCGAGGTCACGGGCCGGAGTGAGGAGGAAGCTCTGCTGGCCGCGAAGCCGCGCGTTCGCGACGGCCATCGCCTCCGGCGACATTCCGACACCCTGGTCGACGATGGCGATGTGGTACTGATCGCCGTTGCTTCGTGCCTGGACCTCCACCTCCTGGCCCGGCGGGGAGAAGGAGAGCGCGTTCTCGACCAACTCGGCGAGCATGTGCGCGAGCTCAGCCGCGACTGCCCCCTGCACCTTGGCCTCGTCCGCCCGCCGCAGGATGACCCGCCGGTAGTCCTCGACCTCGGCGAAGGCGGACCGAAGAACGTCTCGAACATCGACCGCACTCGACCAGCGCCGAGGACTGTGCTCACCGACGAGGACGAGGAGGCTCTCGGCGTTCCGGCGCATGCGGGTGGCCAGATGATCGAGCTCGAACAGGTTAGCCAGAGCAGTGGGGTCGGCCTCCTCGCGTTCCAACGCGCTGATGAAGCCAAGCTGCCTGCGCACCAGGTTCTGGTTGCGCCGGCCGAGGTTGGCCAGGGACTCGGCCGTGTTGTGCCGCATGACCGCCTGATCGACCGCCAGCCGCACCGCCGTCTGCTGCAGGTGATCCAACGCCTCCGCCACCTCGGCGAACTCGTCCACGCGCCGGAGCAACGTCGAGGCCGACGAGTCCAGCACCACATCGCTCGGCTCCTCGGCGGCCTGGATCCGGGCGACGGCGCTCGGCAGCCTGCGTTCAGCCGCCTCACGGGCCTCGGAGGTCAGCACCTGCAACGGCCTGATGATCGAACGGAAGGTGTAGTGCCAGAGCAGCAGGGCGAACAGGAACGTGACCGCGGCGGCTGCGGCGTACGCGACGAGCAGCAGGTCTGCGGCTCCTGTGACCTGCGCCGCCCCGGCCCTGGTGTCGGCGCCGATGTCCCGTTGGATCGCGCGCAGGTCGTAACCGACCGTGGCCATCGCGGCCGACCACCTTGGTGGGCTGAGGAGCAACGGCTGGCCGGCGGCGCCGCCCAGCGCGCGTTCCTCGTAGCCGGCGGCGAAGGTCGCCTCGGGCGTCTGTTGCGCGGCCCGCAGCGCGGCGACCCGCTGGGGGGTCGCCACCTGCTCGAACCTGGCGAGCGCATCGAGCTTGGCGGCGCGGCTCTCGGTGAAGCTGATGTAGTCGCTCTGGGTGAACCTGCCCTGAGCAAAGACGCCGTTGAGTTGCCCGCGTTCGAGGGCGATCGCCTCCTTGGCCTCTCCCAGGGTGCGCAGGGACTCGAGATCGCGGCGCAGCCCGACATCGTCCTGGCCGACGGAGGCGTCGGCAGAGGCGTTGCTGAGCGCCACGATCGCGTTCGTGTAGAAGTCCAGCATCGATGACCGGTCTATCTGGCCCGCGTCGACCGCCGCTCGGACCGACCCCAGCCTGTTCAGGTCGTCCAGGGCAGCGCGAACCGCTCGGGTGCTCGGGCTGTGCGTACTCGCGAGCAGCCGGTCGAGCGTCGCCCGGTTCTGGTCCGACGCGCGACGCTGGGCGTCGACCTGCGTCCGGTATGGCGTGGCGCCGCCGAGGAGCCCGCTGGTCAGTCCGCGTTCCTGCTGGAACGAGTTGATCAGATCCTGGGTGGCGAGTACGAGTTCGCTGTTGGCCGCGGCGGCCTTCGCGTCGGTGACGACCCGATACTGGTTGATGACCCCAAGAGCGGCAAGGACCACCAGCAGGACAGTCGGCACGGAGAAGATCAGGGCGAGCTTGCCCCGGATGGTTCGTCCTCGGGTGAGGTGACCTCGCTCAGCAGACCCCGAGTCATCAGGACGCGAATTACCGGCGCGCGAAATGCCCGGATGCGAATCATCAGGAGGCGGATCGTCAGAAGGAGGTGAAGGATCGTCAGGTCCCGGCCCGCGCATTTGCGGCGATACGGGACGCGCTCGGTGCACTAGCTCGGCCCAATCGGTGGTCTCGTCGAAGCGACGGCGGCTGGAAGCACGGTGCCGCGAGCTCATTCTTCCTCCCCGTTTGCGTGAAATCGCGCTGGACCGCCCTGTGGACCTGTGACACCGTTCACGCATGTCCCTCGTGCACGTGCGGCACCGAGGATAGCGGTATAGATGACGCTTGCTCTGGAATAAGGCAGAAACCAACCGGAAAGTTACGGTTGCCTCGGTAGCGAGATCATGCACCACCGGCCCCGGCATCACGCTGCGCCGGATCTTCGTGCACTCCACCGTCCGCGCCGGTGCCGCCAGACCGCCCGCGGTCGGCATCACCCGCACCCACCCCGAACGCGGCCCCGCCGGGGCCTACGCCTACTACATCTGCACCCACGACTGCGCCAACCCCCGCCACGTCGCCGCCGCCCCGGACCACCCCCGCACCGTCGCCGCCCGCCAGGACCTCCTGCTCACCGTCCTGCGCGCCGGGCTGGAGACCTACACCTTCACCCCCGGCCGCGCAGACCGGCTACGCGACCTGCTCCCCGCCGGGGCAGCCGAGCAGCAGCCCGCACCGGCACCGCTGCCGCCGCCGTGCAGGCGCGGCTCAAGCAGATCAGCACCGCCCAGGGCAGCCTCATCCACGACCTGGCCGCCCTTTCCACTGACCCCGCCGACAGCGCCGCACACGCCATGCGGACCCGGATCCACGCCCACTTCACCGAACTGCACCACGAACGCGAGCAGAAGGAGGCACAGCTCAAGACCCTACCCCGGCAGGCCCCAGCCGGTAACGACATCGACCTGGCAGACGAGCTGCCCATGCTGCCCGCCCGGCTGCACGAGCTACCCGAGCGCATCCAGGCCGCCCTGTTCGCCGCCCTCGACATCCAGATCCTCTGGAACGCCCCCATGCGCCAGGCCACCCTCTTCAACCACCATCACCGACACCACACCCGGCATCATCACCGACCTGCTCGCCCGCACCGGGGACGACCCGGACCCAGCAACCGCCGCCCCCGCCCGGCCAGGCACGACCGTCACCAGCAACGATCCAGTTTCGGGATTGGCTCGTCTCCCTATAGCGCGGAAAAGCCGCCCCGAACCCACCGGCCGGCCGGTGCTCCGGCGGCCCGCTTAGGGGGCCGAGGGGGGCCCGCGCGGCATGACAGCGACGCGCGGTGTCTGCGTCCGGCGCGGAGGGCGACAGGCGACGGGCGGAGGGCGACGGGCGGAGGGCTCAGCCCAGGCGCTGCTGGTATCGCTGCGGGGGGACATATACGCCGGGCACCGCACGGAGGCGGGGACGTGCGGCGCCGTCGACCCGGGCGACCAACAAGGCGATGTCGTCGCCGTGCCGGGTGAGGCGCTGCGGGCTGGCCAGCAGCCGGTCCGCGAGCGTCTCCAGCTCGTCGTCGGCCCCGTCCTCGAGCACGCTGAGCAGAGCACGGACGTTGCAGTCGGGGTCGCGGCCGTCGTCCTCGAGCAGGCCGTCGGTGGCCAGGACCAGCGTCGTCCCGGCCGACAGGGGAACCTTGATCGTCGTGTACCGCTCCGTCGGGTCCACTCCCAGCAGCAGGTCGTCGCCCTGGTCGAGAAGGACGGGCGCGGCTCCCGGCGAGACGAGGACGGGTGCGGGATGACCCGCCCGGCACATTTCGAGTTCGCCGCTGGACGGGTCGATCACCACGAAACAGCACGTGGCGAACAGGGCCATATCCGGATCGGTGTTGAGCTCGGTGAGCCACTGGTTGGCGCGGGTCATCACCTCGGCCGGGCCGTGACCTTCGCGGGCGTAGGCGTGCACGACGACGCGGAGCCGGCCCATCAGCGACGCGGCGATCGGGTTGTGTCCCTGGACGTCACCGATGACCAGGGCGACACGGCCGTCCGTCAGATCGATCGCGTCGTAGAAATCACCGCCGATCTCCAGTCCCGAGGTGACCGGCTGGTAGCGGGCGGCAATGGTCACGCCGGGGGCCAGCAGCGGGCCGCGCGGCAGCAGCCCGCGCTGGAGGTCACGCGCCAGCGCGTGCTCCGACTCATACATCCGCGCCCGCTGCAGCGACTGGGCCAGCAGCGCCGAGGCGGCGACCAGCAGCGAACGCTCCTCGGCGCCGAACGGGCGGGGGTCGGCGAATCCCATCAGGCACGCGCCGATCCTGCCCTTGGCGTCGGGAACCGGCACCGCTGCCCAGGCCTGCTGCGCCGACCCGGCGATCGCCGCGGCCAGGTGCGGGTAGCGGGCGCCCAGATCCCCGGCGGAACCGATGAACACCGCGGCTTCCTGGGCGATGGCGTCCGCGACCGGCGAGCCGGGAGACGGCGCGGGATCACCGAGCAGGCGGCCGACCTCCGGCCCGAAGCCGTACGAGGCGACGGGAGTGCGGTGCCCATCGTGCTCGGTGACGATGATCAGGCTGTTCGCGCCGTAGGTGGCCAGGCCGGCCCGCGCGGCCGCCGTGATGGCGTCGACGCTGACCGCCGACGCGAGAGCGGCCGTGAACTTCTGCGTGAGTGACGTCCGTTCGGCGCCCTCGTGCAGCCGGCGGCGTTCGGCCTCACGGCTGGCCCAGATCGTCGTGGTGTCCATGACCAAGCCAGTCATCCTGGCCGGCTGGCCGTCCGGGCCCGGCAGGACGCGGCCGCGAGCCTCCATCGACCGCAGCGAGCCGTCGAGGCCGACCACGCGGTACTCAACCTGATAGGTGCCGCAGGAACGCATCATGTGCCGCAACGCCGCCATGACGTCCGCCAGATCCTCTTCCGGGACACGCGACAGGAACGTCTCCATCGTGGCCGGGCCGTCCTCCGGGAGGCCGTGCAGTGCGTAGGTACCCGGCTCGCAGACAACCTCGTTGGCAATCATGTCCCAGCTGAAAAACCGGGCGCTGACGCTGGTCACACCCGGGCGGAAGAGCACGGGGTCCCGGCCGGGACCCGATTCGGCGGGCCGCTGGCCCGGCGCCGCGAGGTCGCTCGCACTGACCGCCGCGCCCTGGCGGGGCGCCGCGTCCTGGCGGCGCCCTTTCTTCCCTTTCTTCCCTTTCTTCCCTTTCTTCCCTTTCTTCCCGTTCTTCCCGCTGGCGCTCGGGGCGGAGAGCTTGATGGGGATGGGCCCGGCGCTCGCCGGAACTGTCACGCCTGACCAGATGACACCCGCGGCCAGCGCCGCGCCGGCCGCCGCCGCACCCGATTCCGCTCCGCCCGCGTCCGCGTCCGCCGTCGTAGCCGCACCCGTGGCAGGTGCGGCGTCCGCAGCCGACGCGGCCTGCGCAGCCCGGGCGGCCTGCGCGGCCGCCTCGCCCGCCGCGGCACGCGGCTGGGGAAGATCTTCACCCGGGACGATGCTCGGGCTCACGAGACCGCCCCCTTGATACGGGAACAAGAACCGATCCAGTTCAATCACGTACACCTAACCCCTCCCCCTGGCGGCTGTGCGATCCCCTTCGCGCCGCCGACCTACTCCAAATAACGCGGGCCATCCCGGTCCGCAGAGCCTGATGAACGCAATGAGCATAGCGCCGAATGGACCGGCATTGTGGGTAAAAATGCAGGTCAGAGGTGACCCGACACACTTGTACGGGATGCCCAGGCCGGGCAGAACTTCCCGTATCCCCGCTGGCAGTCCGGCTGCGTCTTTTCTCCGCATTGCGCCCGATCGCAGACGGACAGGGCTGGCGGGCGGCCTTCCGGGCGGGGCGGGGCGCCGCAGCCGGCCCATCTTCGGGGAAGCTGCCCGAGACAGACAATGACATCGGCGCGGTTAAGAGCGGCCCAATTCAGGGCGTAATTCAGCAGATATCCGATGTTTGGAAATGGGACTAACCATGACTGGCCGGGCACGCGGTCACGGAGCCGGCCGGGCACGCGGTCACGGAGCCGGCCGGGCACGCGGTCACGGAGCCGGCCGGGCACGCGGTCACGCAGCCGGCTGGCCGGCTCAGCGCGCGGCCGCGGCCGGGCTCGTCCGGCGGCTCAGCAGCGGGGCGGTCGCCGCCCCGGCGAGGGCCATCGCGGCAATCGCCCACCAGCTGTGCTGGAACGCAGCCAACCGCCGGACAGAAGTGTCTGGCTGGCCGAGCACCGCGACCAGCACGGCGACACCGACGGCCATGCCAACCTGGCGGATCATGTTGACGGCGGCCGAGCCGGTCGCGAAGGCGTGCGCCGACAGCGAGCCCGCCGCGGTCGCCATCAGCGTGGGCAGCGTCAGCCCCACGCCCGCGCCGGTCAGCAGCATGCCGCCGAGGACATCCCCGGGATAGTCGGCGCGCAGCCCGATGGCCAGGGCCCACCAGATGACCCCGGAGGCGAGGAGGCTGCACCCGGCGGCGACCACCACGGCCGGGCCGAAGCGGGCGATGAGGCGCCCGGCGATGAGGAACGAGAAGAGCGGCACCATGACCGGCCCGGGCGCGACGTCCAGCCCGGTACGCAGCGCCGACCAGCCCCAGTCGTCCTGCAGCCACAGCACGATCGATAGGAGCATGGCGCCGAACGCCATCGCGAACAGAAACATCACCGCCGTCGCGCCCACGAAGCTGCGCGCCCGGAACAGGGCGGGCTCCACCAGCGGGTTACCGGCGCGCGCGCAGTGCAGCACGAACAGCGCGAGCAGCACCGCCGAGGCGGCCAGGACCCCGACTGTCCAGGCCGATCCCCAGCCCCAGTCGCCGCCGCGCGTCAGGCCGAGGGTGAGCGCGGCCACGCCCGCGGTGACGCCCACGGCGCCCAGCGCGTCGGGGCGCGGGACGGGATGGCCGGGCGCGTCGGGCAGCCGGCGCCAGCCCGCCACCAGGGCCGCGATCCCGATGGGCACGTTGACCAGGAACACCCAGCGCCAGCTCGCCGCGACGAGCAGGCCGCCGATCACCGGCCCGAAGGCGGCGGCCACGCCCCCGGTCGCGGTCCAGGCCCGGACGGCCCCGCTGCGCCGCTGCGCCGGGTAGGAGGCGAGCACCAGGCTGAGCGAGGTAGGGGTAAGCAGCGCCGCCCCGGCCGCCTGCACCAGCCGGAAGGCCACGAGCATGGCGACGCTCGTGGCCGCGCCGCACGCCGCCGACGCCACGGTGAAGATGGCGACGCCCAGCAGGAACCCGTACTTGCGCCGGTGCCGGTCAGCGAGCTTGCCCGCCAGCACGAGCAGCGCGGCGTAGACGATCGCGTAGCCGTTCAGCACCCACGACAGGTCGCCGAGGCTGCGGCTGCCCAGGTCACGGGCGATCGCGGGCAGGGCCACGTTCACGATGAATAGGTCCAGGCTCGCCAGCACCACCCCGGCGCAGACGATGACCAG
>Ga0335085_10013061_pt1 | contig 12191 bp, 13 predicted proteins | sample Lox_Sample_45_FD_206712 | JGI IMG/M metagenome (GOLD analysis project Ga0335085, IMG submission 206712) | Soil microbial communities from Loxahatchee National Wildlife Refuge, Florida, United States - Lox_Sample_4.5 | ecosystem: Environmental > Terrestrial > Soil > Wetlands | place: USA...
GGCCGCGGGCGAGACCTTGCCGGTCGAGGTCTTGATGAAGTCCGCGCCGGACAGCATGGCCAGCCAGGACGCCCGGGCCACGTTGTCCAGGGTGGCCAGCTCGGCGGTCTCCAGTATGACCTTCAGATGGGCCGGCCCGCAGGCCTCGCGTACGGCCCGGATCTCGTCGCTGACCTGGCCATACTTGCCGGCCAGGAACGCGCCCCGATCGATCACCATGTCGACCTCGTCGGCCCCCGCGGCCACCGCCTCCGCCACGTCGGCCAGCTTGACCGCGAGCGAGGCCCGGCCGGACGGGAACGCGGTCGCCACCGAAGCGACCTTCACCCCGCTGCCCGCCACGTCCTCGCGGGCCACCGCGACCAGGTCGGGATAGACGCACACGGCCGCGACCGGCGGCACGCCGTCGTCCTGCGGGTCGGGCCGCCGGGCCTTGGCGCACAGCCCGCGCACCTTGCCCGGGGTGTCGGCGCCCTCCAGCGTGGTCAGGTCGGTCATCCGGACCGCGGTGTCCAGCGCCCACAGCTTGGCTTGGCGCTTGATCGACCGGGTGGCCAGCGCGGCCGCGCGCTGCTGCACGCCGGCCGTGTCGGTGCCGGGCAGGCCGTGCAGCACCTGGCGCAGCGCGCCGTCAGAGCCGACGATCTCCGCCGCCCAGTAACCTGCCTGACTGGCCGCCGCCGTCGCCGGCCTGGCCTGCACCGATCCGCTCACGCTGCCCGGTTACCCCGCTTTCGGTCCGTGTACCCGGACCACAGCATCACTCGCCGCGCGCGCGGTGGCAAACCCGGGCTTGATCACCGTGTTGATGATCCGAAGCCGCTGGTCGAAGTGGGCGAACGCGCTCTTCATCGCGTTGATGGTGAGCCACTCGAAATCAGACCAGCCGTAGCCGAACGCGTCGGCCAGCCGGTGGAACTCCGACGACAGGGTGACCCCGCTCATCAGCCGGTTGTCGGTGTTCACGGTGACACGGAAGGACAGCTGGCGCAGCAGCCCGATGGGGTGTTCCTCGATCGACGGGGCCGCGCCGGTCTGCACGTTGGAGCTGGGGCACATCTCCAGCGGCACCCGCTGGTCGCGCACGTAGCTGGCCAGGCGGCCGAGCGAGGTGGTGCCGTCGGCCCCGATCCGGATGTCGTCCACGATCCGCACCCCGTGCCCGAGCCGGTCCGCGCCGCACCACTGCAGCGCTTCCCAGATGGACGGCAGGCCGAAGCCCTCACCCGCGTGGATGGTGATGTGGAAGTTCTCCCGGGCCACGTACTGGAACGCGTCCAGGTGCCGGGTCGGCGGGCTGCCCGCCTCGGCCCCGGCGATGTCGAACCCGACCACCCCCTCGTCCCGGTGCCGGACCGCGAGTTCGGCGATCTCCAGCGAGCGGGCCGCCGTGCGCATGGCGGTGAGCAGGGCGTAGACGGTGATGCCGCGCCCGGCGCTGCCGATCCGGAACCCTTCCAGCACCGCGGTGACCACCTGCTCCAGGGTGAGCCCGCGGTTGACGTGCAGTTCCGGTGCGAACCGGACTTCGGCATAGACCACGCCGTCGGCGGCCAGATCCTCGGCGCACTCGGCCGCCACCCGGGTCAGGGCCTCGGGGGTCTGCATCACCGCGACCGTGTGCTGGAACGCGTCCAGGTACAGGTTCAGGTGGCCGCGGTGCGCGCCGCGGCGCAGCCACCGCGCGACCTCGTCCACGTCGTGCGACGGCAGCTGGTCGTAACCGATGTCCCGGGCCAGCTCCACCACGGTGGCCGGGCGGAGGCCGCCGTCCAGGTGGTCGTGCAGCAGCACCTTGGGAACGGCCCTGATCTCCTCGATCGTGGGAGTCATCCGCCCATTGTCACAGATCGATCCGGTCGATGATCGGTGAGCTGGCGGCGGGCGGCCCGGCGCCGACCTCGATGGCCCCGGTGAGCGCGTCGGCGGCCCGGGCGAACCGGGTCTCGTCGTCGGCCCGCAGCTCCAGCACCGGCTGGCCGCGCTCGACCCACTCCCCCGGCTTGGCCAGGCACAGCACCCCGGCGGCCGGGTTGACCGGGTGCTCCTTGAGCGCCCGCCCGGCGCCGAGCCGCCAGGCGGCCACGCCCACCGCGTACGCGTCGAGCTTGCGCAACCATCCGGAGGCAGGGGCGTTAAGCACCTTGCGGGTGTGCGCGGCCACCGGCAACGGCGCGTCAGGGTCGCCGCCTTGCGCGGTGATCATGGCCCGGTAGGCGGCCAGGGCGCGGCCGTCGGCGAGAGCGGCCGCCGGGTCCGCGTCGACGCCGGCCAGACGGAGCATCTCCCGGGCCAGCGCCAGGGTGACCGCGACCAGGTCGGCCGGGCCCTCGCCGCGCAGCGTGGCCACCGCCTCCTCGACCTCGATCGCGTTGCCGACGGCCCGGCCGAGCGGGGTGTCCATCCTGGTCAGCAGCGCTGAGGTGGCCACGCCTTCCTCGGCGCCGATGGTCACCATGGTCTGCGCCAGCAGCCGGGCGTCGGCCTCGGCCCGCATGAACGCGCCGCTGCCCACCTTGACGTCCAGCACCAGCGCGGCGGTGCCCTCGGCGATCTTCTTGGACATGATGGAGCTGGCGATCAGCGGGATCGACTCGACCGTCCCGGTGACGTCGCGCAGCGCGTACAGCCGGCGGTCGGCCGGGGCCAGGCCCGGGCCGGCCGCGCAGATGACGCAGCCGACCTCGCGCAGCACGGCCAGCATCTCGGCCGGGGACAGCAGCGCCCGCCAGCCCGGGATGGCCTCCAGCTTGTCCAGCGTGCCACCGGTGTGCCCGAGGCCCCGGCCGGACAGCTGCGGGACCGCGGCCCCGCACGCCGCTACCAGCGGGGCCAGGATCAGCGAGACCTTGTCCCCGACGCCGCCGGTGGAGTGCTTGTCCACCGTCGGGCGGCCCGCGGCGGCCAGATCGAGCCGCTCCCCCGAGTCGATCATGGCCGACGTCCAGGCGCGCAGCTCTCCGGTGTCCAGGCCGTTGAAGTAGATGGCCATGAGCAGCGCGGACATCTGCTCGTCGGCGACCTCGCCGCCCAGGTAGGCCTCGATCAGCCAGCCGATCTGCGCCGCGGTGAGCGGCTGCCCGTCCCGCTTGGCCCGGATCAGGTGGACGGTATCGGGCGGGATGACCAGCGGCTCAGCCATCGCGCCGGCCGGCCAGGTCGGTGCCGCTGAACGCGGCCGGCAGCAGGGCGCTGAGCGGCAGCGGGCCGCCCTCGGTGTCGACCAGCAGGTCCGGGCCGCCCGCTTCCAGCAGCAGCTGGCGGCAGCGGCCGCAGGGCAGCAGCGGCGCGCCGTCCCCGGCCACCACGGCGACCGCTTGCAGGGTGCCGCCGCCGGTCGCGTGCAGCGCGGCGACCAGGCCGCATTCGGCGCACAACGTCAGGCCATAGGAGGCGTTCTCCACGTTGCAGCCGGTGACCACCCGCCCGTCCGGGGTCTGGCCCGCGGCGCCGACCCGCAGCTTGGAATACGGCGCGTAGGCCTGGCCGGCCACCTCGGTGGCCGCCGCCCGCAGCATTGCCCAGTCAACCGCCACGCTGGTGCCTCCGGTCCCGGATCGCCATGATCACGCTTCTGCCTAGCAGCTTAGATTCCCGGTTCGGGCGCCGGTCAGGCCCGCATCAAGCAGGTCGTGCGGTTGCGGATCGGGCCTCCGGGCCCAGGGCCAGCTTGAGGCCGACGTGCACCAGCAGCCAGCCGGCGCTGCGCCGCATCTGGCCCCGGTGGGAGGGCTCGCTCAGCTGGACGCGGGCCGCGGCCCGGGTCAGCTCGTCGTGCCGGTCGCTGATTAGTTGCTGGTAGTCGTACGGGTGCATGGCGGAACTGCCTCCGGTCTGAGGTGGTCTGTCGGGTGGGGCGCGGCGGTCAGGCGGTAGGCTCGCCGCCGCTTTCCGGATCGTCGCTTCCGGGGGCGCCGGGCACGGCGATGGGGTAGGAGAACAGCAGGTATTCCACGGGGAGCGCGCCGGGCGGGCGCTTCGACGGGTCGGTGAACCGCTCCCGGAACCGGGAGAAGAGCACCTCGGTCAGCTCGTCGTTGAGCTGCTTGAGTTCGTCGGGCGTGAGGTACAGGATCGACTCGCTGGTCCCCGCCGCGCTCCGCCACTCCCGGGGGTAGCTGCCCCGGGACCGGTTCCAGGCCTGGAACCGGTCGATCTGGCGGTCGGTGACGAGCCTGCCCAGGGTGGCCGCGGCGATCTCGGCCTCGGGATCACCGATGCCGTGGATGTTCATGCCGATCGAGGTCATCTTCCACGGCCGGGCCCGGCCCTTGCCGCCGCCCGCCTCCTCCACGAACCCGTACTTGGCCAGCTGGCGGAGGTGGAACGAGCAGGTGGTCGGGGATTCCCCGATCTGCTCGCCGAGCTGCGTCGCGGTCATCGCGCCACCCAGGCCGAGTGTCTCGATCAGCGCGATACGGACCGGGTGGGTGAGCGCGCGCAGGGTCCGCGCGTCGCTCACCTTGCGCAGCTCCGACAGCACCGGGGTGCGCGGCTGGCCGCCCTCGGCCGCAGAGTCCTCGGAAGACATGTTTCAACAGTATCTCTCGAGAGAAAGTTGTCAAGAGAACTCTCTCGAAAGATCCGTTTCGAAGATCGTCCGCACTCAGAGGGGCCAGACGATGCTGAGCGCGCGGTCGGGCCAGTCCGGCGGGATGGCGGCGGTGGCCAGATAGCGCGCGTAGCACGAGCCGACCAGCAGGTTGACGGCCACGTCGAGGTCCAGCTGGGCGGGCAGCTGGCCCTGCTCCACGCCGGCCAGCAGGGCCCGGCGGAGCCGCTCGCGGCCCGGCTCGACCAGCCGCTGGCGGAACCGCTCCAGCAGCAGCGGATGCCGGCTCTCCTCGGCCAGGATGCTGCCCAGCGTGGCCATGCTGTCCGGCCGGAGCATGGTGGCCCGCAGGTTCTCCAGCACGGTGCGGGCGTCGGCGCGCGGTTCCCCGGTCGGCTCGGGCAGCGGCTCGGCGCGCAGCGTGTCGATGACCGCGGAGGCCAGCTCGGTCTTGCTGCGGAAGCGGCGGCGCAGGCTCGGCGTGGTGGTGCCCGCGGCGGCGGCGACGGCCTCCAGCGACATCCCGGCGTAGCCGCGTTCGTGCAGCTGGCGCTCGGCCGCGGCCAGGATGGCCTGGTCCAGCGCGGCGTCCCGGGGCCGGCCGGGCGGCCGGGACAAACTGGCCCCGGCCTGGTCCGGCGGCCCGTGCTGACCGTCACCAGGCGCCCCGCCGCGTCGCGCGTAGGCCATGATCTCACCGTAAGCCCGGCGGCGCGGGCCCGCGCTGTCCGACTCGCGCGGGTAGCTGGTGCTTCGTTGCTAGGGTGACGGCGTGATTCCGCCCGCCGCCCCGGCCTTCGTGCTCGCCTCCGGGTCGCAGGGGCGGCTCCGCCTGCTGCGCGCGGCCGGGCTGGACCCCGATGTCGTGGTCAGCGGCGCGGACGAGAGCCACGACGGGCAGCTGGCCGTGGCCGACCTGGTGGTCGTGCTGGCCGAGCGCAAGGCCACCGCGGTGGCCCGGCAGCGCCCCGGCGCGCTGGTGCTGGGCTGCGACTCGCTGCTCGAACTCGATCACCAGCCGGTGGGCAAGCCCACCTCGGCCGGGCAGGCGGCCGGCGTGTGGCGGCGGCTGGCCGGGCGGACCGGGACGCTGTGCACCGGGCACTGCCTGATCGAGCCGGGCGGCGGCCGCGTCGTGCGGGAAGTGGCCCGCACCACGGTCCGGTTCGGCACCCCGACGGACGCCGAAGTGGCCGCCTACGTGGCCACCGGGGAGCCACTGGCCATGGCCGGCGCGTTCAGCATCGACGGCCGCGGCGCGGCGTTCGTGGACGGCATCGACGGCGACCCGGGCACCGTGATCGGGCTGTCCCTGCCATTGCTGCGCCGGATGCTGGCCGAGCTGGGCGTGGCCATCACCGACCTGTGGCGCTGAATCCAGCCGGCCCACCGCAACCCCACCTGTACCCATCGCGATGAGGAGTGAGCCAGCATGACATCGACCGCGCTGCTGATCATGGATGTGCAGCAGGGCATCGTGGACCGGTTCGGCGGCGAGCCCGGCTACCTGCCGGGCCTGGGTTCCGCGATCACGGCCGCGCGGCAGGCCGGGATCCCGGTCATCTATGTCGTGGTCGGGTTCCGCGCCGGGTATCCGGAGGTCAGCCCGCGGAACAAGAGCTTCTCCGCGATCGCCGGAACCGGACGGTTCACCGACGGCGACCCGGGCCGCGAGGTGCATCCGGCGGTCGCCCCGGCGCCCGGTGACGTGGTCGTGACCAAGCGCCGGGTGTCCGGGTTCGCCGGCAGCGACCTGGACGTGGTGCTGCGCGCCCAGGGGATCGGGCACCTGGTGCTGACCGGCATCGCCACCAGCGGCGTGGTGCTGTCCACCCTGCGCCAGGCGGCCGACCTGGACTACCAGCTCACCGTGCTGGCCGACGGCTGCCTGGACGCCGACCCCGAGGTGCACCGGGTCCTGCTGGAGAAGGTCTTCCCGCGGCAGGCCGAGGTGACCAGCATCAAGGACTGGACGGCCGGCCTGGGCTAGCGCCGGGGCATAACCGGCCACCACCGGCGGTTAGCCCTCTCCGTACTCGCGGATCCAGGCGGATCCCGCGGCGGAGGAACGGAGCAGCCATGCCGAAGGCCGTGCGGTTCGACAACGCCGGCGGGGTGGACGTGCTGAACGTGGTGGACGTGGCGCGGCCGGTGCGCGACGCGTACCGGCTGCTGGCCCAGGGCCACGTCCAGGGCAAGATCGTCCTGCTGCCCTGAGATGATGGCCGGGTGGACATCACCCAGCTGATCCTGGACGACCACCACGAGCAGCGGCGGCTGTTCGCCATCCTCGAGCAGGTAGACCCGGCCGACCGGGACACGCTGCGCGCGGTCTGGGACCGGCTGGCCGCGTTCCTGGAGCTGCACGCCGCGGCCGAGGAAGAGGTGTTCTACCCGGAGCTGCTCCGGGTCGGCACCAGCGCCCGGCGGACCGGCCAGGTGGAAGACGAGACGCTGGACGCCATCCACGACCACAACGACATCCGGGACGCGATCGCCGGGGTGGCCGGGCACGCGGTGGGGTCGGCCGAGTGGTACGCCGCGGTGGCCGCCGCGAACCTGGCCAACAGCGATCACATGGCCGAGGAGGAGCGGGAAGGGCTCACCGACTTCCGCCACCTGGCCAGCCTGCAGCGGCGGCACGACCTGGCGGTGGCCTTCATCCGGTTCGAGGCGCAGCACTACGCGGGCGTGCCACCGGTGGACAAGGACCCGGAAGGCTACGTCCGCGCGGTGGAGGAACAGATCGGGGCGGCGGAGGACGAGCCGGACGCCGCCCGCCCGGCCGACGGATCGCTCAGCATCGGCAGCCTCAAACCACATTGACCGCTCTGTGGACGACACTGTGTCACGTCTGGGGCGGAGCGGGTTTCGATTTGGCAACGGGACGGCTGCGGCGGGCCGTCGCTCCTTCCCAGGCCGCGCTACCCGGTCTAACCTGCGGACATCGCAGAGCGGGGCGTTCTGGATCTTCGAACCGGTTCACCCGCATCGGGGCGGCGGGGGATAGCGCCCGGACCGGGCGAAGCCGCCCCTGGAACAGGAGGTAACCGTGAGGCAGACCGTCCGGGCCGCAGCCACGCTCGCCATCGTGGCTCTGTTGGCGGCCGCGTGCGGCAGTAGCGGCAATAACGGCAGTTCTTCGGGCAGCACTTCGTCCAGCGGCTCGGGCGGCAGCTCGGCTGCGAAGTTCACCGGGTGCATGGTGACCGACACCGGCGGCATCGACGACAAGTCGTTCAACGCCTCGTCCTGGCAGGGCATGCAGGAAGCGCAGTCGGCCCAGCCGAGCAAGGTCACCGTCAAGTACCTGCAGTCCACCTCGTCCGCCGACTACGCGTCGAACATCTCGGCCTTCCTCGGCCAGAAGTGCGGCATCATCGTCACCGTCGGGTTCCTGATGGCCGGGGCGACCGGGACGGCGGCAACGTCCAACCCGTCGGCCAAGTTCGCCATCGTGGACTGCGCCATCGCCACCGCGAACTGCCCGACCACGTCGTCCGGCAAGGCCAGCACACCACCGAAGAACGTCGACTCACTGGTGTTCAACACCGTGCAGGACGGGTTCCTCGGCGGCTACCTGGCCGCGGGCATGACCAAGACCGGCAAGGTGGCCACGTTCGGCGGCGAGAAGCTGCCCACGGTGACCATCTACATGGACGGGTTCTGGGACGGCGTGCAGTACTACAACCAGCAGCACCACAAGAGCGTGAAGGTGCTGGGCTGGAACGAGCAGACCCAGTCCGGTGAGTTCACCAACAGCTTCACCAACCTGACCATGGGCCAGACCATCACGCAGCAGTTCATCACCGAGGGGGCGGACATCATCTTCCCGGTGGCCGGCGGCGTGGGCCTCGGGGCCATGAAGGCGGTGCAGAACGCGGACAACGCGGCCGGCACCCAGAAGGTGAACGCCATGTGGGTGGACACCGACGGCTGCGTCAGCGCGGCGCAGTACTGCAAGTACTTCATCACCAGTGTGGAGAAGGGCATCCAGACCGCGGTGAAGACCTCGGTCCTGGACGCGGCCAATGGCACGTTCAAGGGCGGCACCTACGTCGGCACGCTGGCCAACGGCGGCGTGACGCTGGCGCCGTACCACGACTTCGCCAGCAAGATCCCATCCAGCCTGCAGACCGAGATCAACACGATCAAGCAGGAGATCATCAGCGGGAAGATCAAGCCGGCCACGAAGAGCCCGGTGTAACCACCCGTTGTGCCAAAGGCTGGGCCGGGGTCGCGATAGCTGCCCCGGCCCGGTCTGCGTCACACTGACGGTAATCAACCGGGATCATCAGCAAAGGGACGGCCGTGGAACTTGAGCTGCGCGGCATCACGAAGCGCTTTGGCAGCCTGGTGGCCAACGACCACATCGATCTGCGGGTGGCGCCGGGCGAGATCCGCGGCCTGCTCGGCGAGAACGGGGCCGGCAAGACCACCCTGATGAACGTCCTCTACGGGCTGCTGCAGCCGGATGAGGGCGAGATCCTGGTGGACGGCAAGCCGATCGTCATCCACTCCCCCAAAGACGCGATCAACGCGCACATCGGGATGGTGCACCAGCACTTCATGCTGGTCCCGGTGTTCAGCGTGGCCGAGAACGTGATCCTGGGCCTGGAGCCCACCCGCGGGCTTGACCTGCTCGACCGGCGGAAGGCCCGCCGCCAGGTGCGCGAACTGTCCGAGCGGTACGGGCTGCAGGTCAATCCGGACGCCCTGGTCGAGGACCTGCCGGTCGGCGTGCAGCAGCGGGTCGAGATCATCAAGGCGCTGATCCGCCAGGCCAACGTGCTGATCCTGGACGAGCCCACCGCGGTGCTCACCCCCGGCGAGACCGAGGACCTGTTCCGGATCATGCGCGAGCTGCGCTCCGGCGGCCGGTCCATCGTGTTCATCTCGCACAAGCTCAAGGAAGTGCAGGCCATCGCCGACCAGATCACCGTGATCCGGCGGGGCCGGGTGGTCGGCGAGCGGCCGCCCACCGCCACCGACGCCGAGCTGGCCGCGCTCATGGTCGGCCGGGCGGTGGAACTGCGGGTCAGCAAGGATGCGGCCCAGCCCAAGGACGTGGTGCTGGACGTCAGCGACCTGACCGTCACCGGCGACCTGATCCCGGACGAGACCGGCCACACCCAGAACGTGCTGGACGGCGTCTCGTTCCAGGTCCGCGCCGGGGAGATCCTGGGCATCGCGGGCGTGCAGGGCAACGGGCAGACCGAGCTGTGCGAGGCGCTGATGGGGCTGCGGCCCGCCACCGGGACGGTGCGCCTGGACGGCCGGGACATCACCCGGGCCAGCCCCCGGGACCGGCTGCGGGCCGGGATCTCCTACATCCCGGAGGACCGGCAGGAAGACGGGATCATCAAGGACTTCTCGGTCGCGGACAACCTGGTGCTGGACACCTACGACCGGGCGCCGTACGCCAGGGGCATCGCGATGGACCTGCCGGCCATCCGCGAGTCGGCCAAGCGCCTGGTGGCCGAGTTCGACGTGCGGACCTCGTCGATCGACACCCCGGTCGGCACGCTGTCCGGCGGCAACCAGCAGAAGGTCATCCTGGCCCGGGAGGTGGGCCGGCGGGTCCGGCTGCTGCTGGCCAGCCAGCCCACCCGCGGCCTGGACGTCGGGTCGATCGAGTTCGTGCACCGCCGGATCGTCGAGGAGCGCGATCAGGGCGTCGCGGTGATCATCGTGTCGTCCGAGCTGGATGAGATCTACGCGCTGGCCGACCGGATCGCGGTCATGTACGAGGGGAAGATCACCGGATTCCGGCCGCCGACCGTGCCGGTGGCCGAGCTTGGCCTGCTGATGGCCGGCGCCACGGCCGGGGACGGCGAGACCGCCGACACGACGGCCGGCGCCGGCGCCGAGGACAGCGGCGCGGCCACCGAGGCGGCCAACCCGGCGTTCGGCGTGACGCCGGTGATGACCACGGAATCGGTGGTCACCACGCACCCGGCCGACGGCAGCACGGCCGGCGACGGCCAGGCCACCGGCGAGAGCCAGGCCGGCGGAGATGGCCAGGGCACGGACGGCCCGGATGGGCAGGCGGAGCAGACATGAGCGACGAAGTCAGCGGCCCTCCCCCGGGCTCCGGAACGGGCTCAGGCCCGGGCGCGGAACCGGACCCGGCCCCGGTCACGACGCAGGCGGCCCCGCCCGGAGAGAGCGAGCCACCCAAGGGCCAGGGCCTGAACCACGTCATCATCCAGGCGGTCACCCAGGGCAGCCCGGCCGTCACCACCACGCTGGCCATCCTGGCCGCCCTGGTGATCGGCGCGCTGATCATCGCGTTCAGCAACACCCAGGTGCTGCACGAGTGGTCGACGTTCTTCTCCAATCCCGGCGCCGCGATCTCCGCGGCCTGGGATTCGATCGCCGCCGCCTACTCGGCGCTGTTCGAGGGCGCGATCTTCAACCCGCACACGATCTCGGCCGCGTTCAACGGCGGCTCGGTCGGCGCCATCTTCTACCCGCTGTCCACGACCGCGTCCCAGGCCACCCCGCTGATCCTGACCGGGCTGTCGGTGGCGCTGGCGTTCCGGGCCGGCCTGTTCAACATCGGCGCGGCCAGCCAGTGGATCGGCGGTGCCATCGTGGCCACCTACCTCGGCTTCGCCATCAGCCTGCCGCTGGTCATCCACGCTATCGTCTGCCTGATCGGCGGGTTCATCGGCGGCGCGGCCCTGGGCTGGCTGGTCGGCGACCTCAAGGCGCGCACCGGCGCGCACGAGGTGATCGTCACGATCATGCTCAACTACGTGATGTACAACTTCCTGTCCTACCTGCTCGGCACGCCGACCGCGCTGCAGTTGCCGCATCAGTCCAACCTGATCAGCCCGAGCATCGACCCCAACGCCCAGCTCCCGCACGTGGGCGGGCCGCCGCCGCAGGTCGGCGTGGGGTTCCTGGTCGCGCTGGCGGCCGCGGCCGGGATGTGGTGGCTGCTGGCCCGCAGCACCACCGGGTTCCAGTTCCGCGCGGTCGGGGCCAACCCGAGCGCGGCCCGCACGGCCGGCATGAGCGTGGCCCGGACCTGGATCATGGCCATGCTGCTGGCCGGTGGCCTGGCCGGGCTGAGCGGCGCGGTGACCATCCAGGGCACGTTCTACAGCCTCAACTTCCAGAGCTACGGCACGTATGGCATCGACGGCATCACGGTCGCGCTGCTCGGCCGGGCCAAGCCGCTCGGTGTGGTGCTGGCCGCGCTGCTGTTCGGCGCGCTGAGCGCGGGCAGCACGGTGATGCAGGCGGCCACCTCGGTGCCGGTCGATATCACCGAGGTCATCGAGGGCCTGATCGTCTTGTTCGTCGCGGCGCCGCCATTGATCCGGGCGGTGTTCCGGCTCCGCCAGGCCCGGGCCACCGGGATGGAAGCAGTGGCGAAGGGGTGGAACGGATGACCGCGCTCGCCACCGTCACCAGCGCGCGCAGCTCGATCACGGTCAACCGCCGGTACATCGCGGCCGGCGTGCTGGTGCTGTTCGGGCTGGTGGACATCTTCCTGTTCGGCATGTTCGCGCACAAAGGCGACGCCACGTTCGCGCTGGCGCTGCCCACCTCCTCCATACACGTGCCGAGCATCCACGCCCCCGCACGGCTGGTGCCGATCATCCTGGGTGCGATCTCGATCGCGCTC
>Ga0335085_10013062_pt1 | contig 12190 bp, 8 predicted proteins | sample Lox_Sample_45_FD_206712 | JGI IMG/M metagenome (GOLD analysis project Ga0335085, IMG submission 206712) | Soil microbial communities from Loxahatchee National Wildlife Refuge, Florida, United States - Lox_Sample_4.5 | ecosystem: Environmental > Terrestrial > Soil > Wetlands | place: USA: Florida...
CCGAAGCGGTTTTCCGCAAGCGCCTGCTTCGCTTCCGCGGCGCCCACGAAGCCAACGGGAAAGCCGAGTACCAGCGCCGGTTTCGGCGCGCCCGCTGCAATCATCTCCAGGAGATGGAAGAGCGCCGTCGGTGCGTTCCCGATCGCGACGATCGCGCCCTCGAGGCTTGGGCGCCACAGCTCCGCCGCCGCCGCCGATCGCGTGGTGGCGAGCTTTCGCGCGAGCGCAGGCACGCGGCGATCCCCGAGAGTGCAGAGGAGGGCCGTCCGCCGCGGCAGGCGCCCCCGCATGATACCGGCCGCCACCATCTCCGCATCGACGAGGACCGGCGCTCCCGAGGCGAGCGCCGCCCGCCCCACGGCGATGGCGCCCGCGGACCAGCGGAGCGCCGCCGCGAGCTCTGGATCGCCCGCGGCGTGAACGAGACGCAGCACCAGCGGACGCAGCTCGGCTGGGAAAGGAGCGAGGTCGACCTCGCGCCGGATGAGCGCGAAGGAGCGGCGATAGATCGCGTCGGGGTCGCGGAGATAGCGATAGCGCGGATGCGCAGCGGCACGGCGCGCGAGGCCGCCGGCGACCCCGAGCACCCAGCCTTCCTCGCGCTCGACCCGCTTGCGCTCCTCGGGGTTGAGCGCGGGATCGCCTGCAAAGAGCGGCGCCAGCGCGCCCTTGCCGTCGAGGCTCGCGAAATGCTCGGCGAGGTGCCGCACCTGTGCCGAGTCCTTGACCTCGCCGGCACGCGCGGGCGCGGGAACCAAGGAAGGATAGATTTCCGCCATCACCGCGGGAGGGTGGCGGCTCGGAGGCGGCGCCGCAAGCCCGGTTTCGAAGGGCCAGACGCGGAGCACGTCGCGCAGCGCGGGATCGTCGCGCAGCGCACGCAGCACGGGAATGCCGGTGAGGGCCTGGCCGCCTGCGGAGCCTGTGCCCGCGAGCTTCCAGCCGGGCTGCGGTCCGCGCATTCGCGCCTCGACGAGGCGATGCTCGGGAAACTCGCGCTCGTCGTGGCGGCGATGGTGCTTCGGCGCGAGGAAGGCGCTCGCTTTGCTCGCGGGGCAACCCCAGAACGGATAGGCCGCGCCGGTGAGCCGGCGGTTGAGCTCGGCGCCGACGGCGAAGCGGTTGTTGCGGTTCTCGGGCCCGTCTTCGAGAAGTCCCGCGATCTCGTCCCAGATCGCGCGCCAAGGCTCGCCCGCGAGGCCGAGCCGTGCCGCGAGTCCCGCGGGATAAGCGAAGGGAAAGTCGAAGCCCAGAAGCATCCTCTCGCCGCGCGCGACGCCCGCGATCAGCAAGCCGCGCAGCACGGCGTTGGCGTCCGCGCGGGTCGCGAGGTTCTCGTGCAGCACCGTCTCGATCTTGCCGCGATGACGCCGCAGCGCCGCAACCCAGATGCTGTCGCTGCCGAGCCGCGGCACATTCGCCGCGCTCCAATCCACCATGACGTAGTGATCGAAGAGAGCGCGCGGACGCAAGACTCAGTCCGTCTCCCGCGGGGAGTGGCCGTGATGATGGTGGTGGTGATGGTGGTGATCGCCGTCGTGGTGATCGTGATCGTGTCCGTCGACCCCGATGCCGCGGACGTGGTGGTGGTGCGCTTCCTGCGGCGCTCCCGCTTCGGCCTCGTAGCCGAGGATCTGCGTGCGGTATTTGCAGAGCTGGCAGTTCATCGCGGGGGCACCGTCCTCGGTCTCGCGTACGCGGTCGGCGAAGCAGTCCAGCACCAGGGGATGATCGTTGAGATAGGGCGCCTTCACGATCTCGACGCCCGGGAGCTCCGTCGCCGCGCGGTCGGCAGCCTCGTAGATGCGCTTCACCAGCACGCCCGTGAAGAGGAAATAGGGGAACACGACGATGCGCGGGAAGCCGAGCCGCGCCGCACGGCGGAGCGCCGCGTCCGTCCGGGGATGCGCGACGCCGCTGAATGCGACCTCCGTCCAGCCGAAGCCCATGCCCTCCGAAAGCATGCGCGCGACCTTCGCGATGTTGCTGTTGGCGTCGGGATCGTTTGTGCCGCGGCCCACGACGAGGAGCAGGGTCTCCTCGCGCTTCGCCTTGCCCAGCACGGGCTCGATCCGATCGGCTGCCGCGCGCAGAAGCTTGGGCTCGATCCCGAGCTCGCGGCCGAAGCGGACTTCGATGCCGGGATTCTCGGCGGCGAAGCTGTTGATCTCCCAGGGCAGGTCGTTTTTGACGTGCGCGGCGGCGAAGAGCATGCCCGGGACCGCGACGATGCGCCGCGCGCCTTTGCGTTTCAGTGCATCCAGCCCCTCACGAATGATCGGCCGCGCGAATTCGAGATAACCGGTCTCGACGTCATGCTCCTCGAGCCGCGTGCGCAGGGCCCCCGCGAGCCGCTCGAACTCCCGAATCGCTTCGGGATCACGACTCCCATGCCCGCACACCATCACCGCTGTCTTGCTCATGCGTGGTTCCCACTGTTTCCGTCGCACCTTCGTTCGTGCGTGTGTGCAGAACGTAATTCGTTGACGTTGCGGCCCTCGGCCCCCGATGCTCCGCGGCGATGCTGCCGCTCTTTCCGCCCGATCCCGCACACGTCGATCCGCTGCTGCTTCTGCTGGCAGCGCTGGCGGTGGACGCGCTGATTGGCGATCCGCCGGCGCTCTTCCGCCGCGTGCCGCATCCGGTTGCGCTGGTCGGGAGCCTGATAGGGGCGCTCGAGCGCGGCCTCAATCGACGCGAGCTCGACGATGGGGCCAGGTGGTGGCGCGGTATCGCGGCGGTGCTCGTGACCGTTGCACTCGCTGCCGGGGTCGGTGTCGCGATCGATCGTGTCTCCGGCCAATTCCGCTGGGGCTGGGTTATCGAGATTGCAGCGCTCGCCATGCTGGTGGCGCAGCGCAGCCTCTTCGATCACGTGCTCGCGGTCGCGCGGGCGCTGGAGCGCGGCGGACTCGCGGCGGGGCGCCTCGCCGTGAGCCACATCGTCGGTCGCAATCCCGAGCATCTTGACGCGCACGGCGTCGCCCGCGCCGCCATCGAATCGCTCGCGGAAAATTTCGGCGATGGGGTGGTGGCGCCGGTCTTCTGGTATGTGCTGCTGGGATTGCCGGGGATTTGCGCAATGAAAGCGATCAACACGCTCGACAGCATGATCGGCCATCGCTCCGAGCGCTACCGCGCTTTCGGCTGGGCGGCAGCCCGGCTCGACGATCTCGCGAATCTCCTGCCCGCGCGTCTTGCGGGCGCGCTCATCGCGCTGGCGGCGGTCGCAGTTCCCGGAGCCGACGGCGGCCATGCGCTGCGAGCGATGCTCCGCGACGCGCGCAAGCACCGCTCGCCCAATGCCGGCTGGCCCGAGGCCGCGATGGCGGGCGCCCTCGATCTCTCGCTCGGAGGGCCAAGGCGCTACGGCAGCGAGCCCGTGAGCGAGGCCTGGCTCGGCAGCGGGAGCGCCGAGGCTGCCCCCGCGGACATCCGCCGTGCGCTCGGCGTCGCCGTCGTGGCCTGCGTCCTGCAGGCGGCGTTGGTGGCGGCAATCGCCGGGCTCCGCCTGAGCTCGCAATAGGTCAGCGCGCACGCGCGATCTCCACGAGAGCGGCTACGTCGAGATGGGTCTCGCAGTGATCGGCGAGCGCATCGAGGGCGCCCTCGACCCGCTCCTCGTAGACGAGCGACGCGTCGACTGCGGCGCCGAGATTGCCGAGGAAGGCCCGACGGAAGGCCTCGTCCGCGAAGATCCCGTGGAGATGACAGCCCATGACGCGACCGTCGGCGGAAACGGCGCCGTCGAGCCCGTCGCGCAGGCGCAGCATCGGCCGCGCCGTGCCGGGACCGTCGGTGCGGCCGACATGCATCTCGTAGCCGCGCACGAGGGCACCGGTCGCGAGCGCCACGCCCTCGACCTCGGCCAATCGCTTCTCCGTCGTCAGCACGGTCTCGACGTCGAGGAGACCCAAGCCCGGCGCTTCACCGGCAGCACCCTCGATGCCCTCGGGATCGGCGACGCGGCGGCCCAGCATCTGGTAGCCCGCGCAGAGCCCCAGCACCGCGCCGCCGCGGCGGCGATGCGCGAGGATGTCGATATCCCAGCCTTCCGCCCGCAGCGCCGCGAGGTCCGCGAGCGTCGCCTTCGAGCCCGGGAGCAGCACGAGATCGCAGAGCGGAAGCGCCCGGCCCGGCGGCACAAGCTCGACCGCCACGTCGCTCTCCGCGCGAAGCGGGTCGAGATCGTCGAAATTGGCGATGCGCGGAAGGCGCGGCACCGCAATCCGAAAGCGCCCGGCGCGTCGCGGCGGCGGCAGGCGATCGAGCGCCAGCGCGTCCTCCGCGGGAAGCTCGTGTGCGCGCGCAAAGAAGGGAACGACGCCGAGCGGGCGGAGGCCCGTCATACTCCGGATCGTCTCGATGCCTCCTGCAAAGAGCGTGGGATCGCCGCGGAACTTGTTGACGACGAAGCCGCGGAGCCGTGCGCGCTCGTCCTCCCGCAGCAGCAAATGCGTGCCGCAGAGTTGCGCGATGACGCCGCCGCGCTCGATGTCGCCGACGAGCACCACCGGAAGATCGGCCGCCTCGGCGAAGCCCATGTTCGCGATGTCGCCGTCGCGGAGGTTCACCTCGGCGGGACTGCCGGCGCCTTCCACCAGGACGATGTCGGCGCCCGCCGCGGTGAGCTCGAAACTCTCGAGGACCCGCGGCAGCAGGCTCGCGCGAAGCGCCTGATATTCGCGGGCACCTGCGCTACCGAAAAGCCGGCCTTGCACCACGACCTGCGCCCCGCGTTCCGATTGCGGCTTCAACAGCACCGGGTTCATGTGGACGGAGGGTGCTATGCCCGCGGCCCGCGCCTGCAGCGCCTGGGCGCGGCCGATCTCTCCGCCTTCGGCCGTGACGGCAGCATTGTTCGACATGTTCTGCGGCTTGAACGGGCGGACGCGGAGGCTGCGACGGTGGAGCGCGCGAGCGAGCCCCGCCGTCAGCAGCGATTTCCCCACATCCGATCCCGTCCCTTGCAGCATGAGCGCGGGCGTGCGGCGCGCAAGGCCAGGGCCTCCGCTCATGCAGGACGGGCGCTCACTTGTGGCCCGAGATCTGATTGAGCATGCTCTGGAGGTTGCGCGCGCCGGAGTTCGAGTATTTCCGGGCCAGCACGATGTCGTTGAGCCGCGCGCCGGGCTTGTAATAGGCCTCGTTGTAGCTGGGCCGCGGCTTCATGACGCCGCCCTGCAACGCGATTCCTCCGAAGAGGCCTTTCGATTCCGCGAAGGCGTAGATGTCGGCGCCGCCATGCGCGGTGGTGGACGCCTCGGCGCCCGCGCCTAGCGTGGCGATCGCGAGACCGGCCTCGGCGCCGATCTTGAACTCGTCCTGCATCACCGCGGTCAGCGCCTTGTCGCTCATGATGATGAGGGCGATCTTCGAGACCTCGACGCCGATCTGCAGCCCGACGGAGCCCGCGCCCAAGGTGTAGAAGGCGGGCGGGCTCCAGGTATTGGTTTTGGGATCGCGCACCAGCAGCACACCGCTGCCGCCCTGGGCGCCCAGGATGAATCCGCCCTTCACCAGCTCCGGCACCATCAGGATACCCCGCGCGCGATGCAGGAGCTCGCGGACGTTGGTGGCGGCACCCGAGCCGTTGCGGATCGTGCGCGCCATCACATAAGCCCCGTCGACGACGTCCTGCTGATCGCTCGCCCACGCCGTGGCGGGCAAGATCGGCAGCAGCAGCGCAAAGATCGCCAGCAAAATGCGTCGCATGGTTCCTCTCCTCAGGTCAGGGTTCGTGGGATCAGAATTCGATGCCCGCTTGCGCCTTCACCCCCGCACGGAAGGGATGCTTCACGAGCTTCATCTCCGTGACGAGGTCCGCGATTTCCAAGAGCTCCGGCTTGGCGTTCCGTCCGGTGACGATGACGTGGAGGTCGCGCGGCTTCGCCGCGAGCGTCGCCACCACCTCCGCGACCGGAAGATAATCGTAGCGCAGGACGATGTTGAGTTCATCGAGCAAGACGAGCCGGTAGGAGGGGTCGGCGAGCATCGCCTTCGCTGCTTCCCAGGCAGCGCGAGCAGCGGCGATGTCGCGCGCGCGGTCCTGCGTCTCCCAGGTGAAGCCCTCGCCCATCGCCTTCATGGTCACGAGATCGGGGAAGCGTTGCAGCACCGAGCGCTCGCCGGTCGCCCAGGCTCCCTTGACGAACTGCACGATACCGACGCGCATGCCGTGGCCGAGGCAGCGCAGCACCATGCCGAAGGCCGCGGTCGATTTTCCCTTGCCGGTGCCGGTGTGCACGATGACGAGGCCGCGCTCCTCGGTCTTGGTCGCGAGGATGCGCTGGCGCACGGCCTTACGCAGCGCCGCCTTCTCGGCGTGGCGCCGGTTGAGTTCCTCCTCGCTCTGGGGATCGCTCATGGCCTCGCCTCCCGCAGGACCGTGTCGCGGAGGCTGTTGCTGCGGGGTTTCCAGAGCCCGCGGTCGATTGCCTCGGCGAAGCGTTGCGCCATCTCCGCGAGCGCCGCGGGATTGCGCTCGCTAAGAAAGCGGCGTACCTCGGGATCGCCGAGATAGGCGTCGTAGACGGCGTCGAATTGGCGATCGCTCACGGCATGCGCGGTCGCTGCGAAAGCGAAAAGGTAATCGACGGTCGCCGCCATCTCGAAGCCGCCCTTGTAGCCATGCCGCAGCATCGCGCCGATCCACTTCGGGTTGATGACACGGGCGCGCACGACGCGGGCGATTTCCTCGGTGAGGGTTACCGCGCGCGGTCGCTCCGGGCGCGAGTGGTCCATATGATAGACCGCCGGCGTCGTGCCCGCGAGATGCCGCACCGTCGCCGCGAGCCCACCCTCGAACTGGTAATAGTCGTCGCTGTCGAGGATGTCGTGCTCGTGATTGTCCTGGTTCTGCACGACGGCCTCCACGGCGCCGAGTCGCGTGCGGAAGGCGCCCGCGTCCTCCACGCCCTCGTCCCCGGCGCCGTAGCGGTAGGAGCCCCAGGCGAGATAGGCGGCGGCGAGATCGCCGTCGTCGCGCCAGAGCCGCTCGTCGATGAGCGCCTGCAGCCCCGCTCCGTAGGCACCAGGTTTCGAGCCGAAGACGCGGGCGCCCGCGCGACGCGCGGCCTCGGCTTCGGGAACGCCTGCCGCGACGAGGGAGGCATGCTCGGCGGCCACGCTCTCGGCGAGCGGGTTGACCGCTGGCGGCTCGTCGAGGGCCGCGACGGCTCGCGCGGCGCTGTCGAGGAGGTCGATCAGGTTTGCGAAGGCGTCGCGGAAGAATCCGGAGACGCGGAAGGTCACGTCGACGCGGGGACGGCCGAGCAGGCTTTGCGGCAGCACCTCGAATCCGACGACCCTGCCGGTAGTGGGCTCCCAGCGCGGGCGCACGCCCATCAACGCCAGCGCCTGCGCCACGTCGTCGCCGCCCGTGCGCATGTTGGCGGTGCCCCAGGCGGAGAGCGCGATTCGCCTGGGATAGCTCCCGTGTTCCTGCGCGTGGCGCTCGACGAGGAGCGCCGCCGACTTCCAGCCGAGCGCCCAGGCTGCGGGCGTCGGCAGCGCGCGGGTGTCTACGGAGTAGAAATTGCGCCCCGTCGGCAGTACCTCCGGCCGTCCGCGGCTCGGCGCGCCGGAAGGGCCAGGCGGGACGAAACGGCCCGCAAGGCCTCGCAGCAATCCCTCGATCTCGGCCGCACCCGACGCCGCGAGCGCCGGCGCAAGGCGTGCGCGGAGCTCCTGCAGCACGGCCCGCGTGCGCGTCCAGCCTGCCTCGGCCGAGGAGGTGTCGGCGACGAGCGCGCGTCCCAGCGCTTCCAATCGCTCGACGGTATCGCCGGTGCTCCGCCACGGCGCTTCGCCTGCGAGCGCCGGGGGTCGCGGGCCCGCCCAGTCGCGTGCGAGATCGGCGTCGAGTGGATCGAAGCCGAGACCGAGATCGCCGGCGAGCGCCCGCAGCAGCGAGTCTTGCTCGGGCTGCGTTCCCCGCGGCAGGCGCGCGAGGGCCATGAGCAGGTCGGCGCGGTTGTCGTCCTCCGGCGAGGAGCCGAAGACGTGCAGTCCGCCGCGGATTTGCCGCTCCTTGATCTCGCAGAGATAGCCGTCGAGCTTCGGGAGCGCCGTCTCCACCGTCTCCGTCTCGGCGATACCGCATTCCTCGGCGATACCGCTCGCGCGCGCGGTCTCGAGGATGCGGAGCGCCAAGGGCTTCACGCGGCGAGGATCCCCGGAGGCCGCCGCGAAATACTCGTCGACGAGCCGCTCCAACTCCGCCAGCGCGCCATAGCTTCCCGCGCGTGTCAGCGGCGGCGTCAAGTGATCGACGATCACCGCTTGCGACCGGCGCTTCGCCTGCGTGCCCTCGCCGGGATCGTTGACGATGAAGGGATAGAGATGCGGGAGCGGACCGAGCGCCGCTTCGGGGAAGCACTCCGCCGAGAGCGCGACCGCCTTGCCCGGCAGCCATTCGAGATTGCCGTGCTTGCCGACATGGACGACCGCTTGCGCACGGAAGCCGTCGGCGAGCCAGGCATGGAAGGCGAGATAGCCGTGTGGCGGCACGAGGGCGGGATCGTGCTGGCTGGCAAGGGGATCGAGGTTGTAGCCGCGCGCAGGCTGGATCGCGACGACGACGTTGCCGAATCGCAAAGCGGGGACCGCGAATGTGCCGCAATCGAGCTCGCCCGGGCGGAAAAACGGATCGCGCTCGGGCGGGCCCCAGCGCTCGCTCACGCGCTCCTGCACCGCGCGCGGCAGGCTCGCGAGATAGGCGTTGTAGCTCGCGCAGGAGAAACTCTCCTCGCCCATGCGGTCCCCATGCGTCAGCGCATTGGTCGGGCCCGCGAGAAGCTTCGTCATGAGGTCATCGCCATCGGCGGGGATATCGCCGACGCGATAGCCCGCCGCGGCGAGCGCACGCAGGATCGCGACCACGCTCGCGGGCGTGTCGAGGCCGACGCCGTTGCCGACGCGCCCGTTCTTGTTCGGATAATTCGCGAGTACGAGCGCGACCCGCCGCCCTGCGGGCGGCGTGCGGCGAAGTCGCACCCAGTTGCGCGCGAGCTCCGCGACAAAGGCGACGCGGTCGGCGACGGGCTGATGGCGCACGAGGTCGGCCTCGGTCAGCGGATCGCGTTGCGCCTCGCCCTTGAAGGAGAGGGCGCGCGTCACGATCCGGCCGTCCACTTCCGGCAGTGCCACTGCCATCGCGACGTCGCGGGGATCGAGCCCGCGCGTGCCCTCGCGCCAGCGATCGATACTGCCGCTCGCGAGAATCACCTGCAGCACCGGACAATCGCCGGCCAGCGCGGGAGCCGCAGGTCCGCCAGGCGCTGCGACCGAGAAGCCCGTCGCATTGAGTACGATCTCCGGCGCTGCCGCGGCGAAGCTCTCGGCGAGGATCGCCTGTGCCTGCGTATCGCGCAGGCTCTGCGCGAAGAGCGGGAGCGGATTCAACCCGCGCGCGGCGAGCGCCGCGATAAGCGCGTCGATAGGCGCGAGATCCGCCGCCTGCACGAGCGCACGATAGAAGAGGACCGCGGCTACCGGCGCTTCGGCCTGCCAGTGCCGCCGGATCGCCGCGAGGTCCGGCAAGGGCTCGCCGGGCCAATAGAGACCGGCGCGCAGCAGCGGACGCGGCTCGCGCCAGTCGACAGAACGGCCGAGCAGCGTCGCGGCGTAGCGCAGGAACTCCCGGGCATTGTCGGGGCCGCCCTCGACGAGGAAGCGCCAGAGGCGCTCGCACGCCTCGGGGGCGAGGGTCGAGAGCTGCGCCAATTCCGCGTCCGGCCGCTCGTCGCCGGGCAACAGTGCCAACGGAATGCCCTCGCCCCGGCAGGTCTCCACCAGACGATCGATGCCGTAGGGCCAATATCCGCGGCCGCCGAGGAGCCGCACGACGACGAGCCGCGCCTTCGCGAGCACGGCCTCGACGTAGAGATCGACGGAGAGGTTGTGCCTGAGGCGCAGCAGGTTTGCGAGGCGGAGGCTCGGCGTCTCCGGCGCGCCGACGAGCGCTGACTGTGCCGCGGCGAGGCAGGCGATCTCGCTATCCGCCGCCGTCATCACGACGATCTCGCCGGGACTCTGGCCGAGATCGACCGCCGCCGCGCCGTCGAGGATCGTGCCGGGCTCAGCGGCTAGGAGATGCATAGTGGATCGCGCTCACGCCTCGATTGCGGCGGCAATGGCCGCGCGATCGAGGCCCTTCCGGCCGATGACGACGAGGCGGCTCGCGCGCAGCTCGCCCGCGGCCCAGGGCCGGTCGAAATAGTGCTGCAGGCGCTCGCCCACGCCCTGGACGACCTGGCGGAATTCCTTGCCGGGAACGTCGAGGAAGCCCTTGAGGCGGAGGATGTCGTGCGCGGCGGCGAGCGCGCGAAGACGCGCGAGGAAGCCCGGCGTGTCTGAGACCGGACCGCGCGCGACGACGAAGCTCTCGAAATCGTCGTGGTCGTGCCCGGGCTCGAGATCGTGATGCGAGGGACGGTTCGCGAGATCGTCCTCGGCGGCGGCGGCGAGGCCCAGCAGCACCGAGGGTGGCGCCACGCCGTGGCTCGCGGCGATCCATTTGGTCGCGGGGCGCAGTTTCGCCGCAAGCTCGGCCTCGGCAGCGGCCCGCGTCTCCGGCGTCATCAGGTCGGTCTTGTTGAGAACGACGAGATCGGCCGCGGCGAGCTGATCGGCAAAGACCTCCTCGAGCGGGTTGTCGTGGCTTTCCTCCGGGAGCGGAGCCTCCGCGAAGCGGCCCGCGGCGACGGCGGGACCGTCGACGACCGCGATCACGCCGTCGACGGTGACGCGCGCCTTCACCTCGGGCCAAGCGAAGGCCTGCACGAGGGGCTTCGGAAGCGCGAGGCCCGAGGTCTCGATGAGGATGTGGTCGGGCGGCTCCGGCCGTTCCAGCAGGCGCTCGAGCGTGGGCAGGAAATCCTCGGCGACGGTGCAGCAGATGCAGCCGTTCGCGAGCTCGATCACGTCCTCCTCGGAGCAGCCCTCGACGCCGCAGCCCAGCAGGATCTCGCGGTCGACGCCGAGCTCGCCGAACTCATTGATGACGAGGGCGAGGCGCCGTCCCTCGGGACGCGCGACCAGGTGGCGCAACAGGCTCGTCTTGCCGGCGCCGAGGAAGCCGGTGATCACGGTGGCAGGGATCTTGCGCGTCATAGAGAGGTCTCCGCGGCGACGATGTCTTTGAGCGTGAGCGGGAGGCCGGCGGCCATCAGCACGACGCGATCCGCCTGAGCCGCGATCCGCTGGTGCAGCAGGCCCGCTTGATCCCGGAAGGAGCGCGCGAGCGCGTTCTCCGGCACGATGCCCAGGCCCACTTCGTTGGCCACCAGCACCGCCGGCATCGGCATGGTCGCGAGCGCCGCGAGGAGGATCTCGCCCTCGCCCGCGGGGCCGCGCCCGGCGTGGAGCAGGTTCGCGAGCCAGAGCGTGAGGCAATCCACCAGCACGGGCCGGCTTGCCGCGCGGAGGCGGGAGGCGATCTCGAGCGGCTCCTCGATCGTCGTCCAGTGCGGCCCGCGACGCTCGCGGTGCCGCGCCACGCGCTCGGCCATCTCGGCGTCGCCCACGGTCGCAGTCGCGAGGTAGATCCCGCCGGTCGTGGCTCGCTCGATCATCGCCTCGCCGTGCCGGCTCTTGCCGGAGCGGGCGCCGCCGAGGATAAGCGTCACGCGCGGCAGGGCCACGTTCCTCGCGGGCGGATTGACGGATGACTGTCCCAGCATGACCCCCTCCTCCCACCGAGGACGGTTGGCGGTAACACGGATGACGAGGAGGTCTCCTGGCTCGGGGTCGTCGACCGCGGCGCCTTCCCAAATCCGGGCGCTCGTCCCGGACTCAGTGGCTGATGCCGCGATCTCGCCGCTTACAGTTGCGGGGGCAGCGCCGGCTTTACACCGGACTTCCCTGTCTCGTCGCGAGAGCAGAGGCTAGCACGGCGTGGAGGGCGAAAGAAGCCGGACACCGACGTGAGAGGCGTGCCAGAGACGAGATATTCCCTTTTTGTAGTCCAAGGCATTGATAAGATTACAGGAGACACATATGGGTGATTAAAAACAGATTGATTTGTAGATCAAGTTCATTGACTTCTACATCAAGACCGTTTAGCTTCTCGAGGTTTCACTCGAGGGATCGACAGATGAGCGACCTCATCCACGAGATTTTTCGTCAGGCGCGAATCCGGAACCTCTCCAAAGCCCGTCTCGCCGACAAGGCGGGAGTGCGGCCAGAG
>Ga0335085_10013063_pt1 | contig 12190 bp, 11 predicted proteins | sample Lox_Sample_45_FD_206712 | JGI IMG/M metagenome (GOLD analysis project Ga0335085, IMG submission 206712) | Soil microbial communities from Loxahatchee National Wildlife Refuge, Florida, United States - Lox_Sample_4.5 | ecosystem: Environmental > Terrestrial > Soil > Wetlands | place: USA...
GCCAAGATCAACCTGATCCCATTCAATCCCTGGCCCGGCGCGCCCTATGAATGTTCCGACTGGGCCCAGATCGAGAAGTTCGCCGAGATCGTCAACCGCGCCGGCTATGCCTCGCCGGTCCGGACACCGCGCGGCCGCGACATTATGGCGGCGTGTGGCCAGCTTAAGAGCGAAAGTATAAAAGAAAGAGCCTCCGTCAGGATCGCGAGAGAATTGGCGGACATTCAGTGCGGCCAGCTCGCCCGCATGCCGCACTAATGGAGCCCGTCCTCAATCCGGCGTTGGACCAGGATCGGATTGCGAAAGACTTTGCCCGCGGCCGCCGGGTGCATATTCCCGATATACTGACAAGTGACAGTGCAGAGCGCGTGCATCGCTGTCTGTCCCAGGAAACCGATTTCTCCCTGCTCTGTCAGACCGGGCCGGGCCGGGCCGAAGCCTGGCGGGTGGGCAACCTCACCGCGCAAAAAGAGGCCGAGCTGATGAACGCGGCCTTCACCGGCGCCCGCGATGGCTTTCACTATCTCTATGACGGCCACATGCTGTCGCGCGACGGCGAGCCCTATGCCGAGCCCTCGCATTATCTGTCTGCCGTCGCCCATTTCCTGAACAGCGCGCCGCTGCTGGATTTCGCGCGCCGCGTCACCGGCAATCCGGCGATTGCTTTTGCCGATGCCCAGGCCACCCGCTACCGCCCTGGCCATTTCCTTAACCAGCATGACGACGGCAATGACCACGGCCGGATCGCCGCCTATGTGCTCAACATGACACCGCATTGGCGCTGGGACTGGGGAGGGGCGCTGCTGTTCTCGGACCGGCCCGGCCACGTCGCCGAAGGCTATCTACCGGCCTTCAATGCCCTCAATCTCTTCGCCGTGCCGCAGGATCATATGGTCGGTTTCGTCTCGCCTTTTGCCGGCGCGCACCGGCTGTCCATCACCGGCTGGTTCCGGTCGCGCGCGCCATGAACCGGCTCCTGGTCACGGTTGGATTGATCCTGGTGGCGGTGGGGCTGCTGTGGCCGTGGGCATCGCGGCTGGGGTTGGGGAGGCTTCCCGGTGACATCGCCATACGGGGCGAGCATGGCGGCTTCTATTTCCCCATCGTCACCTGCCTGGTGATCAGTGCCCTAATTTCCGCCATTTTCTGGCTGATCGGGCGGCTCTAGCGGGGTGGATTTCCCACGCTGAATCCCTATAGTCCGCCCGCTTTTTGGAGAAGACCGGCCGTGGCCAGGAAAGACGTCAAGAAAGTCGTGCTCGCCTATTCCGGCGGGCTGGACACTTCGGTGATCCTCAAATGGCTGCAGAGCGAATATGGCGCGGAGGTGGTGACCTTCACCGCCGATCTGGGCCAGGGCGAGGAGATCGAGCCTGCGCGGCAAAAGGCACTGAACCTGGGGATAAAGCCCGGGAACATCTTCATCGAGGACCTGCGCGAGGAGTTCGTCCGCGACTTCGTCTTTCCCATGTTCCGCGCCAATGCGGTCTATGAAGGCGTCTATCTCCTGGGCACCTCCATCGCGCGCCCTCTGATCGCCAAGAAGCAGATCGAGATCGCCGAAAAGGTCGGCGCTGATGCGGTGGCCCACGGCGCCACCGGCAAGGGCAATGACCAGGTGCGATTTGAGCTGGGCTATTATGCGCTCAAGCCTGACATCAAGGTGATCGCGCCCTGGCGGGAATGGGAGCTGAGCAGCCGCACCAGGCTACTGGAGTTTGCCGAACAGCACCAGATTCCCATCGCCAAGGACAAGCGCGGCGAAGCGCCTTTCTCGGTGGATGCCAACCTGCTGCACTCGTCTTCGGAGGGCAAGGTTCTGGAAGACCCGTCCAAAGAAGCCGACAGCGTCGTCTATCAGCGCACCATTTCTCCCGAGGACGCTCCGGACAAGCCGACCTACATAGAGATCGGATTCGAAAAGGGCGATGCGGTGTCGATCGACGGCGAGAGACTGTCTCCGGCGACGCTGCTGACCCGGCTCAACGCGCTGGGCAAGGCCAATGGCATCGGCCGGCTTGACCTGGTGGAGAACCGCTTTGTCGGCATGAAGTCGCGCGGGGTCTATGAGACGCCCGGCGGCACCATCCTGCTCGCCGCCCATCGTGGCATCGAGTCGATTACCCTAGACCGCGGCGCGGCGCACCTGAAAGACGATCTGATGCCCCGCTATGCGGCGCTGATCTATAATGGCTTCTGGTTCAGCCCGGAGCGGGAGATGCTCCAGGCCTTGGTCGACAAAAGTCAGGAATTTGTCACCGGCAGCGTGCGCATCAAGCTTTACAAGGGCAATGCCATGGTGGTTGGCCGTTCGTCGCCTTACTCGCTCTATAGTGAGAGCCTGGTGACTTTCGAGGACGACAAGGGCGCCTATGACCAGAAGGACGCGGCTGGCTTCATCAAGCTCAACGCGCTTCGCCTGCGCACACTGGCCATGCGTAAGCGGACAGTGAAATAGCGTCGTGACCCGCACCGGCCGTTTCGCCAGTTGGCCGTCGCGTGAAGCGCCTGTTTCGGCGGCGACCCTGGGGCGCGAGATAGCGGCGGTGGCGCAGATGCTATTGGCACCGCCGCCGTTTCCGGAAAGCGCGGCCCGCGGCAACGGTCAGCCGGCGATTGTCATTCCCGGATTTCTCTCGCCAGACGCGACCACGGCCAGGCTGCGCGATTTTCTTGCGCGCCAGGACTTCATCGCCCATCCCTGGACCTGCGGACTCAATGTTGGACCCATGAAGCGGGTGATCGCCGAGGTCGAGCGCCAGCTGCATCAGATCGCCGATACGACGGGAAAGCCGGTCGCTCTTGTCGGCATCAGCCTTGGGGGCACCATCGCGCGCGAAGTGGCGAAATCCTGCCCCGCTGCGGTTGCTCGCGTCATCACTCTGGTCAGCCCCATCCATCTGCCGGTCACCACGCCCCTGGCGCCTCTGGCGGAGGCGGCGTCGCTCTTGTGGGACCTGGAAGAATTGAGCGCCTTGCGCGCCATTGCCGAACCGCCGCCGGTCCCGGTGACGGCCCTCTTCAGCCGGGACGACGGCGTGATCGACTGGCGGGCATCGGTCCCGGCCGAGGCCAAGACGGTCGAGATCGTGGAAATCTCCGGCCCGCACATGACGGTATGCTCGAACCCGCAGGTACAACGCATCGTCGCGGAGCGGTTGGCGCGACTTAGCGCTTAAACATCCACCGCCGCGTAGAGCGCATTGTCCTGGATGAATTCCCGCCGCGGCTCGACCACATCGCCCATCAGTTTGGCGAAGAGTTCGCCGGCCTCGTCGGCATGCTGCACCTTCACCAGCAGCAGCGAGCGGGCATTCTCGTCCAGCGTGGTCTCCCACAACTGTTCCGGGTTCATCTCGCCCAGACCCTTGTAACGCTGCAGCGCCAGGCCTTTGCGGCCCCAATCGAAGATTGCCTCCAAAAGCTCGGAAGGCGCGCGGATTTCCCGGGCCTCCTCCTTGCGTTTCAAGGTGCCGGCGCGCAGATAGGCGGTCTGCAGTTCTCCCGCCATCCTGTCCAGCTTGCGCGCATCGGCGGAGGCAATCAGGGCGCCGTCCACCGCCACGGCCTCGCGCACACCGCGCACCTCGCGCCAAAATTTGAGCCCGCCGTCGGACGTCGGCTCGCCATGCCAGCCGCGCTCATATTCCTCGGAGAGGGCGTCCAGCCGCTGGGCGATGTACCGTGCCGCCTCCGCCGCCTTGCCGGCGTCGGAGAGGATTTCCGGATTGAGCGCGCCGGCAATGGCTGCCTGTTCCAGCACAAAACGGGGATAATGGCGGGGAAAGCCGTTCAGCGCCGCCACCGCCATGCGCGCATGAGCGATGAGCTCGTCCAGATGGGCGCCCGAAATGGTCTCGCCCGAATGCAGCGTCAAGACCGCGCCGGACGCGCCTTCCGCGATCAGATAGTCCTGCAACTCGGCCTCGTCCTTTAGATAGCGCTCTGACTTGGCCCGAGTCGCCTTGTAGAGCGGCGGCTGGGCGATGAAGACATGACCGCGTTCGATCAGCTCCGGCATCTGGCGGTAGAAAAACGTCAGCAGAAGCGTGCGGATATGGGCGCCGTCGACATCGGCATCGGTCATGATGATGATCTTGTGGTAGCGCAGCTTGTCGGGGTTGAACTCTTCGCGCCCGATGCCAGTGCCTAGCGCCGTGATCAGATTCACGATGGCCTCGCTCGACAGCATCTTGTCGAAGCGGGCGCGCTCGATATTGAGGATCTTGCCGCGCAAGGGCAGCACCGCCTGGTTGACGCGGTTGCGGCCCTGCTTAGCGCTGCCGCCGGCAGAGTCGCCCTCGACTATGAAGATTTCGCATTTGGCGGGATCACGTTCCTGGCAATCGGCCAGCTTGCCCGGCAGCGAGGCGCCATCCAGCGCGCCCTTGCGGCGGGTCAGCTCGCGCGCCTTGCGGGCGGCCTCGCGGGCGGCGGCGGCTTCCACCACCTTGCCCACCACGGTCCTGGCTTCGGCCGGATGCTGCTCGAACCAGGCGCCCAGCTGGTCGATGATGGCGCCTTCCACGATGGGACGCACTTCCGACGACACCAGCTTGTCCTTGGTCTGGGATGAGAATTTCGGATCTGGCACCTTGACCGACAACACGCAAGTCAGGCCTTCGCGACAGTCGTCGCCGGTCAGCGCCACCCTGTCCTTTCGAGTCTGGGGCATTTCCTCGGCATATTTGGTGACCACGCGGGTGAGGCCGGCGCGGAAACCAGCAACATGGGTGCCGCCGTCACGCTGAGGAATGTTGTTGGTGAACGCCAGCGTGCTCTCATGATAGCTGTCATTCCACGTCAGGGCGATTTCCACCGTCACGCCCTCCCGTTCCGACACGATCATCACCGGCTGCGGGATCAAAGGCTGCTTGGCGCGGTCGAGATATTCGACAAAGGCCTTCAATCCGCCTTCATAATGCAGATGCGTTTCACGGGGCTCGACGCCGCGCTTGTCGGTAAGGGCGATGGAGACGCCGGAATTCAGGAAGGCCAGCTCGCGCAAGCGGTGCTCGAGCGTGGCATAATCGAACTCGGTCCTGGTGAAGGTGAGCGGCGAGGGCAGGAAAGTGACTTCGGTGCCCTTCTTTCCTTCGGCGGACCCGACGTCGGCCAAATGCTCCACCGGGTCGCCGTGGCGGAAGCGCATGTAATATTCGCGGCCGCCCCGCCAGATGCGCAGTTCCAGGAATTCGGAGAGCGCATTGACCACCGACACGCCCACGCCATGCAGGCCGCCGGAGACCTTGTAGGCATTCTCGTCGAATTTCCCGCCGGCATGTAGCTGGGTCATGATCACTTCTGCCGCCGACACGCCTTCTTCCTTGTGGATGTCGGTGGGGATGCCGCGGCCATTGTCGCGCACCGTGCACGAGCCGTCGGGGTTCAGCACCACATCGATGCGGTTGGCGTGGCCCGCCAGCGCCTCGTCCACGGCATTGTCCACCACTTCATAGACCATGTGGTGTAGGCCCGAGCCGTCATCGGTGTCGCCGATATACATGCCGGGGCGCTTGCGCACCGCGTCCAGGCCCTTCAGCACCTTGATGCTGTCGGCATTGTAGGCATTCATGTTGGGTTCTGACATCTAGCTCACCATAATCAGGCAGCCGGCGCCGGCCATGACCGCGCCCGCTCCCTTGTTGACCCGCTGGCGCACCTTGCGGCTGGCGACAAAGCGGGAAAGTTGCGACGCCAATGCCGCATAGCCCAGCGTGATGGCCGGGATGAGCACAAAGGTGGCGGCACAGAGTTGCAGATAACCGATGGCGTTCAACTCCCGCGGATTGACCGCGATGGGCAGAAGCGCAACGAAAAAGGCGATGGCCTTGGGATTGCCCAAGGTCAGCCCCAAATACGCGAGAAAGCCGCGGCCCGCACTCTGGGTCACAGTCTCGTTCTGGTCCCCGACCTTTGCCGTCCAGTATCTGTAGGCCAGGTAGAAGAGATACAAGCCCCCGGCGATCTTCACGATCAGGAACAGGTGCCCCATCGCCTGGGCGACCAGGGCCAGCCCGAAAGCCGACACGGTCATCAGGCAGAGGTCGCCCACCAATATCCCAAGGCTGCCGGGGATGACCGAGCGGAAACCCGAGCCCAGGGCACGCGCCATGATCGCGATCACGCCCGGACCCGGCGTCGCAATCGCCACGGCATAAAGCCCGCAATAGAGCAGGTAGCTGTGCCACGGGATCATGGCCGATCGCCTTGCTGGTGAAAGACGCCGTCGCGGACTTCAAAGACCTGACAGCGCGCACCTCCGAACAGCGACAGGTCCGTGCCCGTCATCCAGGCCTGGGCAGATAGGCTGTGGATTTCCTCGAACAAAGCGGCGCGGCGCACCACGTCCAGATGGGCGGCGATCTCGTCCAAGAGCAGGATGGGCGCCAGGCCTTCACGGGCCCGGGCCAGCTCGCGCGTCTCCGCCAGTATAATGGAGATCAAAAGCGCCTTCTGCTCGCCAGTGGAGCAGTCCCGCGCATCGGCACGCTTGGAAGTGTGGCGGACATGAAGATCGGTGGTGTGCGGACCCGCCAGTGTGCGGCCGGCTTCGGCGTCGCGCATGCGGCCGGCGGCGAATTGCGCGCGCAGATCATCGGCGGTTGACAGATGAAGGTCGTCGGTCAGCGCCAGCGATGCGGCGGGGAACGCGCCAACCCGTTCGGCCAGCGCCCGTGACAGATTTTCTACGGTGGCGGCGCGTCCTCGCGCGATCACGATGCCTGCCTCGGCCATCTCATGTTCCAGGCCGTCCAGCCAGGCCGGATCGCGCGGACCGAATTTGAGCAGTCGGGCGCGCTCCCGCATCGCGGTTTCATAGCGGGTGGCGGCGCGGGCATGGCCGGCATCAAAACCCAGCACCAACCGGTCGAGGAAGCGGCGTCGTCCGCCCGCGCTTTCAATGAACAGCCGGTCCATGGCTGGTGTCAGCCAGATCAGCTGCACGATGTCGCCCAGTTCGGCGGAGCTGGCCGCAGCCACGCCATTCAGTCGCACCTGCCTGGACGCAGATGCCTGGGTGAGGCCGGTGCCGATCTCATATTCGGTATCCCCGCGCGTGACCGTGGCGGCCACGGCCCACAGTGTTTCTTCGCTTGCCACAGGCCCTTTGCGGGCGTGTTCAGCCAGCTTGGCCCCGCGCAGGCCGCGGCCCGGCGATAACAACGAAATCGCGTCCAGCACATTGGTCTTGCCGGCGCCATTGGGACCGGCCAGGACCACCGGCGCGCCGCTGACGGAAAGCTCGCCCGCCCCATAGGAGCGAAAATTGGTCAGGCGCAGATGCGTCACCGCAAGCCGGGAAACGGTGAGGGACTTTGCCGATGGGCACGTGTCGGGCTTTACAATCAAATCAAGCGACTCATGCTCAGACCCGGAGTGGCATGAGGACGTAGAGCGTGCGCGCGTCCTCCGCATCTTCAATGATGGCGGGCGAGCCCGCATCCGACAGAAGGAAGCGCACTTGCTTGCCTTCGATCTGGCTGGTGATGTCCAGCAGGTAGCGGGCATTGAACCCAATTTCCAGCGGCGCAGCGGTATAGGTGGCGCCCACCTCTTCGGTGGCGGTGCCGCTTTCCGGATTGACCACCGAGAGCGTCACCTTGTCCTTGGCGAGATTCAGCTTCACCGCGCGGGTCTTGTCAGCGCTGATGGTGGAGACGCGGTCCACGCTTTGTGCGAACTCCTTGGCTTCGAGCGCCAGGGATTTGTCATTGCCCGCCGGGATCACCCGCTCATAGGGCGGGAAATTGCCGTCGATCAACTTGGAGGTCAGTTCCACCCCATTGAAGCCGAACTGGATCTTGGTGTCGGACAGCGACACGTCAATCCCGCCGTCGGAATCGTCCAGCAACTTGCGCAATTCGCCCACCGTCTTGCGGGGCACGATCACGCCCGGCATGTCCTCGGCGCCGTCGGGCAGTTCCAGCTCATAGCGCGCCAGGCGGTGGCCGTCGGTGGCGACCGCGCGCATCACTTGAGGCTTGGCGTCCTTGGCGGCATGGAGATAGATGCCGTTCAGGTAATAGCGCGTCTCTTCGGTGGAGATGGCAAAGCGGGTCTTGTCGATGATGCGTTTCAGGTCATCGGCTGCCAGGCGGAACTTGTGGGGCAGGGCGCCGGCTGTCATCTGAGGGAAGTCCTCCCGCGGCAGGCAGGAAAGTTCAAAACGTGACGAGCCGGCCGAGACGGCCAACCGCCCGCCTTCGCTGGAGAGAAGCTCGGCCTGGACCTGGGCGCCTTCCGGCAGCTTCCTCACAATGTCGTAGAGCATGTGGGCGGGGGCGGTGGCCGAGCCGTTGCGCAGCACATCGGCGGGCAGCGCCTCCACGATCTCGATGTCCAGGTCGGTGGCGGTGAGCTTGAGCTGGCCCTTGGCCGCCTCGATCAGCACATTGGACAGGATCGGGATGGTGTTGCGTCGCTCCACCACGCTTTGGACATGGTTCAGCGCCTTGAGGAATGCGCCGCGTTCGACGTTGATCTTCATCTCTCACCCGACCGGTTAGCTGACCCGCTTTTCCGGCACCGGGGGTGCGGAAAATGCCCTTTTTCTTGTGTTTGGGAGAGCCTTCAACCGGCCCCAAGACTCAAGTGGGGGAACATACCAAAAAGGGGTCAAAAGGGCAAAGAAAACACACCTTCCGTACAGCCGATTTTGCCCGGCTTTCCGCGCATTTTTGGCTCATTTGGGTTGCGCTCGGGTGACTGCTGCCCGTTGCCCTAGATATCAAAAAGGCCTGGATCGCTCCGGCCCTTTTGGGATCACATTTCCGGACGTCTCTGAAGCATCTGGCTGAGAAAATCGACTTCCTGGCGGAAGAGGGCATCCTCGACGATCAAGGCCTCGATGCGGCGGCAGGCATGCAGGACCGTGGTGTGATCGCGGCCGCCGAAGCGCCGCCCGATCTCGGGCAATGAACGTGTTGTGAGTTTGCGCGACAGATACATCGCCACCTGGCGCGGGCGGGCGACGCGGCGGGCGCGCTGGGGCGAATGGAAGTCCTTCACATCCAGCTTGTAGAACTCCGCCGTCTTCCTCTGAATGTCCTCGATGGAGGTCTTGGCGCCGGGCCCGGCGCGCAAGCCCACGGCTTCCTCCGCCGTCTCCAAGGTCACGGGCTTTTTGGTAAGATCGGCATAGGTCGCAAGCTTGGTGAAAACCCCAATCAACTCGCGCGGAGATGCGTCGTCCATGTCGGCGATGCGCTCCAGCACTGCTTCCGGCAGCATCACGTCGGGCTTGTGGCGGCTGAACTCTGCGGCACGCGACTTGAGGATGGCGAGCCTTGTGTCGCGGTCCGGCCTGTCCAGGCCCACGACCAGTCCGCCGGCCAGGCGTGACTTGACATCGGCGCCCAGACCTTCCAGCGCCTGGGGCGCGCGGTCGGCGGCGATCACCACCCGGCGGCGCAGATCGGCAAAGGCGTTGACGGTGTAGAGGAACTCCGAGGCTGTGGCAGCCGAGCGGCAGATATGCTGCAGGTCATCGATGATGAGGACCTCGGCGGTGCGCAGCTCTTCCTTGAAGGCCAGAGTGTCCTTGCGGTAAAGCGCGCCCAGGAAGTGGCGCATGAAATCCTCGGCGCGCAGGAATAGGGTTCGCTTGCCGCGCTTGCGGAATTCAAGCGCCGCCGCGTTCAAAAGATGGGTTTTGCCATAACCGAAGCCGCCGTGAATGAAGAGCAGGGGAATGTCGGCCTGCTGGCCGTCGGCAAAAGCCTTGGCCGCGCCATGACCGAACTGGTTGACCTGACCTGGAATGAAGCTGTCGAAGGTCTGCTGCGGATGCAGCATCCGGTTCCACAGGCCCCTGTCCTCCTCCGCCCCACGGCTTTCGCTGCGCGGAGAGATGTAGGCGACACTGGCCGGCGCGCTTTCCGAGGCTTGCGGCTCGCGAGGGATCTGGGCGCCGATCGAAGGCGCCGGCAACGCCGAAATCACGATCGTGACCGAAGCGGGGCTGAAACCCTCCGCATGAAACGCCTTCTCAATGCGCGTGACATAGTGATTGGCCACCCAGTTACGGACGAAAGGTTTGACGGCGCCGATCCTGAGTTCGTCGCGGTCGAAGGATTCCAGGCTCAACGGCCCGATCCAGGCCTCGAAGACCGGATCGCCCAGCTCCCGCCGCATGCGGTCACGCACTTGCGCCCAGCCTGCCCGCCAATCCGGCAGTGATTTTCCAATTTGCACCATCGCTTGATACCCATCTCTGATGTTGTTGCGCCGGCAGGTGTTCCTGTCCGGCAATGCCCTTAAGTGGCCAGCCGTATGACTAGCCTTGCCTCCAGGGAAGGCTGGATGCCTTCCATCCGTTGATCTTGCTGCGGTGGCCTTCGGCGTCGGTGTGGCCTTCAAAGCCATCCGCGATGTTGAATGCCTGGGTGAAACCCGCGCTGGTGAGCGCAATGGCGGCGGCGCGGCTGCGCGCGCCCGAGCGGCAAAGCACCATCACCTGGGCTGTGGGGTCGCCCAGGGCTTGTGCTGCCTCGTCGACAAAGCCGGGGTTCCGCGCGCCAGTGGGAAAGCCCTGCCATTCGATGCAATGGACCCGCCGCCCTATCGACGACAGGTCGGGAAGGCCGACGAAGTTCCACTCCGCCCGGGTCCTGACGTCCAGCAGTTGGGCCTTGGGATCGCTCCTGAGCCGGTCCCAAGCCTCGGTGGCGCTGATATCGCCGGCATAATCGAGTGAAGAGGAATGACCCATGGCTGAACCTGACAGACAATTCTAGAACTGCCGGGATGTTCACCCAGCATAAAAGCTTCATAATTCTAAGAATTTAGGGGATTGTATGCTGTCGGATACGTCCAACACTGACAGGCGAACAGCCGAATATTTTGTTTTTACTTATTGAATTCTTCGACATATTCAGCGCTCGCCCCGTTCGTTGGTTAAGATACGCTCAGCGCTCCCTTCCGAACAAGAGACCAAACTGCGAACAAAGGGGCCTATTCGAACTTTTTTTCGGTTTTGTGAACCTCGCTAAGACGTTGTGACGTATACGGAAAATGCCAGTTTCTCGCCAAGCGTTTTTGAATCAGTCACTTAGCCTTCAAATCATCCGTGTTGCACTGCAGAAATATGGCGTTTCCCTGACAGTCTGCATACTGACAAATAAAAAAGGCCCGGATTCTGAGCCTGGCCTTGATCTTGACTTGAATTCCCGAAGGATTCCAGTCGCTTCCTTATTTTGACAGTTTTGCGACCCGCTTGGTTAGGCGAGACACCTTTCTGGCGCCCGTATTCTTATGCAACACGCCCTTGGAGACGCCGCGCATGATCTCGGGCTCGGCCGCCTTCAGGGCTGCCAGAGCGGCCTTTTTGTCGCCGGCGGCGATGGCTTCCTCGACTTTCCGCACAAAGCCCCGCACCCGGGTCTCGCGCGCCGTATTGATGGCAGTGCGCTTGGCGGCGGTGCGCACGCGCTTCTTGGCGGAGGCGATATTGGGCATCTTCAGTCCTTGGATTTTGCCGAAAAGAGGCGGGCATATACCCCCCAAAAGGCCGCCGGTCAACAAAAGGAGGGGTTGTCTGCTTTTTTGCGGCTCACTCGTCCTTGAAGCAAGGTTTGCGCTTTTCGCTGAACGCTGCCATGCCTTCCTTCTGGTCATGGGTGGCGAACATGGCGTGGAACAGCCGGCGCTCGAAATGCAGCCCTTCGGCCAAGCTGGTCTCATAGGCCCGGTTGACCGCCTCCTTGACCATCTGGGCGGTGGGCGAGGACTGGGCGGCGATCTTCTGGGCGGCCTTGAGCGCCTCGGCCATCAGCATGTCGGCGGGCACGACCCGCGCGGCCAGGCCGCTGGCCTCGGCTTCCGCCGCGTCCATGGTCCGACCAGTCAGGCACATATCCATCGCCTTGGACTTGCCGATGATGCGGGTCAGCCGTTGGGTCCCACCCAGGCCGGGCATGACCCCTAAGGTGATTTCGGGCTGGCCGAAGCGTGCGGTATCGGCAGCAACGACAAAATCGCAAAGCAGGGCCAGTTCGCAGCCGCCGCCCAAGGCATGGCCGGCCACCGCCGCGATGATGGGCTTTCGGACGCGGGCGATGCGATCGAACTGATCGGCGAACAGGTTCTCCCGGTACATCTGGGAAAAGGTCTTGGGCGCCATCTCCTTGATGTCCGCGCCGGCGGCAAAGGCGCGCTCGCTGCCGGTGACGATCATGCAACGCACTTC